>Ga0065165_1002191_pt1 | contig 17558 bp, 21 predicted proteins | sample AraplaMF_Cvi_mMF_FD_63813 | JGI IMG/M metagenome (GOLD analysis project Ga0065165, IMG submission 63813) | Arabidopsis root microbial communities from the University of North Carolina, USA - plate scrape MF_Cvi_mMF (version 2) (version 3) | ecosystem: Host-associated > Plants > Roots >...
CAGGCTATATAGAGTCGTGGGGTAGAGGAACAAATACCATGATCAATGCATGTTTTGATGCAGGCATGCCGGAACCATTATTCAAAGAGGAACAGGCAGGAGTAAGCGTTGTATTCTTGAAGACATGGAATGGAACTCCAGATTTGTTTATGCAACAATGGGTTATAAACACCCGACAAATGAATGCACTACTTTATGTACAAGCGAATGGTCGAATCTCAAATGCGGTCTATCAGAAGATCAATACCATCAGTAAACCATCCGCTACCTTAGACTTAGTCGATCTCGTATCGAAAGGTCTCATCAATAAAATAGGAAGCACAGGAAGAGGAACATTTTATCAGTTGACCTCAAAAGCAGAAGAAGCGTTGCGAACAGCGAAAAGATAGCGAACACACCTCAATCGACTAAAATCCCCCCTAATCGGCTAATTAATCGGCTAATTAAGGGGGTTTTTCGGCTAATCGGCTAATAACACAAATTTACAGCCCTAATCAAACCCTTACGTCCCCGTACTTGTCCATCTAAGTCTTTGCCGAAATCCGCCCGCGCCCGCCGTAGCCTTTGGCGAAGGCGAGCCTCGCCTGTCATAGCCTTGGCGAAGGCAGGTGGCATAATCCCCCAAATCTTATTATCCTTGCACGAATAACCCACTAAAAGCATGGCTCAAGGTCTCTTAATCGACATGGATGGCGTAGTATACGGCGGAGACATCATGATCCCCGGCGCCGATAAATTCATCGCCCGTCTACTACAGCAGCAGATCCCGTTTATGTTTATGACAAACAACAGCCAGCGCACGCGCCTCGAAGCCGTACGCAAGCTGCACCGCTTAGGGATAGACGTAAGCGAAGACCACATCTACACCAGCGCAATGGCCACCGGTAAATTCCTCGCCGGACAAATTCCCAAAGGCACAGCGTATGTATTAGGTGAAGGTGGCCTCCTCACAAGCCTCCACGAAAACGGAATCACCCTCGTAGAGACCGACCCTGATTTCGTCGTACTCGGCGAAGGCCGCAACTTCACATTAGAAATGGTGCAGCGCGCAGTCGACATGATTCTCGCAGGAGCAAAGTTCATCACCACCAACCGCGACCCATCGCCAATGAAGAAAGGCTGGGCCAACCTCGGCATCGCAGCCACTACCGCCATGATCGAAGAAGCTACCGGAATAAAGGCATTCGTAGTAGGCAAACCCGGTCCCGTCATGATGCGATCCGCCCGCAAAGCACTCGGCCTCGAAACCGCCGAAACAACCATCATCGGCGACACCATGGGCACCGACATCCAGGGCGGCGTACAAATGGGCTATAAAACAATCCTCGTCCTCAGCGGCATCACCCGCATCGAAGAACTCTCCCGCTACGCCTTCAAACCCGACCTCGTCGTCGACTCCGTCAACGAAATCAAACTCCCCCTACCCTGGTGGTAACATCACCCATCACCAACCACCAACCATCAACCATCAACCCTACAACCCATCACTCACCACTACACTACATCACTCACACCAACACCTCCATCACCTGCATCCCATCCATCTGTTCCCAAATACGAATCTGCTCATGTTAACTCCACTAACATAATCCTGTTCATCATAGACAATCCTCCTATTCATCCTGTTCAGACAATTCATCCTGTTCATCATGGACATCCTCCTATCATCCATGTCCCGACCAACCACTCGTTAGCATCCTTAAATTTTTTTTAACAATTCGTTGATGCTGCACGCTATATTCCCGATCTTCGTGTATCAAATCCTCTCAGTCTATAGCAAGAATTTTTAACATCTGCCTTTTGAAGAAAAGGTGATTTTTCAAATAAAAAAGCACATGCCGCCCCGCTTCGTCGGGGCGGTTTTATTTTTTGTAGGGCTGGCCAAACTAACACTTGTTATCGATACCGCCCAATAGCACGGAAACGAAAGCGAAGTTGAAATAAAGACAGGAATTAAATAGAATATGACTCAGCAAAAAACACTGTTCGATAAACTCTGGGATGCACACGTCGTGAAGCAAAGCGAAGGACATCCCGATGTATTGTATATTGATCGTCATTTCATACATGAGGTAACTAGTCCACAAGCATTCGATGGTCTCCGTAAGCGCGGCATCGGTGTATTCAACGTGAACCGTACAACCGCTACTGCCGATCATAACGTGCCTACGCTGGATCAGCACCTCCCTATTAAAGAAGCGCTTTCACGCCATCAGGTAGAAACACTCCGCAAGAATTGCGCAGAATTTGGCGTAACCTTATATGACCTCGGTCACCCGTATCAGGGCATCGTACACATCATCGGTCCCGAGCTTGGCCTTACACTGCCCGGCATGACCATCGTATGCGGCGACAGCCACACCTCTACTCACGGAGCATTCGGTAACATAGCCTTCGGTATTGGTACCAGCGAAGTAGAACAGGTACTCGCTACCCAATGTATACTACAGTACCGACCCAAGACCATGAAAATCGAAATCAATGGTAAGCTGGGCAAAGGTGTAGTAGCAAAAGACATCATCCTCTACATCATCTCGAAAATCTCTGCCAGCGGAGCTACCGGATACTTTGTAGAATATGCAGGAGAAGCCATACGCAGCCTCTCGATGGAAGCGCGTATGACCATCTGTAACATGAGCATCGAAATGGGCGCACGCGGTGGACTCATCGCTCCCGACCAAACCACATTCGACTACATCAAAGGCCGCAAGTTCGCACCACAAGGCGAAACCTTCGACCGCCTCGAAAGCCAGTGGAGACACCTCAAGTCTGACGAAGGCGCAAAGTACGACGTCGTCCTCACCTACGACGCTGCCGACATCGCCCCCATGATAACCTACGGTACAAACCCAGGCATGGGCATCAAAGTATCAGACCGCATCCCGACCGTAGAAGAACTGAAAGACATCAGCGAACAAACCTCTTTCAAGAAGTCGCTCGACTATATGGGCCTCGAACCCGGCTCACAACTGCTCGGTAAAAACGTAGACTACGTATTCATAGGCAGCTGCACCAACGCGCGCATCGAAGACCTGCGCATGGTGGCCGACATCGTAAAAGGAAAGAAGAAAGCCGAAGGCGTAGAAGTATGGGTAGTGCCAGGCTCAAAGCAGGTGGAAGAGCAGGCACGTCAGGAAGGACTCGATAAAGTATTTGAAGAAGCAGGATTCCAGCTGCGTCAGCCCGGATGCTCGGCATGCCTCGGTATGAACGAAGACAAAATCCCCGCAGGCAAATACTGCATCAGCACATCCAACCGGAACTTCGAAGGACGTCAGGGACCAAAGTCCCGCACATTCCTCGCCAGCCCGCTTAGCGCCGCTGCCGCCGCCATCACAGGCAAAGTAACCGACGTCAGAGAAATTGTTTAACCCTGCAACACACACGAGACCATGAGCAAGGAAAAATTCACAACATTGAAAAGCTCGGCAATACCACTGCCGATCGAAAATATAGACACCGACCAGATCATCCCGGCACGCTTCCTCAAAGCCACAACGCGCGAAGGCTTTGGCGAAAACCTCTTCCGCGACTGGCGTTACGAAAGCGACAACACACCGAAGGCCGACTTCGTATTGAACAACCCTACCTATAGTGGTAAAATACTCGTGGCAGGCAAAAACTTTGGTTGTGGCAGCAGCCGCGAGCACGCCGCATGGTCCATCTACGATGCCGGCCTCCGCGTAGTCATCTCCAGCTTCTTCGCCGACATCTTCAAAAACAACGCCCTCAACAACGCGTTGCTACCCGTACAGGTTAGCGATGAATTCCTGAAGAAGATCTTCGCCGCGATCGAAAAAGATCCAAAGGCTACCATCACCGTAGACCTCACCAATCAGAAAGTGTCGCTCGAAGACGGCTCTTCCGAAAGCTTCGACATCAACGCCTACAAGAAGACATGTCTGGCCAACGGCTACGACGACATCGACTACCTGATAAGCCTTCGCGACGAAATCAAACATTTCGAGCTGGCCCACTAGGCAGCATTTAACCGGAACCCTAAACGCTAATAATAGAAAACCCAACACGGAAAGAAACCGATGAGTAAGAAGTATAAAATAACCATCCTCCCAGGCGACGGCATTGGAAAAGAAGTCACAACCTGCGGAAAAAAAGTTCTCGAACAAATAGGCGAATGCTTCGGCCATGAATTCGTATTCGATGAAGCCCTCATCGGCCACGATGCCATAGAAGCTACCGGCAATCCACTGCCCGACGAAACGCTAACCAAGCTCAGGAACTCGGATGCTATACTCTTCGGAGCAGTAGGTCACCCCAAGTACGACAACGACCCGTCGTTGCCTGTACGCCCCGAACAAGGCCTGCTCAAAATGCGCAAAGAACTCGGCCTGTATGCCAACCTGCGTCCCATCAAACTGTTTGATGAACTGCTCGAAGCATCCAGCATCAAGCCCGAAATACTCCGCGGTGCAGACATACTCTTCTTCCGCGAACTTACTGGCGACGTATACTTCGGCGAACGCGGCCGTACAAACAACAACGACACCGCGTACGACACCATGATCTATTCTACCTACGAAGTAGAACGCATCGCGCACAAAGCCTTCAAAGCCGCACAGACACGCCGTAAAAAGCTCACCTCGGTAGACAAGGCCAACGTACTCGAAAGCTCACGCCTGTGGCGGGCCGTAGTACAGGAAGTAGCAAAAAGCTATCCTGACGTAACCGTAGAACACATGTTTGTGGACTCGGCAGCGATGAAGCTCATTCAGAAGCCCACCGACTTCGATGTAGTGCTTACAGGCAACCTGTTCGGCGACATCCTCACAGACGAAGCCTCACAAATAGCAGGCTCAATGGGCATGCTCGCGTCTGCATCCGTAGGCGACAAAGTAGGACTCTACGAACCCATACACGGTAGCGCGCACGACATCACCGGAAAAGGAATTGCAAACCCCCTCGCGTCGATCCTTTCGGCAGCCCTGCTGCTCGACATATCCCTCGGCCTCAAAGAAGAAGCCGATGTAGTCATTCGTGCCGTAGAACAAGCCCTGAAAGAAGGTTTCCGTACACGCGACATCGCCGATGCCAACACCAAACACGAAAAGATTTTGGGTACCGAAGTAATGGGCAACGTCGTTTGCAACATCATCCGGATGGCCGTACAGAACCCTGTCAACAACTAAGATATTAACCCCCGTCGATTAAAACATTTGGAATGCCTATGAGTAACAAGATAGAGATATTTGACACCACGCTGCGCGATGGTGAACAAGTGCCGGGCTGCCAGTTGTCTACTGAAGAAAAAGTAGTTGTGGCCCGTAAGCTGGAGGAGCTTGGTGTAGATGTCATTGAAGCTGGCTTCCCCATATCGAGCCCTGGCGATTTTCTTTCCGTAGTAGAAATATCGAAAGCAGTATCCCACACAGGTGTATGCGCGTTGACACGTGCCAAAAAAGAAGACATTGACGTGGCTGCCGAGGCCCTCAACCATGCAAAACGTGGTCGTATCCACACCGGCCTCGGATCGTCCGATATACACATCAAGCATAAATTCAACACCACCCGCGAGAAAGTACTCGAACAAGGTGTATGGGCTGTGCAGTATGCTAAAAGCAAAGGCTACGAAGTAGAATTCTTTGCCGAAGATGCAGGCCGTGCCGACCTGGCCTTCCTGGCCCAGATGGTAGAAGCCGTAATCGCAGCAGGTGCCAACGTAGTAAACATTCCCGATACAACCGGCTATTGCCTCCCGAGCCTGTATGGCAAGCGTATTGCCTACCTGTTCGAGCATGTGAAAAACATACACAAAGCCATCATCTCCGTACACTGCCACAACGACCTCGGTATGGCCACCGCCAACACCATGGAAGGCCTCATCAACGGCGCACGCCAGGCAGAAGTAACCATCAACGGTATCGGCGAGCGCGCAGGTAACACCTCCCTCGAAGAAGTCGCGATGATCATTCAGACCCACAAAGACCTGAATCTTCATACAAACATAAACTCTCAGAAGCTGTACGAACTCAGCAACCTCGTGTCAGACATGATGCGTATGCCCGTACAACCCAACAAAGCCATCGTTGGGGCAAACGCCTTCGCACACTCCTCAGGCATCCACCAGGACGGCTTCCTCAAAAACGCGGAGAACTACGAGATCATCAACCCGTCAGACGTTGGTGTACCGTCGTCGTCCATCGTGCTCACAGCACGCAGCGGACGTGCCGCATTGAAGCACCGCCTCGAATTGCTCGGCTACCAGCCCAACAAGATCGAGCTCGATCAGCTCTATGAGCACTTCCTCATCGTAGCCGACGAAAAGAAAAACGTAAACGACGCAGACCTCGTTACCCTGGCCACCAACACACCACTGCTGGTAGCACAGAAGTAATACGCGGATAAAATAACGTAACAGATAAGGTGCCTTCCTCCGGGAAGGCACCTTTTTTTATGCCCTGTTTCCGGGATAGAATACCAGCACCCGCTTTAAAAAGTCAACCTGGCCGACGGCTCGCCTTGTTTGTTCAGGGAGTTTCGGTATCTTTTCAATTCCTTAAACCGACAGCAATGAAAAACCGACCGCTACTGCTTGCTCTGACACTCGTTTGCGCAGCGCTTACCAGCGCGTTAATCCCCGCACACAGCCAGGAAATCGGTCTTCAGCTATATAGCCTCCGCGACCAGTTTGCCAAAGATGTTCCCGGAACAATGGCCAAAGTGAAAAAAATGGGCATAAAAGAAATAGAGATCGGAGGAACATACGGATTGGCATTCCCCGAATTCATAAAACTGTTGGCGGCCAATAACCTGAACGTTGTAAGCTTCGGCGCCGACTTCGAACGCCTCGAAAAATACCCCCAGGCCGTAGCCGACGAAGCCCGATCATACGGAGCCAAATACGTAGTATGCTTTTGGCTTCCACACAAAGCCGATGCCCTCACACCCGAAGAAGTAAAACATGCCGCCGAAGTATTGAACAACGCCGGACTCATCATGAAACAGAACGGCCTGTCACTGTGCTACCACCCACACGGATACGAGTTCGGTACCTATGCCGACGGTACACTGTTTGATTTAATAGTAACCAGCTTCGACGCCCGCTACGTAAACTTCGAAATGGATGTATTCTGGGTAAAACAGGCGGGACAAGATCCCCTGGCGTTACTAAAAAAACACCCCAACAGATTCCTGCTGCTCCACCTCAAAGATCGTAAACCCGGCAGCCCCGACAGCAGCAACGGTCAGGCTGATGTAGAAACCAACGTAGTCCTTGGCTCCGGCGATGTAGGCATTGCCGCATTGATAAAAGAAGCTAAAAAAATAGGGGTCAGACACTACTTCATCGAAGACGAATCATCACAGGCTGAAAAGCAAATACCCCAGAGCCTGAAATATCTCAAAACATTGAACCAGCAGTAAGCCGGCATCACTTCTCCAGCGTTTCGAAGTCTATATCGAGCACCTCGTACTTCGACCAGCCAATGAAGTCGTAATGCCACCATTCAGATCCGTTAACCTTAAAGCCGTACTTCTTCATCACATCGATAAGAAGCGCGCGGTTCTTACGGATCTCCGGATCGCTCACCGGCGTAGAAGGCCACGCCTCCTTCTTGAACGAATCATAGCCCGTAGGCATCTTCAACTCCTCGCCAGTCTTCAGATTGATAACCGTAATGTCCAGCGCACAACCGCGGTTATGACGTGATCCCTTATAGGGCGACGCCACATACGTCGTATCGCGCGAAACCTCATAAAACTTTACCGTAGCCTTATACGGCCGGTAAGCGTCAAACACCTTGATGCCAAGACCCTTCGGCTTCAACGCTGCCTGCACCTTCTTCAGCGCTTCCGCCACAGGTTTGCGCGCATACGCGCGCGCAAGCGTATAGATCTGTTCACCAACAAAGTTGTTCGTGGTAGCATACCGTATGTCCAGCACCAGCCCGGGCACGAACGTCTCCAGATTGATAAGCTCCTTCTGTGGATTAGCCTTTACCGTTTGCAGATATGCCGTATAGCCCGTGGGCTTCAAACCATACTTATATTGCGTATATCCCGGGCTTGCTGCAACCAGCAAACAAACCGTAACCAGGAGAGTAGAGAACAAACGGTAACTCATGCAAGCATCAGGGTAGAATACAACTCAAAATTCTCCACATCGAAACAGCAGAAGATCACCTTATCCAGCGTAGTATCGTTTTGCAGAAACAGCTGCACCTCGCGCAAAGCAATAGCCGCCGCCTGCGACTTCGGAAAGCGATACACGCCCGTGCTGATATTCGGAAAAGCAATCGTCTTTACATCGTTATCGACAGCCAGGATCAAACTGTTCCGGTAGGCATTGGCCAGCAGCATATCATCGTTAGGCTTGCCCGACCAGGTTGGCCCCACCGTGTGAATCACAAACTTCGCCTTCAGGTTACCGCCGGTAGTGATCACCGCTTCGCCCACCGGGCAGCCACCCTGGCGGTTACGGATCTTGATACATTCCTCCATGATCTGAGGACCACCACCACGGTGTATAGCACCGTCCACGCCGCCGCCGCCCATCAGGCTTGTATTGGCGGCATTCACAATAGCGTCTGTAGTCAGTTGGGTAATATCACCCTGTATAATCTCGATGCGGTTCATTGTTTGTTCTTGGTATCGATTAAAATCGTAACAGGCCCATCATTAACAAGGGCTACCTTCATATCGGCGCCAAACTCGCCCGTCTGTACCGGCTTGCCCAGCGCGGCCTCCACGGCCTTTATAAAAGCCTCGTAAAGCGGTATAGCCGTCTCAGGCCGGGCTGCCTTGATATACGAAGGACGGTTGCCCTTCTTCGTGCTCGCTTGTAACGTAAACTGGCTCACGATAATAATATCGCCGCCATCGTCTTTAACGCCTACATTCATAACACCCTCGCTATCGTTAAAAATACGGAGGTTAACAACCTTCGTCGCAAGCCAGTCGATATCCTCGGCAGTATCGGCTTCCTCAATGCCAACCAGGATCAGAAGTCCTTTACCAATAGATGACTTGACGTTGCCGTTTATCGTAACCGAAGCCGACGAAGCGCGTTGCAATACAGCCACCATGCCGAAAGTGTGTGATTAAAATAATTAAAATGATTGAAGGTCCTTCGACTCGTGAACGTGTGTACCGAACTTCTCCTGCTTCGCCAGTTGCAACATAGCGCGTGCAACCTTAGCCGAGTCGATAGCCTTATATTTCTTAGGGATCAGAAAACCGAAGATTTTATAAACGATCTTGGCCGAGTCTTCACCGGCGCGACCTTCAGACCGGTTGCCAAGCAGCAGCGAAGGCCGGAAAATGTGTAGGCTGGGATAGCCCATACCTTTTAACGCATCCTCCAGTTCACCCTTCACCTGGTTATAATAAATAGATGAATTTTTATCCGCGCCAAGGGCCGATACAACAAAAAACTGTTTAGCGCCGCGGGCAAGCGCCAGAGTAGCCAGCTCCACCGGATACGTAAAATCTACCTGGTGAAACTTCTCCTTACTACCGGCTTTAGCCATCGTTGTTCCCAAACAGCAAAACACATCGTCAGCGCCAAGTTGGTCCACATAGGCAATAAGCGTTTGCCCATCGGCATGAATCTGCGTAAGCTTCGGATGTGCCGGCAGATCGTGGCGTGTAAGCGCAATCACCCGGCTATACCGCTCGCTGTTCAATAACAAAGTAAGAAGTTGGCTGCCAATAAGCCCGGTGCTTCCGGCAAGTAGTGCTGTTTTCATAATCGATGTGGCTACCGGGTAAATATGCAAAATTTTGTGCCCGAATCGGCCCGGTAAGCCCGTAAAAGAAAAAACGGGAGTCGTGTCAACACAACTCCCGTTCAGATGGTCATCATCTCGTCATGATCACCAGTCTATACTTCCTGAAGTATTCCCTGTTCCCACGCCAGAAAACGATCTATTTCCTGGCCTAGAGAAGCATAGATATACATCAAAATGGCAAAGTCATCCGTAAGGCCAACACCGGGTATCCAGTCCGGCACAAAATCGATCGGATTGATAAAATACACCACAGCCGCAGTGATCAGCAGCAAAGGTTTCCACGGCATATGCCGGTAATGCCCGAGCATATAGGCCTTCAACAGCCGACCAAGGACAAAAAATCGGCTTTGAACGTCCGCAGCCTTGATCTCCTTCCAGTTCACCTGGCTCAGCTTCTGGCCAAGTTTACCCAGTAAGGCCATAAGGCGAACCTTCTTGCCGAGAATACCCGACGCTTTTCGCATCGCCAGGGTAAAAAAGACATTGTTTTGCATTCGTATGGGGCTTTTTTTGTTAAGTCTTAAAAAAGACGCTGAATTTCTGTCTTCATTTCCAGCAGCGCATGAGCAATCGGGTCCACAGGCTTGTTTACTGCCTTCTCGAAAATCTTTTTCGACAAATCCAGACCCGTAGACTCCATAGTCATCTCACTGGCAGCGTCGTTAATCGAAACGATAAGATCCTCTTTTGCGTTCCGCACCATATCCCAGATCGCAGCCGACACGTAAATCTGTTGCGCCACATTATGGTTGTACTCCTCCCGTATCTCCCGAAGCAGCGTCTGATGAAGGTCCCGTGCAGGCATATTTGGCGAACTGATCCGAATCAACAAATTCTGTGGCGAAATCCGCTCCAGCAACAACGTAAGCCGCTCATAAGCCTGAATACGAAGCGGCAGAGTAGTCTCGAGACTACGCCCACGAATCTCCAGTTTGCGCAACTCAAGCTCCTTTTGGATATACATGCGTACCAGCAAATACGCCAGGTACAAAATCATCAGCGACGGAATGAGAACCTGGGCAAGCTCAACAAATACGTTCATCGTTAGTAAATAGGTAAAATGTTAAATTCTAAAATAACCCAGCCAAATTACCGTGCCGCAACCAAATAAGCGAAAGCGCGGCCGCAAATGCACAGAATTTATTTGCCGCTAAACGTGTTACTCTTGTCCGCGATAGCGGTCTCAGCGAAGGCCGGAAGCACACATACGCTTATATTTGAACCCACAAAGTCGAAACACAGATGTTTAACGATATACAGCCGGTAACCTTATCGGCACGCGCTGCCGAAGAAGTCCGTAAGATCATGGAAACAAAAAACATCCCCGCCGAATACGGCCTCAGGGTCGGGATCCGGGGCGGAGGCTGTGGCGGAGTATCCCTCATCATCGGATTCGATAAACAAAAAGATACCGATCTCGCCTACACCATTCAGGGCATCCCCGTCTACGTAGACAAGAAGCACACCATGTACATCATCGGTAAAGAAGTAGACTTCTACGAGAGCGAAGAAACCCGCGGCTTCATGTTTGTTGATCCGAACGCCGAAAAGGCAGAAGCAGACACCAGCGCTTAATACGTCTTGGTCATATCGGCCGGGATAACAATAATGAAATCGGCCTTCCCGTTATTCTCCTCGTCAAGTTTATCGACGGCCTTTTGCTCCGTGGAGTGAATAGTAACCAGATTTACTTTCGGATCGGCCTTTTTAAGATACCACCCGATACCCTCGAAGTTCTGCGAGTGATAGGCACCGTGGTAGTGCAGAAACAAACCTTTACGATTTAGTTGAATGAAGTGAGCCATCGTAGCGTCTTTCACAGCTTGCGAACGCGCCATATTCTCGGCACTGCCCGCCATAGGGCCGCCGTGCGAACCCATATGCATCAGGTCCTTATAGCCGGGTAACGATAGGTCTACCGTTATGGGCAGCGGAGCAATATAACGCTGCGATTCTGCCGGTAGGGCACTCAACGCGTCGAGCCCCTTCTTATACACCAGGCTCGCATAGCGACGGGGGATATTCGTGGCGATCACGGCAAGCTTCTTCTCACGTGCAAACTCAACCAGTGGCCGATAGTCAGTTTTATAATTGTCCCATACCTTGGCCTCCTTCAGCAGATGCTTCTCCTCGATAAGCCCCTGGCCATACTCCTGCAATACCACCTGGTCGTCGGCTTCAAACATCTCCATACCGATCGTCATATCGGCGCGTTGCGCAAAAAGATCGCGCGCTACCTGTAACGCAAGCCAGTGATCGATCGCATTGTCGTGCAGCTCGCCAAACAAAACCACATCGGCCTTCGCCAGGGTCTTGATCATAGCACCGAACTCTACCGGCTTACCGTCTTTGGTAAACAGCTTGTAGGCAGGTTTGTCCTGGGCGGAGGCGTAAAACGAAAGAACAGCGAACAGAAAACCCAGCAGGGTATAACGACGCAAGGCAGATAGGGTAGTGGGCATAAAATAGAGGCTTGGACTCAACGTTTTTTCAAAACGCTAACAATAGATTTCCGGCACTTGGCACCGATGGGTGGGTTGAGCTTCGATAGTTTAACTTCAACAGAAAGGGCAGATGCGTACCGCTTCATCACATCGTTGGCAATATTTTCCACCACGGGCTCCAGCAGTTTGGAGGGGCGGTCCATCTCAGCACGAATAATTTGAAAGAGTACCTCGTAATCTACCGTACCACTCAGGTCGTCGTGTTTAGCGGCTTCCGAAAAATCGGTCTCTACAGCAATATCTACTTCAAAGTAATTTCCCGATTCACGTTCGTGCGGGTACACGCCGTGGAAGGCATGGAACTCCAGGCCTTCCAGTGCTACTCGTCCGATCATCCGATTTCGTCAAAAAATGATTTCTGTACTCTGCGGGTTGGCATAGCCATCGGGGCAGGGGCGACCTCCTCTACATATACCGGTACTGGAATAGGCTCCGGTTCTGGCTCGGGCTGGAACGTCAGTTCCGGGATAGGCTCAAGCCGGATAGGCGTCCGTTCAAAGTCGAGGTTGGGAAAAGCAGCACGTTTGGTTTCGCGTTTGGCCATCGCCACATGCTGATCCGGATTGAAGTCCTGTGAAATAAGCTTCGCGCGTTCCACACGATCAAGAGCATCGTTCGCCAGACGACGCAGGTTGATCAACAGATCTTCACGTGAAGTCTCCAGCTTCTTATAGTTCTCCACCAGCATTTGCAGGCGGTCTTCCATCTCGTCTACAATCTCACGGGCACGCTCCTCCGATTCTTCAATCGTATTACGGGCCTTTGTTTTGGCCTCGTTCACAATAGCGTCCGCTTTCAGTTGCGATTCACGCAGGTGCAATTCAGCAGCAATGCGCGCCTGCTCAATAACGTTGGCGCCCGTATCTTCAGCAGTTTTCAGGGTCTTATACAGCGAGCTCTCTACCTCGCGAAGTTTGTTAACCTCACGTTCAGTCGCTTCAAGTTTTATGCGGAGTTCTTTATTCTCGTCTACCATGCGCTCCCATTCCGTGGAGAGCGTAAGCAAAAAGGCATTTACTTCATCTTTTTCATACCCGCGGAAGTTCCTTTCAAAGGTCTTCTGGCGTATTTCAATCGGCGTGATTCTCATACAAATGACTTCTTAAAGTTTAAAAAATATATTCCAGACGGATAGGGTACGATCGTCGCTGGCGCTGATAATCTGGTCGTGATAATCTGACCACAGCACCTTGTTTACCGAAGTTCCATGACCGGCATGACGCGACCGGTCTATAACCTTCAGCAATCTCAACTCCTCCAGGCTCCACACTTTGATAGATTTATCAAGGCTACAAGTTACGAAATGTTTCTGGTCTGGGCTAAAGTCCAGATAATTAATCGCATACATGTGAGCTACTACCTCCGCAGCAGCACCGTAACCGTTCGTGCTCCACGCTTTCAGCCGCGCGTCACGAGACCCGCTCAGCAAAAAATCACCGTTCGGTGTATACCGCACAGTGAACACTGAATTTCCATGCGCCGGCCACGCATGTTTTAAAGTCAGGTCGTCCAGGTTAAACACCCGGATATAATGGTCGCTATAGCCCACCGCAAGTTCACCCGTTCGAAGATTCACCGCCATCGCCCGCGCACTCTTCTGTACAGGCGCCGTGCGCCCCGTAATCGCAAGCGTCGTCGCATCGACCTTGATCACACTCCCTTCACCCGTAGCAACATACAGGTACTTGCTGTACGATTGAATATCGAAGATCGCCGCCTGCGTAAGCTGAAGCGAACCCGTCTCTCGTTTATTCTGCCAGTCCAGCAGATGAATCCCTTCGTAGTTATGACCCGCCACCAACGCGCCCGTGGCAGGCTGATAGTGAAGCGCATACACTGAATTGGGAAGCTTCGCGATAAGCTGACCTGAATCGGGATCGGTCAAATCCCATGCCACTACCATACCATCTCCGGCCCCCGAAAAAATAATATTAGGCATCGCCGACCGCTCAAGCGTATACACGCAATCGTTATGGCCGGTCAGAGTATTTACTTTCAAAACGTGGGGCGTAGTCATGCTGCTGAAAACTTTCCGAAAGGTTCTAACTTTAGGCAAGTTTTAAAAATGGGAATTGAAAAAATAGCCATCGAAAGTGGTCGCGCTTGGGGACTTTGGCGTATAGACGAAACCGAAGCCACACTCGCAGACCTACTCGGTAATGCAGACGCCATACCCGACACACTCATACACCCGCAAAAACGCCAGGAATGGTACGCCGGACGGTTGCTGATCAAAACGCTCGCCGAAGCACAAGGCCTCCCGTTTCAGGGACTCGTAAAAGATGTCTATGGCAAACCCTCGCTGCGCGCAAACACCAGTCATCAGATATCGCTCAGCCATTCCTACCCGTACGCAGCCGCGTTGATAGACACACATACCTGGGCAGGAATAGACCTCGAACAACCCAAAGAAAAACTTCTGCGTGTAGCCGCAAGGATACATCACCCGGAAGAACTGCCCGACATCGGCACCGATTTGGTAAAACATTGCATTTACTGGTGCGCCAAAGAGGCGCTCATCAAAGTTTACGGCAAAAAAGATCTGACATTGGCCGAAAACCTTAAAATTAGCCCGTTTGAGAGGAAAGGGGAGGGGGATATAATTGGCAAAATAATTGCCCACAATGAGGAAAGGATAATACCTTTACACTACATCGTTTTTACAAACTTTGTGGTAGTCTTTACAAAACGCACTGATCTATGAAGCACTATCTACTGCTGCTTGTACTGCTGGTAACGCTCCCGGCCGGCGCTCAAATTAAAAACTTCACCCTTACAAACGTCGTAACGGGCCAACCCATCTCGCTCGATACATATCCCGCATGCGCTGGCCTTGTCATAGTATTCACAACCAACGCCTGCCCATACGACGAATACTACCGTGGCCGCATTGGCAAACTGACCAAAGCATACTCAGACAAAGTACCCGTGCTGCTCGTAAACTCGTCCATCGAACCCGCAGAGTCTGCCGATAACATGACACGAAAAGCACAGCAGGCCGGATTCTCTGCGCCATACCTGGCCGACAAAGATCAAACCCTGATGCAAAGCCTCGGAGCAACCAAAAGCCCACAGGTCTTTCTGCTAAAAAACAACGGTGGCAAATTCACCGTAGTATACTCCGGCGCCATTGACGACAACGCCCAGGTAGAAGCCGACGTACGACACAACCACCTGCGCGATGCGATAGACATCATGCTCACAAACCAACGCATCGAAACAACCGAAGTACGCCCAACAGGCTGTACCATCCGTAAAAAGTAAACTTCCAAACCATCCATAACGAAAAAGCCCATCCGGAGTAATCGGGATGGGCTTTTCTATAATACAATCGTATAGTCTAGTGTTGCATACCGCCGATCAGCGGGCGACCACTCATCAAAATCACCACCACGATAATTAACAGCGCGATCGCGTTAAAAATAAACAGACGCTTGTGCTTCGCAGTATGTTCCGTCATACGCTTCGAAGTCGTACGGGCAACCGTAATAAGCACCACAGCGATCAGCATACCGAAGATGTGCTCAACCGTCCAGTAGCGCGTAAACTTATCACTCATCGTATCGGGACCGAACTTTACGAACGGGCTCACGAAATAGAGCAAAAGCCCCACAAGGAACTGAATGTGTGTAAAGATCAGCAGAAACAGGCTGAGTAAATTATCAGCCTTCGCAAAGGGCTTCTTTCCCGTGAAGCCAATAAACGACTTTACAACCACGGCAATAAGCAGCAGAAGCACCAGGTAACGTACCGAGGAGTGAGTATGAAATAGTCCGGTATACATAGTAATGTGAGTTTTTAAGCGGGCCAAAAATAGTACAGAACCCAACGGTAAACAACTTTGCATACCCGGAGCAGGGGGTGCCACTATACCCGCCGTGGCGTATAGAAACCGTTATTTGCCACCCGTACCGGATAAAAGGTCACACAGAAACCCAAAAAAATGTATTTTTGGTTTACCCTGATATACTAGCCATGAAACGAAGTATAGTTGTGCTGTTGTTCGTTTGCACCGCCAGCCTGGCATTTTCCAAAACAACCGCCACCGTTCCCGACACGGTAAAAGTAGGCGCCTACGTCATCTCCGTTCACGACATCAACTTTCACGAAAAAGAATACACCGTGCGCTTCTGGCTCTGGTTCCTCTACGACAATCCCAACTTCGACTTCTCAAAACAGCTCGACATTCCAAACGCCAAATCCATCGAACCACCCGAAATCATTTCCGACAGCATGGACGGAAAAGCATGGGTAATCATGAAAATGAAGTGCACCATGAAAGAAAACTGGAGCGTCGAAGATTTTCCATTCGACGAACAACACCTCAAAATCCAGATCGAGAACACACTGTTCGACAACAAACACCTCGTTTTTATACCCGACACCGTAGGCAGTCGCTTCGATGCCAAAGAAGCCATCGACGGTTGGAAAATCACACGCTTCGTCGCATCACAACAACCCAACGACTACGAAACAGGCTTTGGCGATTCGTCCAGTACCTTTCAGGAATTCTCAACCTTCACCATCGACATGTCCATCGAGCGCAATGCATGGGGCCTCTTCATGAAAATCTTTATCGGAATGTACATCGCCTTTCTCATCGCAATGGTCAGCTTCACCCCAAAGCCGTCAGAGCTCGAACCGCGTTTCGGTCTGCCCGTCGGTGGTCTGTTTGCTGCCGTGGGTAATAAATACATCATCGACTCCGTACTTCCCGAATCATCATCCTTCACATTAGTCGATACACTGCATTCCATGACGTTTTTCGCCATCTTTATCACACTCGTCGTATCGGCGCTTTCCCTGAAACTCCACGATTATGGCCGCTTCGATCAGGCAATTCGCGTAAACCGAATCGGAGCCACGGCCGTTATCAGCATCTACCTAACCGGTAATATACTAGCCATTGTGCTGGCATTGCGATAAGTGTATTTTTGTATAGAACAATAGTTCCCAACACCAACAACCATGAAAAAAACGATCTTCCTTCTCGCAGGCACCCTGCTGTTCAGCATCGGCGCCGGGGCACAAACCCTCTCATTAAAATGGAAATCCGATACCATATTCCGAACCCCGGAGTCTGTGTATTTCGACGCCAAAGCAAATATGTTGTACGTATCCAACATCGACGGCAAATCAGCCGAAAAAGATGGTAAAGGATTCATCGCACAGGTTACACCCGATGGCAAAGTAAAAAACATGAACTGGATAACCGGCCTCGATGCCCCCAAAGGCCTCGGCGTATACAAAAACACCCTCTACATCGCTGACCTTACACGCGTTGTAGCCGTAGACATTGCCACCGGCA
>Ga0065165_1002192_pt1 | contig 17555 bp, 16 predicted proteins | sample AraplaMF_Cvi_mMF_FD_63813 | JGI IMG/M metagenome (GOLD analysis project Ga0065165, IMG submission 63813) | Arabidopsis root microbial communities from the University of North Carolina, USA - plate scrape MF_Cvi_mMF (version 2) (version 3) | ecosystem: Host-associated > Plants > Roots >...
AGATAGCCGTGCGCGCCGTGCACCTCGATGGCGTCGATGCCGAGCCGGGCGGCGCGTTTCGTGGAATCGACAAAGGCCTCGCGGATGCGCTTGAGGCCGGCAGCGTCGAGCGCCAGCGGGGAGGCTTCACCCTCCTTGTGCGGCACCGCCGACGGCGCCACCGTCTGCCAACCGCCTTCGCTGACGGGGATGAGCTGGCCGCCGTCCCAGGGCCGTGCGCTCGAAGCCTTGCGACCCGCATGCGCGATCTGCATCGCGATCGCGGTGGTGGAATGCTTGCGCACCGAATTGAGGATCTGCTTCAGCGCGGCCTCGCAGGCGTCGCTGTAGAGCCCGAGGCAGCCCGGCGTGATGCGGCCGATCGCCTCGACATGGGTCGCCTCGATGCAGAACATCGACGCGCCCGACAGCGCGAGATTGTTGATGTGGGTGAAGTGCCAGTCGGTGGCGACGCCGTCGTCGGCCGAATACTGGCACATCGGCGACACCACGAGACGGTTCTTCAGCGTCAGGCCGCGCAACTTGATCGGGGAAAACAGGGCGCTCATGCGGGGGATCCGGGAAATGAGAGGAATGGAAGCGATTGCATGAAGTTTAGTGGCCCGGCCGCGAATTGCCAGCCGCACGGGCGGCATGGCGGCCGGTGGGGCCATGCATTGGGGGCGTCGTGGGGTGGGGGTGGTTCCTCAATCTCCGCTGTCGTCCCGGACAAGCGAAGCGCAGATCCGGGACGACGGCGTCGCCTACTCCACCAGCGTGAACTGCAGCAGCAGCGTGCGCTGGAGCAGCGAGAAATTGTCGTCCGACACCAGCGTCAGCACGGTCTCGCCCTCCGCCGTGACGTGGGCGTCGATGCCTTCCATGTTGTCGACCTCGTGGCCGAGGTCGGCGGCGAACAAAGCGGGGCCGTCGACCAGCGCGTTCGGCGCGATCGATTTCAGCTGTAACGAACGGATGCGGATGTTGATGCCGGTGAACCAGGAGAATTTGCGTTCGAGGATCAACAGCTCGCCGGAGGGCAGCAGCGTGGCGTCGCTGATGTCGAACTTGTCGGTGCGGCGCACGCTGAACTGGCCCGGCGATGGGCCGCCGATCAGGAAGGCGACCAGATTGCCGTCGGCGTCCAGCCCGCGCTCGGAGAACGCGATCAGGGTGCCCGCGAGCGGCTGGCCCTTCATGTCCTTCGGCACGACGACCATCGCTTCCAGCCCCTTGTTATAGGGCAGCTTGCGGATCGCCGGCGGCGTCGGGATCACCTCGCCGCGGGCACGGGTGCCGCCCTTGGCGAAATCGAAGCGCATGATCTGGTTGACGCGTTCGAGGCCGACATAGACGACGTTGCCGTCGCGCGCGAGCGACTCGGTGTCGTACCAGAGCCGCTTCTCGGTGATCGGCCGCCCTTCCGCATCCAGCATCGGCGCCGCCTCGACGCCGTCGAGCCCGACCATTTTGCTGCCGTCATAGCGGATGCTGCCGGTGAACCAGCCGCCCTGGTCGGAGACCGCGAGGAAGCGCTCGCCTTTTGCATCGAGCCGGATGCCGGACAGGCCGCCGAAGCCGCGATAGGGCGAGGTCAGGACCAGGCCGCTGCGATATTGCAACGCGCCGAAGCGCACGCGCGAGCGATCGCGCGGCTCGAAGCTCTGGATCTGCCGGGCATTGACTTCGACCGCGACGGGCTCGGTGACCGCGTGCTCGATCTGCGCGGGGCGCGGCGGCGGCTCGGTGGTGATCTGCGCCTGCGCGATGCGCGCGAATGCGACAGTGGAAAATCCCGCCGCCGCGTGGCCGAGAAAGCTGCGGCGGGATCGATATGCGCTCACGAATGCAGTTTGCGTCGCGGGCGACCGGCCGGTTGAGTTGGCGCGGTGTTGGTCTCGCTGAAGAGTTCGGCGAGCTTTTCGGTGATGGCGCCGCCGAGTTCTTCGGCGTCCACGATCGTCACCGCGCGGCGGTAGTAGCGCGTCACGTCGTGGCCGATGCCGATCGCGATCAACTCGACCGGCGAGCGGGTCTCGATCTCCTCGATGATGTGGCGCAGGTGCCGCTCGAGATAGTTGCCGGGATTGACCGACAGCGTGGAATCGTCGACCGGCGCACCATCCGAGATCATCATCAGGATCTTGCGCTGCTCGGGCCGGCCGAGCAGGCGCTTGTGCGCCCAGTCGAGCGCCTCGCCGTCGATGTTCTCCTTCAGCAGACCCTCGCGCATCATCAGGCCGAGATTTTTCCGCGCACGGCGCCAGGGGGCGTCGGCGGACTTGTAGATGATGTGGCGGAGATCGTTGAGGCGGCCGGGATTGGCCGGCTTGCCGGCGGCGAGCCACGCTTCGCGCGATTGCCCGCCCTTCCAGGCGCGCGTGGTGAAGCCGAGGATCTCGACCTTGACGCCGCAACGCTCCAGCGTGCGCGCGAGAATGTCGGCGCAGGTGGCGGCGACCGTGATCGGGCGGCCGCGCATCGAGCCGGAATTGTCGAGCAGCAGCGTGACGACGGTGTCGCGGAACGTCGCCTCCTTCTCGTGCATGAAGGACAGCGGATGATGGGGATCGGTGACGACGCGCGACAGGCGCGCGGGATCCAAAATGCCCTCTTCGAGATCGAACTCCCAGGCGCGGTTCTGCTGCGCCATCAACCGGCGCTGCAAGCGGTTGGCGAGGCGGGCGACGATGCCCTGCAGATGCGCCAGCTGCTTGTCGAGATAGGCGCGCAGCCGCTCCAGCTCGTCATGGTCGCAGAGATCTTCGGCGGCGATGACCTCGTCGAATTTCGGCGCGAAGGCGTGATATTCCGGCCCGCGCGGCTCGTTCTTGCCGTGCGAATTCGGACGCGTCGCCTCGCCCGGCGTCTCGTCGTCGCCGAGTTCGCCGTCGTCGAACGTGTCGGAGGTCGAGGCCTGCGCGCTTTCCATCGCGCTGTCGCTCATTTCTTCGCTGGAGGCCTGCGCCTGGTCGGCGCTCATCTCCTGCGCGGCGTCGGAATCGGGGGACCCTTCCGCGCCCGACTGATCGTTGTCGCCGTCCTGGTTCTCGTCGTTGTCCTCGTTCTCCTCGCTGTCGGCGCTGCGCTCGTCGCCGAGCTCGAGCGCGGTCAGCAGATCGTGCACGGCGTCGCTGAACTTGCCCTGATCCTCGACCAAATTATCGAGCCGGTCGAGCCGCTTGCCGATCTTGTCTTCGAGAATGGGACGCCAGAGATCGACCATCTTCTTGGCGGCCGCGGGCGGCGCCATGCCGGTCAGGCGCTCGCGCACCAGCATCGCCAGCGCGTCGGCCAGCGGCGCGTCGGCGCGGTCGGTGATCTCGTCGAACTTGCCGCGATGGAAATGGTCGTCGAGCATCGCGGTGAGGTTCTTGGCAACGCCCGCCATGCGGCGCGCGCCGATCGCCTCGACGCGGGCCTGCTCGACCGCCTCGAACACGCCGCGCGCCTGCGGATTGCCGGGCATCAGCTTGCGATGCAGCTTGGCGTCGTGACAGGCGATCTTGAGCGCGATGGAGTCGGCATGGCCGCGCACGATCGCGGCGTCACGCTTGGTCATCTTGCGCGCGGGCTCGGGCAGCCGCGCCTTGCCGGGCGCAAGCCCCGGGCGCTCGGCTGCGAAGCTCACGTCGAGCTCGGGCGACTTGGCGATCGCCTTGAGGCAGGAGGCGACCGAGCGCTTGAACGGCTCGGTCGGAGCTTCCTTGGTGTTACGGAATTTGGAATTGGATGATGATGTGCTCATAGCGACTTCGTCAACGAATGGCGCGTTACGCCGCCGGGATAGCCCTTGAGGGTGCCGAACTCTTCATACCCGCAGGCACGATAGAAATCCGGCGCCTGGAAACTCATCGTATCGACATAGGCCTGGACCGCGCCATGCCGTCTTGCTTCATCCTCGATCGCCGCGATCAGCTTCGTCCCAAATCCCTTGCCGCGCTGCTTCTGCTCGATCCAGAAATACTGGATGAACAGAACCGTGGCCCAGAGATGCCCGACGATGCCGCCGACGACCTTGCGGCCGTCCTTCAGCGAGACCGCGATGCTCCTGACCTTCTGCTTCCCGAAGTGCTCGTCATTGTAGGCGCCGAGCCCGGCGAGCACAGCCTTCTTGGTGGTCCCAATGGTGCGCTCGACGGAGATGGTTGGCATTGTCAGGTCATCGGGATCAGCTGAGCGCCACGTTGACCGCCGATTCCGGCAGCTCCGCGTTGAAGCAGCGCTGATAGAACTCGGCGACCAGGGGACGCTCGAGCTCGTCGCACTTGTTGAGGAAGGTGACGCGGAACGCGAAACCGATATCGCCGAAGATGTCGGAGTTTTCCGCCCAGGTGATCACCGTGCGCGGGCTCATCACCGTCGACAGATCGCCGTTGGCGAAGGCGTTACGGGTGAGATCGGCAAGGCGGACCATCTTGTTGACGATGTCCTTGCCCTCCGCCGTGCGATAGTGCTTGGCCTTGGCCAGCACGATTTCGACTTCCTCGTCATGGCTGAGATAGTTCAGCGTGGTGACGATCGACCAGCGGTCCATCTGGCCCTGGTTGATCTGCTGGGTGCCGTGATAGAGGCCCGAGGTGTCGCCGAGGCCGACCGTGTTGGCGGTCGCAAACAGGCGGAACGACGGGTGCGGCTTGATCACCTTGTTCTGGTCGAGCAGCGTCAGGCGGCCGGAGACTTCGAGCACGCGCTGGATCACGAACATCACGTCCGGACGGCCGGCGTCGTATTCGTCGAACACCAGCGCGACGTTGTTCTGCAGCGCCCAGGGCAGGATGCCGTCACGGAATTCGGTGACCTGCTTGCCGTCGCGAACCACGATGGAGTCCTTGCCGACGAGGTCGATACGGCTGATGTGGCTGTCGAGGTTGACGCGCACGCAGGGCCAGTTGAGGCGGGCGGCGACCTGCTCGATATGGGTGGATTTGCCGGTGCCGTGATAGCCGGTCACCATCACGCGGCGGTTGCGGGCGAAGCCGGCGAGAATGGCGAGCGTGGTGGCGCGGTCGAAACGGTAGTCGGAATCGACTTCGGGCACATGAGGATCGACTTCGGAATAGGCCGGCACTTCGAGATCGCTGTCGATCCCGAACACCTGGCGGACCGACACCTTCATGTCGGGCAGACCGGAAACTTCCTCAACTTTGGACATGGCGGCGGTCGTCATCAATCCTCCGAGGCCCCGGGCGATCCCGAGACCAGTTATTGCACGTTGGCTGCGGCTGGGTGCGTTTTCGAACCTATCAGAGACAAGGGGCCGGCAGAAGCCCGCCCGCAAATCAAAGTTCCGTTGTCTTTTCATTTAGATAGGTCAGGAACGCAGTTTTTGGAGGGCTGCGTTGCGAATCACGCTCGAATTTCGGGCGGGATGACCGGCCTGCCCACGCGAATGGCACTTTTGCCCGGCCTCCTTACTTATGTAGGGTCGAAACACCCGATACACAGCCGCCAGCTCGAAAGACGACGTGACGTCCTTCCTCGATCCCCTCATCGCTTTCGTCTCGGCCCACGCGTGGCTGGCCTATCTGACCCTGTTCCTGGCAGCGCTTCTCGAAGCCGTCCCGGTGGTGGGATCGGTGATCCCCGGCTCGACCATCATCCTGGCGCTGAGCGCCCTCGTCCCGGGCGGGGACCTGAAACTGCAATGGGTGCTGCTGGCGGCCGCGGCCGGCGCCTTGCTCGGAGACGGCTCGGCCTACTGGATCGGACACCAGCGCCAGCGCGAGATCCTCAACACCTGGCCGCTGACCAGCTATCCGCGCGTGGTCGAGCAGAGCGAAACCTTCTTCAATCGCTTCGGCACCTGGGCCGTGTTCTTCGCCCGCTTCGTCCCGCCGATCCGCGCCTTCGTGCCGGTGACCGCGGGCGCACTCGGCATGACGCCCGCGAAGTTCTACGCGGTGAACATCCCGGCCATCCTGCTCTGGGCGCCGGCCCATGTGCTGCCGGGTGTGCTGGCGGTCTCGGCCTTCCATCAGTATTTCGGACTGCCGCATCATGGGCATCCGTTCAAGCACATGTGGATTTTGACGGTGGTCGCAGTGGCGGTCATGGTGGGCGTCGCGGCGTGGATTTATCGGCGACGGAATGGCGGTGCGGTCGCGGAAGCGAAGCCGCGAGGGTAAGTCGACATCACATCACCGGTGTCGTCCCTGCGAAAGCAGGGACCCATAACCACAGGGCGTCGTTTGGCGAAGACTCGTCGTTCGGACTGCTACCGACCGCACGCGATAGATCACGCGGTATGGGTCCCTGCGCCCCGGGCGCAATTGCGCCCTAGGCAGGGACGACAGCGGAGGGCGGCGCTTTCGCAGCACTCTAACTGGCAGCCCTTCGTCCCGGCGCCGGCCCCACATACCTCGCCCTCGGCCTGATCAGCTTCCCGAACTGCAATTGCTCGCTCGCATGCGCGATCCAGCCGATGCTGCGGGACATCGCGAACAGCGCGAGTTCGCTGCCGGCAGGCAGGCGCAGCGCGTGGACGAGGACGGCGAGTGCGTAGTCGATATTGACCAGCTCGCCGGTGGCCTCGACGATTCTTTCCGGCACTTCGCGCGTGAATTTTCGCGGCGCGCCGGCGCGACCCAGCGCGTTCAGCAGCGATTGCGCGCGGGGATCACCGCGCTTGTAGACGCCGTGGCCGAAGCCGGCGAAGCGCTCTCCGAGCGCGACGCGCTCGCGCACCATCGGCTCGACGTCGCGGTCGATCAGCGTCTTGACGAGTTGCGAAGCCAGCACGCCGGCGCCGCCGTGTTTCGGGCCCTTCAGCGCGGCGAGGCCGGCGATGACGGAGTCGTAGAGATTGAGACCGGTCGAGGCGGCACAGCGCGCGGTGAAAGTGGAGGCGTTCAGCTCGTGATCGGCGAGCAGAACAAGCGCGCGGCGGATCAGGTCGGGCGCATGCTTGTTGTCGGGCGCCCAGGCCTTTGCGATCTGCTGATGCAGCGGCTCCGCCGACGGCGCGGCGTTGAGCATGGTCGCGACCAGCAGCCGGACGATGCGGCCTCCGACCATGGCGCGACCGTCGGGCGCGCGGGTGAAGGCGCGCGGATCGGCGCTCGAAGCCAGCGCGAGCACGGCGATGGCGCGGTCGATCGGGGCTGCGCGCCGCGCGGCATCCGCGATCGCGCGCATCTCGTCGGAGATTTCGGGCTGATTGTCCGGCGTGAAGGGATCGACGTCGGAGACGTCCCACAGCAGCGTCGCGGTATGCTCCAGCGTGTCATTCTCGGCGAGAACGACACAGTTGACGCCGCGATAGATCGCGCCCTCCTCCGTGATGGTCGAGATCTCCGTGTCCATCACCGGCAGGTCGGCGTCGAAGCTGCGCAGGCCGCGCGGCTCCGGCGACGGAATGCGACGCTCCTTCAAGGCGCGGACGTCCTCGGCCCGGTAGCGGTTCTTGCGCGAATCCGGCGTCGGCTCGGAGCGGATCAGGCCGCGGCTGACATAGGCGTAGAGCGTGGCCGGCGAGATCGCGAGCTCGGCGGCAGCCTCCCGGGCGGAGAGGTAGAGCTCCTCGGAATTTTTCATATTGATTTATGTAATCAAGATTGATCAATCTGTCGAGAGGCCCGACCTTCTCCTGGTGCAGTGCAAAAGGAGATCGGGTCATGAACATCCACCTCACCAAAAGCCAGATCGGGCTGGACGGCGTTCCCGCGGCCGAGACCGTGCTGAGCCATGTTGACGGCGAGCGCGGCGAACTGATCATCGCCGGCGAGCATGTCGGCCGCCTCGCCGCTGTCTCGAGCTTTGAGGGCGTCACCGCCCGGCTCTGGAACGGCGCCGGCAAGACCAATCTGAGCGAAGCCAATGTGCGCTCGCAGTTGGGCGTCGCGCGCGAACGCGCCTTTGCGCGGCTCGACGAATTGCTGCCGGCGACGCGCGGCATGGGCGTCGTCGACGGGTTTCGCGCGGCGGTCGCGGGCCTTCGCGCCGAGCACGGGCTCGAACATGAGGCGACCATCGTCGGCGCGTTCCCGGTGATCGCGGGCGCGCTGGTGCGGTGCGCGAAGGGACTGGACCCGGTCGCACCGGATCCGACCGTGAGCCATGCCGCCGATACGCTGCGCATGCTGCATGGGCGCACGCCCGAGGCGCGCGAGGTCACCGCGCTGGACGCCTATCTCGTCACCGCCAGCGACCACGGCATGAACGCCTCGACCTTCACCGCGCGCGTGGTGGCCTCGACGCAAGCCAACCTGTTCGCGGCCGTCACCGCCGGTTATTGCGCGCTCACGGGTCCACTGCATGGCGGGGCGCCGGAGCCGGTGCTGGAAATGCTGGATGCAATCGGCTCGCGCGAGCGCATCCAGCCCTGGGTGGATGCGGCACTGGCGGGCGGCGAGCGGATGATGGGCTTTGGCCACCGCGTCTATCGCGTGCGCGATCCGCGCGCCGACGTGCTCAAGACGGCGGTGGAGGCACTGGCGTCCAACGGCACCGACCTGCCGTTCGCCGGCGAGGTCGAGGCCTATATCCGCAGCGCCCTGCGCAAGAAGAATCCGGAGCGGCCGCTGGAGACGAATGTGGAGTTCTTCACCGCAATCCTGCTCGATGCGCTGGCGATCCCGCGACAGGCGTTCACGCCGATCTTCGCAGTGGCCCGCGCCGCCGGCTGGACTGCGCATGCGCGCGAGCAGCAGCGGACCGGGCGGCTGATCCGGCCGAGTTCGTCGTATGTCGGGGCGATGCCGGAGGGGTGAGGAATGCATAGCCCGGATGGAGCGAAGCGTAATCCGGGAAAGTCGTTGTTGTGCGAGGGCCCCGGATTACGCTTGCGCTCTATCCGGGCTACGGCGGCGGGGTCAAACACTCCGCTGTCGTTCCTGCGAAATGTGGCGCGAGGATACTGAGGGTGTACGCCGTCAGACGATCTTCCGTCGGGCCCTTCGCGAGCATGCGACGGAAGGCCCCAGCGACAAGCCGGAACAATGCAGTTTGCCGCGCATTCACGCTCGCCCCGGCAGATGTCTCAGGGGCAAGAAAAGGAATGATAATGAAGAAACTCCACTACGCCTTCGCCGCAAGAACGTTGCACGCGCTATCGTCACTCACAATGCCGGCGAGCGCGCTGCCGGCCCATCCCATGCCGGACGCTTCGGTTTCAGGCGACGTGGTGAACGCACGCTATCATTACGCTCCGCGGAAAGTTTGCACGGTGCGAACAGTCGTCACCCGTGGCTATCATGGACGCCGCATCGTCAAACACGTCCGTGTCTGCCGGGTAAGGTAGCCTTCAAGGCAACGCCCGCTTCCAGCAATCGCAGGGTGGGCAGAGGCGCACTTGCGCTGTGCCCACCATCGGTTCGAAATAGCAACAGGACGTGGGCACGCTTCGCTTTGCCCACCCTACGAGACTGTGCAAGAGGCGATAGCGGGGTCAAAAACTCCGCCGTCGTCCCTGCGAAAGCAGGGACCCATACCGCGTGATTTATCGATCGTGACAGGTGAGTGTATCGTAGGAAGATTTCTTCATTGCGAGTCTTCGCCAAATTGCTCCCTGTGGTTATCGCGACGAGCGCAAGCGCTCGCGCGGAGGTCCCGGATCTGCGCTTCGCTTGTCCGGGACGACAGGGAGGATGTGGCTACGCCTCGCGCACCACCGTCTTCAGATAATTATACGCCTTGATGATCTCGATCAGGCGGTCCTCGGTCGAGCGGTCGCCGCCGTTGGCGTCGGGGTGGTGCTGCTTGACCAGCGCCTTGTACTTGGACTTGACGTCGGCGAGCGTGGAGTCGGGGCCGAGGCCCATGACCTGGAGCGCCTTGCGCTCGGCGTTCATCACCTTGCGCGTCTCGGCCTTGGGCTGGGCTTCCGGGCCCTTGCGCCAATTGGTGCGGCCGTTGATCTCGGCGAACATGTTGAGCGGATCGGACGCCATGTCGATGTCGGCTTCCGTGCCCTTCTTGCCGCCATTGGCGCCCATCTTCCAGGTCGGGCGGTGACCGGTCAGCGCATCCTTCTGGTAGCGCGCGACGGCGTCGGCGTTCATGCCGGAGAAGAAATTGTAGTTCTGGTTGTACTCGCGCACGTGGTCGAGACAGAAGTGCCAGTACTCGCGCTGGTTCTCGCGGCCCTTCGGCGCGCGGTGCGCACCCTTGTTCTGGCAACCAGCCCATTCGCAGCCGACCACGGTGTCGCGCGGCTTCACTTCCGGCTGCTTGCCCCGCGGCTTCACGCGGATGGAGTCGAAGAACTTTGATGAATCGATCGGCATGGCTGACTTTGACTACGCAATGCAAAAACCTTCAAGTCTTGACATTGCAATTAGGACAAAACCCCGTAGCACTTCGGCATCTTTTTGAACGGCCGCCCGAGGCAGCCTGCGCAATTGACGAGGCGCCGGCGCACGCTTTAATGGCACTCATGGTTATGAAAGACACTATCAGCAACAAGTTGCAGGAAGCTTTCACGCCGGAAAGCCTGCAGGTCGTCGACGAGTCACATTTGCATGAGGGCCACGCCGGCCATCGGCCGAGCGGCGAGACGCACTTCCGAGTGTATATCGTGTCGCAGGCCTTCAAAGGGAAGAGCCGGGTCGACCGCCACCGCATGATAAATTCGGCACTGGCTGCGGAACTTTCAGGCAGCGTGCACGCACTGGCGATCCACGCGCAGGCGCCGGGGGAAGGCTGATCTTCGCCTCCGGGCGCATCATCGAGAGTGGCCGTCATGCCCGGGCTTGTCCCGCCTGCGCGGCCGAAGCCGCTTCGGCGCGGCGAAGGCAATCCACGTTCTTGGTTCGGCCAGTAAGACGTGGATGGCCGGGTCAAGCCCGGCCATGACGATGTAGAAGCCTCGGGGTCGACAACTGCTGTGTCAGAACGACGTCCCGGCCCGTTTCGGCCTTGCTTCTTCCAACTCGGCATCGCGCGGCACCGGTGAAATACGGAGCGCGGTGATGCGGTTGCGTTCGCGGCGGAGCACGCGGAAGCGGAAGCCGTGGAACGTGAAACTCTGGCCGCGGTCGGGGATCGAGCGCGCCTCGTGAATGACGAGACCGGCCACTGTGGTCGCCTCTTCGTCGGGCAGGTGCCAGTCCATGGCGCGATTGAGATCGCGGATCGGCACCGAGCCGTCGACCACGACCGAACCATCGGGCTGGGCGCGCACGCCGGCGACGACGACGTCGTGCTCGTCGGAGATGTCGCCGACGATTTCCTCCAGGATGTCTTCCAGCGTCACGAGACCTTCGACTTCGCCATACTCGTCGACCACGAGCGCAAAATGGGTTTTGCGACGGCGAAACGCCTTGAGCTGCTCGGAGACGGGCCGCATCTCCGGCACGAACCAGGGCGGCAGCGCGATGGTGGAGGCGTCGATGCGCGAGGTGTCGCCGTCGGAGGCGCGGATCGCGCGCAGGAGATCCTTGGCGTGGAGCACGCCGATGATGTTCTCCGGCTTCTCGCGCCACAGCGGGATGCGGGTGTATTCGGTCGCGAGCACCTCGCGCACCAGTTCCTCCGCCGGCAGATCGGCGTTGATCATCATCATCTCGGTGCGATGGATCATGACGTCGGAGACCTGGAGCTCGCGCAGATCCAAGAGGCCGCCGAGCATGTCGCGGTCCTGCTTCTCGACCTTGCCTTCGTGGTGCAGGAGGTCGACCGCGCCGCGCAAGCGCTCGGTCGGCGAGAGGATTGCCTGGTGCTCGCCGGCAAGACCAAACAGCCGCAGCAGCACGCGCACGATGACCTCGACGATCTTGAGCAGCGGCCCCAGCACGTACATGGTCAGCCGCATCGGACGCGCGACCGCCAGCGCCATCCGGTCGGGCGCGTTGATGGCGATGGTCTTCGGCAGCACCTCCGCGAAGATCACGACCAAAGCGGTCATCACGCCGGTGGCGTAGAGCACGCCGACGTCGCCGAACCACGCGGTGAAAATCGAGGTGGCGAGCGCGGAGGCGCTGATATTGGCGATGTTGTTGCCGAGCAGCAGCGCGCCGATCAGGCGCTCGCGCATGTCGAGCAGCTGCGAGACCACGTCGGCGTCATGGTTACCCTGCTTGGACAGCCGCAGCATGCTGGCGCGCGAAGCGCCGGTCAGCGCGGTCTCGCTCGCGGCAAAGAAGCCCGAGACGAGCAGGCAGAAGATGACGATGGTGAAGCCGAGCCAGTCCATGCACCACTCGAAAAAATCGCGTCACGCTTCTTGCGCGAGCTTCTCCTGGAGGAAGTCGCGCACCGGCGCCGGCTCGACATCCTTCGCGATCACGGCGCGGCCCACGGCCTCGAGCAGGATGAAGGTGAGCTTGCCGCGCTTGACCTTCTTGTCCTGCGCCATCAGCGCCATCAGCGCGTCGGCATCGGCAAGCCCTTCCTGCGTGAAGCCGGCGATGTCCTGCAGGCGCGTCGGCAGGCCGGCTTCGATCAAATGACGCTCGACGCGCATCGCCTCGGCCTCGCCAATCATGCCGAGCCTCGCCGAGAACTGCGCCGCCAGGGTCATGCCGATCGACACGCCCTCGCCGTGGAACAGGCGGTCGGAGAAACCGGTCGCGGCTTCCAGCGCGTGACCGAAGGTGTGGCCGAGATTGAGCAGCGCGCGCTCGCCGGTCTCGCGCTCGTCGCGCGAGACGACGCCGGCCTTGGCGCGGCAGGAGGTCGCGATCGCATGCTCGCGCGCCGCGTCGCCCTTGAAGATGCCGGAATGGTTCTTCTCCAGCCAGGAGAAGAAGGCCTCGTCGCCGAGTACGCCGTATTTCGCGACTTCGGCATAGCCGGCGCGGAACTGGCGCGGCGACAGCGTGTCGAGCACGGCGGTGTCGGCGATGACGAGCATCGGCTGGTGGAAGGCGCCGAGCAGGTTCTTGCCCTGCGGCGAGTTGATGCCGGTCTTGCCGCCGACAGACGAGTCGACCTGCGCCAGCAGCGAGGTCGGCACTTGCACGAAATCGACGCCGCGGCGCAGGATCGCGGCCGCGAAGCCGGCGAGATCGCCGACCACGCCGCCGCCGAGCGCGATGACGAGATCGTTGCGCTCGATCTTGGCCGCGATCAGGGCTTCGCTGACCTTTTCCAGGCCCGCATAGGTCTTGGAGATCTCACCTTCCTCGACGACCACGCGCGAGGTCGGGATGCCGCTGGCGGCGAGCGAGGCTTCGGTCGGTTCGAGCCAGTATTTCGCGACGGTACGGTCGGTGACGATGGCGGTGCGCACGCCGGGACGCAAAGCGGCGACGCGCTCGCCGAGCGAAGCCAGCACGCCGCGGCCGATGACGATGTCATAGGCGCGATCGCCCAGCGCGACATCGACGTTGACGGGATCGGAGTGTTTCAGGGGCGCAGTCATCGAACGGCACTCGCGACGTCGGCTGGAGGTTGCGCGGCCGGCTCGCCGCAGAGATGGGCGCGCAGCGTCTCGATGGTCTCGTCGACGATCTTGTCGTGCGGCACGTCGCGCGAGGCGATCGTGAGGTCGGCATGGGCGTAAACCGGCTCGCGCTCGGTCAGCAGGCGCGTCACGGTGCCTTCCGGATCGGCGGTCTGCAGCAGCGGGCGATCGGCGCGGCGGCGGACGCGGCGCATGATGACGTCGTGGTCCGCTTTGAGCCAGACCGAGACCGCCTTGGCCGCGATGCGGGTCCGCGTCTCCTCGCGCATGAAAGCGCCGCCGCCGGTCGCCAGCACGATCGGCCCGCCTTCGAGCAGGCGCGCGATCACGCGAGCCTCGCCGTCACGGAAATAGGGTTCGCCGTGGGTCGCAAAGATTTCAGGAATGGTCATGCCGGCGTGCGCCACCTCGATTTCGACATCGGCATCGAAAAACCGCAGGCCCAGCCGCGCCGCCAGCCGACGGCCGATGGTGGATTTACCGACCCCCATCATGCCGACGAGCACGATCGAACGCGCACCGAGCGCCGACAGGATGTCGGCCTCGGGGGTCGCTTGTGCTGGCACGGCGGCGTCGGACATTATTTCGCTCGATTGGATGCCGCCAAAGGCGGCACGGATTGGCCACCTATACGACCCCCTCGGGGCCCTCGCCAGTGGACTCTTGCCACGAAACGACGAACATGTTGGATGATTTCATTGGTTAATTCGCGCTGCCCCAAGACCTTGCCCGAGACCTCGCCCGATGCCCAGCCTGTTCCGCTTCCTGACGGCCGTCGCCGTGATCGCCGGCATCGTCTATGGCGTCGTGTTCGCGCTGGCGAACTTCGTGAGCCCGAAGCCGCGGGAAATGACGGTGACGATCCCGCCGGATAAATTTCTCAAGAAATAGGAGCTAGCCTGACGGGCATGCGCGCAAAGCCCTCAGATGCCAAGCTCACCGGCCTGTTCCTCGACATGCTCGCGGCGGAACAGGGCGCCGGCCCCAATACGCTCGACGCCTACCGCCGCGACCTCACCGATTTCTCGGAGTTTCTCGGCCGCGTCGGCCATAGTTTTGTGGACGCCGAAACGCAGACGCTGCGCGACTATCTCGCCGATCTCGACAGCCGCGGCTTCAAATCCACCAGCGTCGCGCGGCGGCTGTCGGCGATGCGGCATCTCTATCGTTTCCTGCTCAACGAGCGGATCCGCAGCGAGGATCCCGCCGCGATCCTGTCCGGCCCCAAGCGCGGCCGGGGATTGCCGAAAGTGCTGTCGATCGCCGATGTCGACCGCATGCTCCGCCGCGCCAAGGAATTGAGCGAGGCTGAAGATGCCTCGCCCGCGAAGCGGCTGCGGAGCTTGCGGCTCTATTGCCTGCTCGAAGTGCTGTACGCCACGGGCCTGCGCGTCTCCGAGCTGGTGGCGCTGCCGCGCTCGGCGGCCAAGCGCGATGCCCGCATGATCGTGGTGCGCGGCAAGGGCAACAAGGAACGGTTGGTGCCGCTCAACGAGGCCTCGCGGCAGGCGATGGCGGATTATCTCGCAGCGACGGAAGCTGCGAAGGGAGAGAAAAAGAAAGACAGCATCGCCGCCGCGAAATGGCTGTTCCCGTCGTTCGGCGAGAGCGGACATCTGACGCGGCAGCATTTCGCCCGCGATCTGAAGGAGCTCGCGGTCGCCTCGGGGCTGCAGGCGCGGCTGGTGTCCCCGCACGTGCTGCGGCACGCCTTTGCCAGCCACCTCCTGCACAATGGTGCCGATCTGCGCATCGTGCAGACGCTGCTCGGCCACACCGACATCTCGACCACGCAGATCTACACCCATGTGGTCGAGGAGCGGCTGAAGAGCCTGGTGCGCGACCTGCATCCGCTGGCGGAGACATGAGTTTGCCCTAGCCCGGATGGAGCACAGCGAGATCCGGGTTATCGCCTGCGGACAGACTTTCCCGGATTGCGCGGCGCTCCATCCGGGCTGCGACCACCCCGTGAAACCGCCTTGACTTCCGCCACATCTCCGCAGAAAGAGCCGTGGCCCCACGATCGATTTGGCCGCTGCCGGGAGCGCACAGGCCAACTCATTGAAGAAGCTACACTTCTTTGCCAAAGCCCAAATCCGCTTCGACGCTTCGCCCCGCCCTCCTATATTGAGTTGATGCCAGATCAGATGCGCAGCTATCTCGACTTCGAAAAGCCCGTCGCCGAGCTCGACTCCAAGGTCGACGAGCTCAGGACGCTTGCGGCCTCCGGCACGGATATCAGCGACGAGATCGGGCGGATCGAGGACAAGGCGGCGCAGGCGCTGGCCGACCTCTATCTGAACCTGACGCCGTGGCAGAAGACGCTGGTCGCGCGGCATCCGCAGCGGCCGCATTTCAACGACTTCATCAAGGGCCTGATCACCGAATTCACCCCGCTCGCGGGCGACCGCAAGTTCGGCGAGGACGAAGCGCTGGTCGCCGGCTTCGGCCGCTTCCGCGGCGAGCCGATCTGCGTGATGGGCCAGGAGAAGGGCGATTCGACCGAGAGCCGCATCCGGCACAATTTCGGCATGGCGCGGCCCGAAGGCTATCGCAAATGCGTGCGGCTGATGGAGATGGCCGAGCGGTTCGGCCTGCCCGTGCTGTCGCTGGCCGATTCCGCCGGCGCCTATCCCGGCATCGGCGCCGAGGAGCGCGGCCAGGCCGAGGCGATCGCGCGCTCGACCGATGCCTGCATGGCGCTGACCGTGCCGAACGTCGCCATCATCACCGGCGAGGGCATGTCCGGCGGCGCCATCGCCATCACCACCGCCAACAAGGTGCTGATGCTGGAGCACGCGATCTACAGCGTGATCTCGCCTGAAGCCGCGTCCTCGATCCTCTGGCGCGACGGCTCCAAGGCGCAGGAAGCCGCCAACAACATGAAGATCACCGCCCAGGACATGCTCCGCTTCGGCGTGATCGACAGCATCCTGAAGGAGCCGGTCGGCGGCGCCCACCGCGACCCCGCCGCCATGATCGCCACCACGGGCGATGCCATCGCAAAAGCCTTCGACGAGCTCCGGGGCCTCGACGGCGATGCCATCCGCAAGCAGCGGCGGCAGAAATTCCTCGATATCGGCCGGAAACTGGGCTGATTCGGGCTTCTTCCGCGTCCCGGGCGCGGTGCGGCACGAAGTGACGCTCCGCAGAACCGGGACCCATCTTCCAGGCTGGGCCCCGGCTCAGCGGCGCACCGCTGACGCGCTGCGCCGCGTCCGGGGCACGAGAGGCCGCCCCGGTAACCCCCCGTTAACCCTTTTTTTGCCCAAATCAACGATCTGAGTCCCGTTCGGGCCGCAAAGCCCAAGTAAGGCCCAAAGTCGCGTCCATTCAGTCTCTGTTGACCATGCCACTGGGCCAACGGGCTCGTGATCCCCGCTCGGGTTGCGACCACATGACCCAGAGGTTAGAATTTTAATCAATGGCTTCAGGGCATAAGCGCTGGAGCGTGGTCTGAAAAACCCGTCGTGACGGGGGTCGGATATCCGGTCGGATCATGCTTCGAAGAATTGGGGTTCGCGCTCTCTGCCCGGCACGGTGTGGGGTCCATCTTGATTTCTCGTTCGCTTGCTCGCGTTCTCCTGGCTTCGGTTGCGCTGATGACGGCAGGCGTTCTGCTGTCCGGCTGCGACACCGATCAGGTCTCGCTCGCGAATAACGCCAAGGCCAATCAGCCGGTGCCGCCGAAGCTTCTCGCCGCGATGGTCGAGAAGAACATGGATTTGCAGTCGCCGATCCTGGTGCGCCTGTTCAAGCAGGAAGCCGAGCTCGAGGTCTGGAAGCAGGCCCGCGACGGCCAGTTCGCGCTGCTCAAGACCTATCCGATCTGCCGCTGGTCCGGTGACCTCGGCCCGAAGGTGCGCGAAGGCGACCGCCAGGCGCCGGAGGGATTCTACTCGATCAATCCGAGCCAGATGAATCCGCAGTCGGCCTACTACCTCTCCTTCAACACGGGCTATCCGAACGCGTTCGACAAGGCGCTCGGCCGCACCGGCTCGCAGCTGATGGTGCACGGCGATTGCTCCTCGCGCGGCTGCTACGCGATGACGGACGAGCAGATCGCCGAGATCTATTCGCTCGGCCGCGAGTCCTTCTTCGGCGGCCAGAAGGCGTTCCAGCTGCAGGCCTATCCGTTCAAGATGACGCCGGTGAACATGGCCAAGCACCGGAACAATCCGAACATGCCGTTCTGGAAGATGATCAAGGAAGGCTATGATCATTTCGAGGT
>Ga0065165_1002193_pt1 | contig 17546 bp, 14 predicted proteins | sample AraplaMF_Cvi_mMF_FD_63813 | JGI IMG/M metagenome (GOLD analysis project Ga0065165, IMG submission 63813) | Arabidopsis root microbial communities from the University of North Carolina, USA - plate scrape MF_Cvi_mMF (version 2) (version 3) | ecosystem: Host-associated > Plants > Roots >...
CGCCAGCCTGCGGAGACCGACGGAAACACACCCCAGCGTTTACCCGGAGCGAACTTCCACGAGGCATCGCGTCTGCCCGCCACCTCAATCAAATACCGGCCCTGGTAGTCATACGATAAGCGCCCTACATAACCAATACGGGCCTCCTCGTAATCGGTATCCCGATAGGCATCCATATCGTTAAACAAAATGATCGGCAGTTCGTTGGTTTTGGGCACCGAGTGCACCCATACTTCTACGTTGCGTCGGTTAATCCGCTCGGCCACGAAAATTGCCGACAGGTTATGACGACCACCAAAGCTGCGTGAATAATCCAGCTGGCCCTGCACCACATTCTCGATTACCTTCCGTGTGCCACGCTCACGCCATGGGTTCGTACTACCGCCGGTACGTGCGTAGGTATCCGTATTCTCGTCATACGTGTACGTGTCATACGTATATTCATGGCCGTTCATCAACCGGTCGGCCAGGTAATACGAATAGATGCCCTTTGCTTTTAAACCTTTGATTGGCGTTTCATACTCGCCCACAAAGTTGAGCTGCAATACACGCCAATCTTCCTTCCAGTACCCGGCATCTTTCTTCGTTAACCAGGCAAAGTTCGTCTCATCGTTCTGAATATGGTTGGGATAGTCGGGATTATCGTTAGCAAAAGCGCGTTCAAAAGGTCTGTTCCTGAATATCGCAAAACGTGGAAGCCAGTAATCGTCTTCACCCGGAATACCCGGCTGATCGCGCGTCTCCACACGGCCGTTGATCTGTGTGCTCACCTTAAACCGGTCTGTAACCTGGGCACCAATATTCGTCTGAATGTTTGTTCGCTCAAACGTATACTCTCTGCCCAACACAGACGATTGCTTTACACGCCCTACCGAAAAGTAATAGTTGATTCTATCCGAACCACCGGTCGCATTCATGTTAATGGACGACTGCGGGGCATCGCCTTTAATGATAAACTTATACCAATCAAAGCTGCGGTAGTTCTTCTCCGTACCGGCCTGCCATTTGGCTAACTCCTCACGCGAAATAATATCACTGGCGGGTTTCCCATCGTTCACATCGGCTTCCACCTTGGCTGTATACCATTCGCCGGCGTTAACCGTCTTGGGAAAACGTGTCCAGTTCTGCCAACCCGTGTACGCGTCGAAACTGAACGTATTGCCGCTACCCGTTTTTCCTTTCTTCGTCGTTACAATAACCACACCGTTTGCCGCACGCGATCCATATACCGATGCCGAGGCATCCTTCAATATCGTAATACTCTCGATATCGTTAGGCGATATATTGTTGAATTGACCTTCATCCTTCTGGATACCATCAATAACAAACAACGGACTGCCCATGTTACGGATTTGAATAGACGCACTCGATCCAGGGCGCCCGTCAACCTGTCTGAAAGACATACCGGGTAGCTTACCCGCCAGCATCGAACTTGTCGTTACCGTGTGTACACTCTCAAGATCTTTGCTGGTAACTGCAGAAACGGAACCCGTTACCGTTTCCCGTTTCTGCGTACCATAGCCAACAACAAGAACTTCCTCCAGCGACGACACATCGGGAACCAGGCTCACATCGATAATCGTTTGGTTATTGACCGGTACCTCCTGGCGCTTATAACCAATAAACGTAAACACCAGAATGCCATTGGCTGCAAACTCATCCGCAATACTCAATGTATATTTTCCATCCTGGTCCGTTACCGTACCCACGGTAGTACCTTTTATAAGAATACTAACACCCGGAATAGCTTCTCCATCTTCAGATAGTACTTTGCCCGACACCGTTACCGCGTACCGCGCAAAACCATCGACAAGCTCCTCTCCGGAAGTAACGTCTGAACTTCCCTCGGCTGTGGCGCTCAAATCCACAGACGCCGCGTTCGTACCGGCTCCCGTTCGCCTTCGTTTTAAAATGATCTGATCGCCCTTGATCTTGAAGTCTACATCGATGCCTTTCAGCAACTCGAACATTGCAACCCGTATCGGAACATTGACAAGGTTTGTCGTAATCCGCTTGCTGTCATTGACCGTGCGATGATTGTAAAAAAAGCGATATGAGGTTTTATTCTCCAGCAACACGATAGCATCCTTCAGCATCGTCTGTTCAAATGAAACCGTAATAAGCTCGTCTTTATGCACCGTATCGACCGCCTGCACCTGGAAAACACTCAAAGAAGCAATTAACAACGCCACCATACGTATAACTATTTGAATGCCTGAGTAATGACAATAGGGTTCAGGACTTTCATTCAGTAAAGTTTTTTTCATAACTTCGAAAGTTGATTAGTAAGATTCCCATTTTATTAATCTGGCGAGGTACCACCTGGTGGCGCCTCACATAAGGTCGGAGGGTGCGTCAACACCTTCCGATTCTTTTTTAAGTATGTATTACTCCTTCGTGATAGCGTATTTGGGGGCTGATAAACTTCGTATCATTTACATAGTTTTCCACTTATGAAAACATGAGCACCATCGATTCTATAATCAATGGCTTCAGCATCCTTAAACAATTCCAACACCTCTTCCAAAGTCTTGTTATTTACCTTGGCCGAAAAATGGCAGGTTAACGATGCGCGATCTTCAACATCGATGGTTACATTAAACCAACGCTCCAGTTCAGTTAAAATCTCGGACAACGGTTGATCTTCAAACAGCAACTGACCTTCTCTCCAGGAAGTATAATCAAAAGCCGTCTCCTTATGCTCCATAAAAAGCTCGCTGGACGCTTTTTCAAAAACAGCCTGTTGGTTCGGTAGTAGAATAAGCTTCTTCGAATTCCGGGACGATTCTATCGTAACCTTTCCTTTAATCAGCGTCGTCTCGATCGTCCGGTCACCATCATACGACTTAACATTGAACGAGGTACCCAAAACCCGTATCCGAATATCCGACGTATGTACGATAAAGGGCTTCTGTCTGTTCTCGGCAACATCAAAATATGCTTCGCCTTCCAGATGCACCTCACGGGTCGTTTCGCCGTTGAAGCTCTTCGGATAGGTTAGCCGGCTATCGGCATTCAACCAAACCCTGGTACTGTCTTCAAGTACAACAAATGTGCGATGCCCACGGGCCGTCACTTCGTTTCGCACAGAGTCGGATAAGAACGCGTTCACCGCCGGGTTAAAGTAATAGAGTGCCGTAGTAAGCAAAACCAGCGTAACCGACGCCGCTGCGAACCAATACTTCCGGCCTCCGCGTCTTTCCTGCCTGCGCTCGCCTGGAAAATTTAAAGTACCCGCCGGAGGTTTATCAGCCACAGGATACCCCTCGGCCCTGTCGATCTCAGCATCGATCCGCTTCTTCAAACTGGCAACGCGCGATTGGAAAACATCGCTTTCGCGAAAGTGAAACAACAACAAAAACTGCCTCGCCTCTAGAATCTCTGCCTGCTTATACGGATACTGCCGCACAAAATCCTCCCAAAACCCAGAATTGAATTCATCTGGCGACAACACCCATTGCTGAAAGTACTCATCGTTTATAAAGTCGTCAGAGGAAAATTCGGCGTAGTCCATTGTACTAGATTTCAGTCGTTACAACCAGTAAAAGCACGATCGCCGAATATTACCCCTCCTTTTATCGGATTTTTTTTCGAAATCATTAGCTTTATAATCATTCATATAAATAAAATCCCATCGGCAATGAAAATCAGAAAGTCGGTCCGTACGAAATTGTCACTATTTGCAGCCGGAATACTCCTGCTAAACTGTACACCTCAAAAAAAAGAACCACAAAACCCGCCCACCGATACGGTTGCCTCCGCTGAGACCAAAAAGCCGCTACCTATATCCCTGCCGCTCGTGAGCGATATCTATACGGCAGACCCCTCCGCCCACGTCTTCAATGGTAAAATATACATCTACCCGTCGCATGACATTGAAGCGGGAACCCCGGAGAACGACAATGGCGATCACTTCGATATGCGCGACTATCATATCCTGTCGATGGACTCAATAGGTGGTAAAGTAACAGACCACGGTGTCGCATTGGATATAAAAGATATTCCCTGGGCAGGACGCCAACTGTGGGCTCCCGACGCGACTTTTGCCAACAATCAGTACTACCTGTATTTTCCCGTAAAGGATAAGAAAGACATCTTCAGAATAGGGGTAGCCACAAGCAAAAATCCCGAAGGACCCTTCGTCCCCGAAAAAGAACCTATCAAGGGTAGCTACAGTATAGACCCAACCGTGTTCAAAGACGACGATGGATCGTACTACCTGTATTTCGGCGGTATCTGGGGAGGACAATTACAGCGATGGGACGGAAACAAATACAACGAAAAGGGCGCCTTACGAAAGCCGGAAGAACAAGCCGTACTTCCACGGGTTGCTAAACTCTCAAAAGACATGAAAAGCTTCGCCGAAGAAGTTAAGGAAATTAAACTTGTAGACGAAAACGGAAAAACCTTTACAGAAGGGCAAAACGACAAGCGTTTCTTCGAGGCTGCCTGGATACATAAATACAACGGCAAATACTACTTCTCATATTCAACCGGCGACACACACAACATCAATTACGCAATAGGAACCTCGCCTTATGGTCCTTTCACATACAAAGGCATCGTACTTAATCCGGTTGAAGGATGGACAAATCATCATTCGATCATTGAAGCAAACGGTAAGTGGTATCTATTCTATCACGACGTTCAGTTATCCGGCAAAACGCACCTGCGAAACGTTAAAGTAACCGAACTACACTATAACGACGATGGAACAATTCAGACCGTTACAGCGTACAAATAAGCAGACCGGCGGAAAAGATTTAACGCAGGCCTTCTAAGGCCACATCGAGTAGGAAGTAAGGGATTATTTCCCTTACTGTCCTCTCACACCACCGTACGTGCCGTTCGGCATACGGCGGTTCATTAAACATAAGCAGTTCAAGAGGGCTTTACTATGTCGACTAGACTTAGGAAGCCCTCTCGCTTTAAGTAGGCTTTACTGATAGCTCTCAGAAGGATAGGGCTGTGAACCGTATGCCAGTCTCCCCGACGGGTATTACCCCATTGGTACGCCTGCCAGGACGGAACCCCCAACTTTTCCAGTTGGCGTATTCGTGTTTGGGTTCGTTTCCACTGACTCCAGTAACATAGACGCAACCGGCTTCGGACCCACTTATCCAAGTCCTCAAAAACAGATTTTGCTTCACTCAGCTTGAAGTAATGGCCCCAACCCTGGTTGAACTGACGGATTTGCTCTAGCCGCTTACACATCGACCAACCATTAGTGCTTCCCGTTAACGTACGGATTCTCGTTTTATAAGTATCTATACTTTTGCGGTGTACACTAATTCCCTTTTCTCCCTTTCGATGGTAGAACGTAAATCCTAACAGTTTCAATAGCCACGGACGCTTTACGCTACTCTTTTCAATATTCACTTTCAATTTCAATTCCTTCTCGATGTAGCGAGTGATGCTTTCCATCACCCGATCCCCCGAGCGTTTACTCTTTACGTAAATACTGCAGTCATCGGCGTAGCGGATGTAACGGTGGCCTCTACTTTCCAGCTCTTTATCCAGTTTATCTAAGATAATATTGGACAAAAGAGGGCTCAAGGGGCCGCCTTGCGGTACACCCTGTTTACTGGCTTTTCGACAACCATCTTCTTCGATCTCTGCTCGGAGTATCTTATGGATAAGTTTTAATACACGCTTATCTGACACCCTACGGCTTAGTTCGTTCATCAGATAGTCATGGTTTACTCGATCAAAGAACTGCGCAAGATCAAGGTCTACAACGTGGCTGTAACCAGCGTTAATGTATTCCTTCGCCTTTAACAACGCTTGATGCGCATTCTTCTCACTACGGAACCCATAACTATTTTCGGAGAACGTAGGATCATACATCTTGGTCAGTACCTGACTAATCGCCTGTTGGATTAAACGATCCTGATACGTGGGAATACCTAGATGGCGCTTCCCTCCATCAGGTTTAGGGATCGTTACCCGTTTAACTACGTTTGGCTGATAGTTTCCAGATTCCAGTTGTGATTTGACCAAAGCCCAATCTCGCTTCAACTGATCTCGGAACTTCTCAACATCTACACCATCAACGCCGGCGGAGCCTTTGTTGCTAGTGACACGCGCGTAAGCGGATTCCATGTTCGATTTGCTTAAGATCTCCTCTAAAAGCATTACTCCTACTTTTTTTTCTCTTGCTTCTTTGTTTCCTTCCTTCTTTCAAGACATCGCTCAACGCTCCCGGGTACCCTTCTGCTTCCAGCATAGCTCTCCCAGGGCAACTCTCCATCCGGAGTTTTCGGTTTTCTTTACGATAATCCCAGTTCCAGTAGTACTCCGCAGACGTTTAATGTTCGGCCCTTCCCCAACTTTTTTTTTTTTCGGGTACTACGACCTCGGCTGACTTCTGTTAAACGAGCTATATATCACTATATACTCTTGCTCCTTCGGGCGGCGCGTCTCCCTCCGTCCACTGTTTAACAGATCTCCCCGGGTAAGAACGCAAACTTTCTCTCCATATACCTGTCAGATATACAGCTATTTGTTTCGGATAGTTTAGGGCTTTGTTTTGTTTTGCAAACTCACCCGCAAATAACTGCCTCATCTGCTTCCTGTTCGTCAGGCCGGAGATTTACCGCTGGCTTCCTTCAGATTCCTTCTCGCAAAGGACACCCTTGCCTTTGGTTAACGCTTCCCACTATCAAGGTGCGTTCGGGACTTACACCCTAAAGTTCGCGCCCGTGCCGGGCGCACAAAAAAAGTGGAAGAGCACTCACTCTTCCACTTTCAGTTCACTTCTCCATAATCTGACTAACCCATGTCGGTTAATCCGCCTTGCGCTCCAGCACCTTCCCATCCTCGCTAAACACGAGGTCTATTTCTTCTTTAACCTTCTTAAGCTCTACGGTATACGTAGACGTTCCGTTAACCTCGATCTTCTCTACATCGTCGATACGGTATGCGGCATACTCCTTCTTGAGCGTCGCCTGGACGGCAGTTGGTAAATGCGTCGATGCAATCTCATACTTACGCTTCACGATCTTACCGGTGGCATCGAGCCACACATCGTAATCGTCCTTCCCAATTTCAAAGTCAGCGTGGTATAGATCGTCCTTCAACTTCCACTCCAGGTCGGCCACCTTGGGATATGCCACACGAAGACCGTTGGCCACAACCGAGGGAACCTGCTCCGGGGAAAGATTCTGCGCTACAGCGCCACCAAAAGCGAATATTAAAGCAGATAAAAGAATTGTCGTTTTCATATCGTTTATTATTTAAAATATAAAACAAAATAAAGATCCGATTCCGGAAACATTTGGGAATAATGCCATCACCTTCTACGGGGCTCGTAAACCAGTCGTATCATACCACTCACCCTGTCACCACCATGGCCCAGAGGTAACCCCGTAACCACACCAACCGCCACATTCGAAGATACCGCAAACTTCACCTGTGGGTGAATAAACATACGCCCCACACCATTATCGAACTCACGGTTAACCTCCACGCCAACGAAGTTGCGCGTATGCGGAAACATATAATGAATACTTACGTTGACTGGAAAATCTGCGCCGCCAGTCTTTTCCCCCTGCGTATATTCCCATTCAGGCCCCATATACAGCAGTGTATGAATGTGAGCTCCCCACCGCTTCGCCACCACAAAAAATGGATCAGACCGATGGCCCTTAAGAACAACACGCCGCGAACGCATAGACTGAAAGGAATGAAACCGAAACTCGTGCATATACCCCACAGCCATAGATAACTGATACTGCTGCGAAACAAAGAAAGTGTACTGCGACGCGATCTTCAACCCTTCAATACGATCTCGTGGCGATGCCGTGGAGTCCTCGCGCTGTCTGAAAGGGCTATAAAACGTAATAGGCACTTCAACCTCCAGACCTAAACGATTTACAGGAGCAAATTCGTATTCAATAAAACCGGAATGCCGAAGAAAATCACCGTCCTCGGCAAGCCCCCACCCCAAGTTCCACTCACGCTCACCCTTACGCGCACCGAGGTCACGCACAAGATCCATATACAACGGCTCCGCATGGCGAACCTTGGCCGGTTGTACAAAAACCGTATCCGCTTGCCCGTAACAAAAATTTACGGCCGCAATACCTGCAATAAAGAGTATGATCCGTTTCATAAGCTGTGTTCTAATTATAACACAACATTACGGGACGAATCCGGAAAGAAATGGGAACCGTTACGGCTACGAAGAAAAACGAACCGTCATCTCATGCTTACCTGTGAACGAGTACGCAATCGCAATACCATACACATCGGCAATCGCTTTAACAATTGCCAGACCAAGCCCGGTGCTTTGTGTTTCTGAACTACCCTTGTGAAAGCGATTGAACATCTTTTCAGCATCCAGTGCCGCAGCCTTCCCGGTATTACGGATAATCAAGGCCGAGCTTGTAGTCACGACCTCAACAGTACCCTTGGCATAATTATGCACAATGGCATTCTTTAATAAATTAGAAACAAAAATTCCCGCAAGGTCCTGGTTCATACGAAACGACAGCGGCGTATCGGCCATAACAGAAAGATCCACATCACGAAAGGATGCGAAATCAGAAAACTCCTCCGTCAGCGTTCGCACAACGTCGTTAATAGAGACTACCGTCTGATCCGTAAACTGTTTATTCTCAATTTTCGACAACAGCAACAATGACTTATTAAGCCGTGTAAGACGTTCTAACGTTTGGATCACCTGTCCCACGGCCTCCTGATCTGCAGCTGCCATAGTATTGCGCTCAATCAACAACTCAAGGCGTGAAATACTGATCGCAAGCGGGGTCTGCAACTCGTGCGAAGCATTTTCGATAAACTGCTTCTGACTGGTAAACGTAGTATGGATCCGATCCAGCAGCGAAATAACCGCATCCTGTAACGCGTTAAATTCCCTTACATTCGTCTTTGACGCCGACACCGCCGGCGTCTTGCCAAGCTGGTAATCACGCAATCGGTCTAGTAACTGATAGAACGGACGCCATATACGCTTCAGTAAAAAGTTGTTAATAACCAGAATACTCACCAGCAACGCCACATAAAGCCAGATCAACGCATAAAAAAGGTCCTCGATAAGATCATCCTCCTCCACCATCGAGGAAATAACCTTTAAGGAATAGTAACGACCGTTATGAGTAAACGCCGTAGTCAGCATACGAACCGGCTCAAAGTCCTCTTCGTTCTGCATATACAGAAGTGTATCCTGATACACATCGCGCCGGGCAAGGGCCTCCCTGGTCGCTATTTCATGAATAGAATAATTACTCTCGGCAAACTCCGTTTTATACAGCACCGTAGAATCGGTCTGCACCTTATCGAGGATCAGCAGCTTATAGTTATCCAGCCCATCATCAATGCTGTCATAAATCTCATCCAGCATATTGATGTAGAATATCAGCGCCCAAACCGTAAGAATGCCCAGGATAGCGACCGATAGATACCGAAGCGTGTGGTTCATCAGCTTCATACCACCACCAGCTTATACCCTACCCCATACACTGCCTGAATCTCCACACCAGCATCATGGTCTTTCAACTTCTTCCGAAGATTCTTGATCTGCGAATAGATAAATTCAAAATCATCGGCCTGATCGATATGATCGCCCCACACGTGCTCTGCCAACGACGTCTTGTTAACCAGTCTGTCCTTGTTAACCACAAAATACAACAGCACATCAAACTCCTTCCGGTTCAGCGACAATGCGTGTCCACCTATCGATACCGTGCGTCCCTGAAGGTCAACCGTAAGATTACCGCATACAATCGTATTCTTCCCATCGAAAGCCTTCCTACGCAAAACAGACTTAACGCGCGCATTCAGTTCGGCGATATGAAAAGGCTTCGTCAGATAATCGTCTGCCCCGAGGTTAAGGCCCTGCAGTTTATCGTCCAACGAGTCCTTGGCCGATACAATAATCACATTCTCCGACTTACCCTGCTGCTTCAACACCGTAAGAAGATCCATCCCGTTACCATCGGGCAGCATAATATCCAGCAAAATACAATCGTAGTCATATGCCCCAATCTTCTCCAACGCCATCGCATACGTAGAAGCCGTCTCCACCACAAAATTCTCCATACGCAGGGAATCCTCAACAACCTTTAACAATTCAGGCTCATCTTCTATCACCAGTAATTTCATGCGTTGCTAAATTGGTTTCGTTAAACACCCCCAGGGGTCGGCTATCCCCAAAGATCCGTGCACAACACAAATTACTCAAACAAAACTGGAAAGATTTGGGAAAGAATACCCTTAAAAGGCGCCATTCTTACCAAAAAAACGCTTTTCTAAGAAAAATCTTCAGATCCGAACTGGGTGATCGTCGCTAAACCCGCCTCCGTATCCTGCTTAAATGCTCCGGCGACAACCCCAGGTACGAAGCGATATAGTATTGCGGCACCTGCTGAACAACATCCGGATATTCCCGCACAAAATCGTGATACAGATCCTCGGCGCTTTTACGGATAATATTCTTCCGGCGAATCTCAGCCTTACAAAATATTCGCTCGGCCATCAACCTGCCAAATCGCTCCCACGTCTTATACCGGTCATACAGGCGATGTATATCATCTCGCTTAAAGATAAGACACTCCACATCCGTCAACGCCTCGATATATTGTACCGAAGGCAGCTGCATCAGGAAGCTGGGATAGTCTGTCACGAAATTATTCGGAGATATAAAGTCCACAGTAACGTCCTTATCACCCTGAAAATTGTACTCCCGTAAAAAACCTTCCGTAACAAAAGCTATAAAGGTACAGACCTGATCCTGTTTCAACAGCAAATGTTTCTTACCGATCTGCTTTGTGTTAAGAATACTGCAAAATGCCTCCCACTCTTCTTCATTGGGAGAAACAACGTTCCGAACGTAGGCCTCGATCTTCGCTATGGACTCCGGTTTAATCATCCACCAAAGCTACTACAAAAAACAGTATTCATCGTCGGGCACGATTTACCCCGTACGGTCGTACCACTATTTTTCATCACAAATTCGTTATTGATAATTATCAATCACTTCCGGGTACGGGCAAAATACTTTTGTCTCACTAAATATCACAGACGAAAATGAATCCTTTGCCCATGAAAACAAAAGCATCAAAGACCATCAGTCTACACCCGCCGGACAAAGTTTACCGCTACATTCTATTTCTGACAATCCTATTCCTGCCGAAGTTAACAGCAGGCCAGGGATACATCGAAGGAATAAACGTGAGTTACGAGAACTCGCCGGTTACCGTTAAAGCCACCGACCCCGACGAATCGTTTACCCTAAACATCTTCCGCTTCAGCACAGGCGTTCCCGTATTCCTGAAGAAAGATCACTCCAGGTACCTCATCATCGGTGGTAGCTTCGAAGCGTTGAACTTTAGCGGCACACACAAATCCTTTCCCGTCAAAAATGTCTACGGCATACAACCCACAGTAGGACTTACACAAAAGATAAACAGCAAACTAACCATGCGCTGCGTATTCCTACCCATGCTCAACTCTGACTTTGACGATGTCTCCTTCGATGACGTGAAACTGGGTGGCGTAATACAGACTTCCTACTCCGGCAAACCGGGACTTACCTGGCGCGCTACCGTAGGATACCGTGATCAGTGGTTCGGGCCACAGATCATCGCGTTGATTGGCCTCGACTGGAAGGTCAGTGAAAAGTGGCGAATCTTTGGCGATGCTCCACGTGATCTAACCATAGACTATACGATCAATCGAAAAACACATACGGGCTTTACACTTGAAGCGGTAAACACAAGCTACAAACTAAAGAACCGGCAATATCTCACGCACAACACCGCACAACCCGGATTATTCTTCGAACGATACATAACACCTTCACTCGCCCTACGCGCCATCGCAAGCTATAGTTTCATCCGGCACGAAGACATTAACGACCTGGGAGATGAAACCGATGCACAAATTAACTTCGTCCCGTTCGGATACGAGCCGACGCCGCTAAACCCGTCCTTCTCAAAAGGAGCAAACCTTAAACTGTCGCTCAGCTACCGTGTATTCCGGTGAGAACGACAGCTACTTCCACAACCGATACATTCCCAGTTAAACATTTTCAACATCAAGTCATGAATCAAGTACTGATAAGTTTATTCACCTGTCTCGTACTATGCTTTTCGAACGTATACGCAGAAGCAGACAAACGAAACCGGGAAGCCCATCATAAAAGACCTGAGAAACATTCAACAGAAAACATCACGAATACCTTAAAAGCTCCTGAAAACGCCTTAACGCTGAGCCGGTTTATAAAAGACGGCCAGGTACACACGCTTGCGGTACTGGCAGACGACGGAGAGACATTAACGGGTGTAGATCTGAGTGTGGTACTGAACCGCTATGACCGGCAGGTACTGGACGTTATCCGGACACTCTCGTACAACGACGTACTAGACGCCATCCATACCAGCAAACAACACACCACAGTACCCTATCATACACTCCTCCCTGCCGTCGAAGGAGATAAACACATTGCGATCGGCATTAACTACGACGAACACGGCAAAGAAACCAGCGTCGACGCGCCCTTCCTGTTCCCAAAAATAGTCGCTACCGATCCGGCCATGCATCGCCTCAAACACACCGAAGGATGGCTTCTGGATCACGAAGTAGAACTCGGGCTGGTATTCGCCGATGCCGTATGCTCAACGGCTGGCCTAACAGAAAAGCGAATGGGCTTCCTGGTCGTAAACGATTACTCCGAACGGGCAACACTCATGCGCGAGCTCGACGTAAAAGATGTTAAAAACGGCAGAGGCTTCCCCAATGCCAAAAGCATGACAGGCTTTCTTCCCACAGGCCCGTACGTAGTTGTTCCCCGGGACTGGCAATCCTTCGTAGCCGAACTGAAACTTGACCTCTCCGTAAACGGAACTGTACGGCAGCAGGGCTATGCGAAAGATATGGTCTGGAACATCGAAAAAATCATCACTGAAACGCTGGCCGCCAAAAACAGAACATGGCCATGCCATACACAAACGGTAGGCCTGCTGGAAAACAATTGCATCCCGGCAAACAGCATCATCATTACCGGTACGCCGGCCGGCGTTATCTTCGAAAAACCGTCCAAAGGTTTTAAAATAAAGACCGTCACCAAATACATGTTCACATTCAGATTCCTTAGCTATCAAATGATCCCTTACGTTATGCAGGAACATTTGAAGAAACAAATCCGCGACGATAACTACCTAAAACCAGGAGATCATATAGAAACGTCCATTTCTTACCTGGGCACCATTAAAACCACCGTAGAATAAAGACCACGCCAGTATTATAGCCGGGCATGGTGGTCGTCATAACCGCCTGGCACGTACACCAGCCGCCCCTGGCACTACTCCCATTGATCTGTCAAATTCTGTTTCAACTCAAACGGCACGGGGTTAATTTGTTCCTTTATTCCACCAACCCCACCCAAATGAAAACAACAACGTTAAACCGTTGCATGCTCATCATGATCCTCATCACAAGCATCACCGCAGCATCGGCACAGATTAAACCATCAGACCTAATCGGCGCCTGGGAAACCGGAACCGACGTAAAAATGACGCGCATCTATACAGAACAATGCTTCGCTGTTACCGTCTATAACGTAAAAGACAAACAGTTCATCTCCACCGCTGGCGGACGCTGGAAGCTCAACGGAAAAGACATCGTCGAAACATTTGAATTCAACTCCGCTAAGCCCGACCTGGTAGGCAAAGAAAATGTAACGGCCATTATTCTGAAAAACAACAAGCTGACCCTTACAACCGATGGCAGGAAAGACGAATGGACCCGCGTCGATAACGGCACGCCCGGCAAACTATCCGGCGCATGGCTCATCACCGGCCGCATGAACGATGGAAAAATGAGTACCATGACTCCTGGCGCCCGGCGCACCATGAAGATCCTTTCCGGCACACGCTTCCAGTGGATAGCATACAATGTAGACACCAAAGAATTCATGGGCACCGGCGGCGGCTCCTACACCACCGAGAACGGAAAGTATACCGAAAACATCCTGTTCTTCTCCCGCGACAACAACCGAGTCGGCGCAAGCCTCCAGTTCGACTTCGCCCTCGAAGAAGGCAACTGGAGGCACAAAGGCCTTAGCAGCAAAGGCGACCCAATAGACGAAGTATGGACCAAACGCGAAAAGATCGGTCTTTGACGTAAACAACGAAACAAGACGCCTGAGGTCGTGAATGATTTCAGGCGTCTTTGTGTTTAAGGGAAGCCGTGTTAGTTATCTTGCAGCGTGAGGAGCCTCACTCCTTCATCTCGAATCTCAAACTCGAATCATCCATGGAAGCGCTACTCCGTCAGCAAATCGAAAAGATCGTTAAACTCACAGACGAAGAATTCCAATGTGCGCTATCGTATTTCTCCTTTCGCCAGTACCGCAAACACCAGTATGTTCTACAGGCCGGTGATTCAGCCCCATACGATCACTTCGTTGTAAAAGGACTCCTCAAATCGTTCTATACCGACAGCAATGGAAAAACACACATTCTTCAGTTTGCCCCTGATCAAAAAGTTAACCACCACTTGTATCACTTTTGACTCACACTGATCTCTCCCTCAAAACATCCCACCAAACAATCATGATACGGATCACTCCCCGTCTCATTCAAATACCATTGCCAATCAACAATACTTTCCGACACCGGTATCAAAAGCCTTCCTCCCAGCTCAAATTCAAGCGTTAAATTATACTTTTCATCCAGCGTCACTTCGGTGATAAGACGTCTCATGGAAGCCGCGACAAGGGTGCATTTGGCAATATATTCCTTGTCAACCATAGTATCATATAACGAATAATGATCACGAATCAAACGATCAAGCCAAACCTCATCATCCGAGGTAATATTATAGGCGACAAGCCAACAACCTCCTGTAAGGGTACTCAACGAAAAACTCCACCAATCCCCAACCGTAAAATGGGTAATAAATGCTCCTTGAAGCCTCTCTCGCAAGAGAGCAAGCGCGATCCGTTCTTGATTTTCCATAATATATTCGCGGCAATTTTTCCCGCAATACAAACAACGCCCCCAACAACGCAACCTTTTTGCGCACTTGATCACACCCCACAAAAAACAACAATGCCCAGGGCCAAATCAACCCTGGGCATTGTATTTTCCTCCGCTCTCACGCTCCACTCTCACTCTGTCTTCGCTGTTCCTGCGGCCCAATAGAGATAAGCCTTCTGCTTCTCATTCTCCACCAACTGCTTCAACCACTTCGTTTGGGCCTGAATCAGCTTCTCCTGTTGAACGTTGATCTTAAACAGATCACTTTCCCCTTGCTCCAGGTTCATCAACTCCGCTTTGAACAACCGTTCGTAGTTATCCATAATTTCCTTCTGCCCGGCCATGATCGTTTGAAGGTTTACCAACTGATTATACACAGCCGTCAGGTTATTGACAATCTGCCGCTCCGTAAGCGTCTGTTCATACTTCGTATTCGCGATCTTCAGCTTGGTCAACGCCAGCTTTGAGCGTTCCTTCCTCAGAAAAAGCGGAAACGAAAAATCGACACCGAACTTATAATTGTCGTTCAACACAAACGACGTAGCACCGTCTGGATTAATCGGCTGGTTGAGCGCGTAGTAGTTTACATTCAACTGGGGCTTCATATACTCTGCGGCCAGCCTTCGATCGGCCTCCAGTTGCAAAATCTTGACGTCCATCTTCTTCAGCTCCGGGTGATTCTCCCGCGCATAGTCTGCCAGCTGTTTAAGATCTTCCGGTGTAAGCGACCAGTTTTCCGATGGCAACACCGGCACCCAGCTTAAATCGAGCTCAAGCGGGTTACTCAAACTATCCCACACCATATTCGAAAGTTCCAGACCAGAATTCTTAAAATTCAGAAGCGCCTCCTGCTGTTCAATAACACGCTGCTGCCAGGTAATCTTCGCCTGTATCGTGTCGATACCAGCAGCCTCGCCGAAATCATAATTCGTCTTTGTGCGTTTAAATATTTCCTCTGAGATCCCGACGCTGCGGTTCAACAGCCGGTACATATAATACGAATAGTACCACTCCCAGTAACTCTTGGCGGCGTCCAGCAACAACTTGTTAATTACCTTGACTTGTTCGGCCTCCATCATATTCCGGAACAGCTCCGCCTGACGTAACGCGGTACGGCGCTCGTCTGTAAAGAGCCCGCGCCCCAGGGGAAGCGAGATACCGGCATAGAACTGATGATAATTGAACGTATCATCGATATACCGCTCCGGATTCAGATACGTACCTTTATTGCGATCAACACCGATCGACGGATCAATCGGAAAGATCAGTGGAAGCTTTAGCGAACTGTTAAAAATATCATAGTACTCCTTACCGTTCAATCGCTTCGACGTGAACTGAGCCTCCAGCTTCGGATCGAAACTACCACGCGCCAACCGGATCTCCTGACGGGCCGACTCTGAAAGTAAGCCAGCCTGTTTCGCCACCGGGTGATTCTTTAAAATCAGCTCGTAGAAATTATTAAGAGTAAATGCTCGCGCCGACTCCGGAATCGTAAAGAGCGTATCGGGCGACTGCGCCGACACGGTCATACAACTCACAAAGAGCAACACGAATACATACAATAATCTTTGCATCATACACACTTACCTTATTTCTTCTTTTTCTCAACCGGCACGCTCAGCGGCTCCTCGTACAAGCTCGGCGGGAAGCCATTCAACTGACGCCACAACTCATACCATACCGGCACACTATCGAGCATAACCCAGCCCTTGGTGCCCGAGCCCACACGCAACTGCGATGGCCACGATTCATCCGGCACCACTAGAATTCTAAACTCTCCGGGCTTCGAATTCACATAGTCGATCACCTTAACCTCTCCGCCAAACGTGCCGACCGACACGCTCGGCCATCCGGTAAACTGCAACGCTGGCCAGCCATCGAATTGAATCCGCACCCGGCGCCCCTTACTTACCAGAGGAACATCCATAGCCTTAACATACATCTCCACCGCCATATCCGATGCCTCGGGCATAATCGTACAAATAGGGTCGCCTTCCTTGATCGTCTCGCCAATACCGGCCTTCACAGCTTTAATAATGTAGCCATCCTGTGGCGCTAATATCTGATACTGGCCGCTACGAATTTCCGTATTCACATACTCGTTTCGCAGCTTGATAATCTCTCCTTCCGAATCGAACGCCTCGGCGCGTGTGTTACTCAAATCAGATTCCGCTTTACCAATCTTATCCATGTATTCAGCCTGCGTCCTGTCAAGCTCGATCTTGGCACTCAGAAACTCCGCCTGACTTCCCTCGAACTTATACTCAACCTCCTGAAACTTCGTAAGCGGAATGTTACCCGCCTCATACAGCTTCTTATTACGTTGAAACTGGTTTTCGGCATTCTGGAACTTAATTTTTTCAGCGTCGAGCTTTGCCTTCGACTGTTGAATCTTAAGATTCATTGCCTCTCGCAACGCATTGATCTGTCGTTGTAAAGCTTCAGCCTTCTTCTTTTTAGACGAAAGACTTCCCTCCTTCGCCACAATCTGCCCGCTCAACCGCGACAGCAACTCCGGGTCGAAATACTTTTCCTTGACTTCCGTAA
>Ga0065165_1002195_pt1 | contig 17529 bp, 15 predicted proteins | sample AraplaMF_Cvi_mMF_FD_63813 | JGI IMG/M metagenome (GOLD analysis project Ga0065165, IMG submission 63813) | Arabidopsis root microbial communities from the University of North Carolina, USA - plate scrape MF_Cvi_mMF (version 2) (version 3) | ecosystem: Host-associated > Plants > Roots >...
CCATAGAGCGCGATCTCCTTGACCAGCCGGCTGGCGATCGGCTGGAGCGAGACGTCGGCCATCAGGAAGACCGTCTCGATCCGGTCGTTGAGCTGCTGGTTCATGCCAGCCATCTGATATTCGTACTCGAAGTCGGCGACGGCACGCAGCCCGCGCACGATCACGCTAGCCCCCTCGCGCTCGGCGAAGTCCATCAGCAGCGAATCGAAGCCGACGACATGGATCTCGCCATTGCCGATTCCCGCCACCTCGCGCTGGACCATCGCCATGCGCTCCTCGACGGTGAACATCGGCGACTTGGACGGATTGGTGGTGACCCCGATCACCAGCCGGTCGACCAATTTCGCGCCGCGCCGGATGATATCCATATGGCCGAGCGTGATCGGATCGAAAGTGCCGGGATAGACGCCGATACGGGTGGTCATTGTCGAAGGCCCCTAAATCCTCTCGTCACCCCCGCGAAAGCGGGGGCCCATCTCCTGTGTGCGCCGCACAATCACCGGTCCCGCTCGAGCGTATACCGCGCGATATCCCGCAGCAGGTCCGCTTCCGGGCCGTAATGCTGGAGATGCTCGATCGCCTGGTCGACCAGCAGCCGCGCCTGCGCCCGTGCCCGATCGATCCCGAGCAGCGAGAGGAAGGTTTCCTTGCCCGCCTCGCCGTCCTTGCGCAGCTTCTTGCCCGCCGCCTCCTCGTCGCCCTCGACGTCGAGAATGTCGTCGGCGATCTGGAAGGCGAGGCCGATATCGCGGGCGTAGCCGCGCAGCCCCGTGCGTCCCTCGGGCGGGACGCGGCCGAGGATCGCACCGGATTCGACCGCGCAGGCGATCAGCGCACCGGTCTTGAGCGCCTGGAGCCGGGTGACGGTGGGCAGGTCGAACGCGGTCTTCTCCGCCTCGATGTCCATCATCTGTCCGCCGGCCATGCCCGACGGCCCCGCGGCGCGGGCGAGTTCGGCGACCAGTTCGACGCGCACGAACGGATCGGGATGCGTCGCCCCGTCGGACAGCACCTCGAAGGCGAGCGCGTGCAGGCTGTCGCCGGCAAGGATCGCGGTCGCGTCGTCGAATGCCTTGTGCACCGTCGGCTTGCCGCGGCGGAGATCGTCATTGTCCATCGCCGGCAGATCGTCATGGATCAGCGAATAGACATGGATGCATTCGATCGCGGTGGCGACGCGTGCGGTGCACTGCCGGTCCACGCCGAACAGCCGCGCGGCGGCGAAGACGAGCAGCGGGCGCAGCCTTTTGCCGCCGCCGATCGCGGCATGGCGCATCGCCTCGTAGAGATGGTTGCGCGGATCGGCGGGGATTTGCAGCAGCGTATCGAACTGCCGGTCCATTTCCTCCGCGATTTCGCGAAGCGCGCCCTGAAGCGCAAGCGAAGCGTGCGCCATCGCCTCGGTCATCCGGCGGAGAAGGGCGTCGCGGCGGCGGCGCGTCCGTCGGCATCGGTACGGATCGCCTCAATCCGTGCCTGCGCCGCATCGAGCCGCGCGGCGCATTGCCGGCGCAGCGCGTCACCGCGCTCGTACAGGTCGATTGCTTCCTGCAACTGCGCCTCGCCGCTTTCGAGGCGACCCACGATGCGTTCGAGTTCTTTCAGCGCTTCTTCGAACGAGAGCGCGGCGATTTCGCTATCCCCGGACATGGCGCCGCTATGCATCAGCCGCGCCTGCCTTCGCAATGGCGCCGGAGCGATTATATCGGCGAGGCGTTCCGCGACCGAGCAGGAGACCCCATGTTCACCAGCATCAATCCCGCCACCGGCGAGGCCGGCGACAGCATCCAGGAATTCGACGCCGACCAGATCGAGACTGCGCTCGCCCGCGCCGAAACCGCCTATCGCGCGTGGCGCCTCGCCCCGATCGAGACCCGCGCGGCTTTGCTCCGTGCGATCGCCGACCAGTTCGAGGCAAACAAGCGTCACCTTGCCGAAACCGCCACGCGCGAAATGGGCAAGACGCTCGCTGCCGGCATCGCCGAGGTCGAGAAATGCGTCGCGGGCTGGCGGCATTATGCCGAACATGGCCCCGCCTATCTCGAATCCACGCGCGTCGAGACGGCGGGCGGCCATGCCGTGGCGCATTGGCTGCCGATGGGGCCGGTGCTCGCGGTGATGCCGTGGAATTTTCCGTACTGGCAGGTGGTGCGGTTCCTCGCGCCGGCGATCATGGCGGGCAGTGTCGGCCTGTTGAAGCACGCCTCCTCGGTGCAGGGCTGTGCGGCGCTGATTCAGCAGATGGTCAGCGCGGGCGGAGCACCCGACGGCGTGTTCCAGAATCTTCCGATCAAGTCGGACAAGGTCTCGGACATCATCGCTGACAAGCGCGTGGTCGCGGTGACGCTCACCGGTAGTGAGGGCGCGGGCGAGAAGGTCGCGCAGGCGGCCGGGCGCGCGCTCAAGAAGGTGGTGCTCGAATTGGGCGGGTCGGACCCGTTCGTCGTGATGCCCTCCGCCGATCTCGACAAGGCGGCGAAGGCCGCCGTCACCGCGCGCGTGCAGAATGCCGGGCAGAGCTGCATCTGCGCCAAGCGCATGATCGTGCATGCCGACATCTATGACGCGTTCCTCGAGAAATTCTCGGCAGGCATGCAGGGGGTGAAGATCGGCGATCCGATGGCCGACGACACGGTAATGGGTCCGCTGTCGAGCGTCGAGCAGCGCGATACGGTACTTGGGCAGGTCGAAGCGGCGAAGGCGGCGGGCGCGACCCTGTTGTTCGGCGCCGAAAAGATCGACCGCGAGGGCGCGTGGATGACGCCGGGCATATTGGTCGAAGTGCCGCCCGAGAGCGAGATCGCGAAGGAGGAAGTGTTCGGCCCCGTGGCGATGGTGTTCAAGGCGAAGGATATCGACGAGGCGATCGAGCTCGCCAACGACGTGCCCTTCGGCCTCGGCTCGAGCATCTGGACCGAAGATGCCGATGAGCAGGCCCGGCTGGTCCGCGACATCGAGGCCGGCATGACCGCGGTCAACGTGCTGCTCGCCTCGACCCCCGAGGCGCCCTTCGGCGGCGTCAAGCGCTCGGGCCACGGCCGCGAGTTGGGGCCGTGGGGCATGCACGAATTCTGCAACCTCAAGGCCGAGATGCGCGTGGAGGGACTGGCGGGGGATTGAGGCAGGAAATCCCCTCTTCCTGGTTTGGGAGGAGGAGGGCGTGGCCGCCGACGACCCGAGCGCGGTGGTCGGCGGGCTCAGGCGCGATACCGCAGCACCTCGATCAGCGCGGCGAAACCGGACGAATGCTGTCTGCGGCTCGGATAATAGAGATGATATCCCGGGAAGGGCGGGCACCAGTCCCCGAGCACGCGGATCAGCCCGCCGTCCTCGATCAGCGGCAACACCTGATCCTCGGGAAGAAACGCGATCCCCAGCCCGTCCACCGCCGCCTGCAGCGCCAGCGTGGTGTCGTTGACGATCATCTGCCCGTCCACGCGCACGTTGAGCGCCCGGCCGTCCTTCTCGAATTCCCAGGCATATAGTCCGCCATAGGTCGGGAAACGCAGGTTGATGCAATTGTGGCGGCCGAGATCCTGCGGCGTTTGCGGTCGCCCACTGCCTGCGAAATAGGCCGGCGACGCGGCCGCTGCCATGCGCATGTCCGGGCCGATGCGGACAGCCACCATGTCCTGCGCTACCGTCTCGCCGAGGCGCACGCCTGCGTCGAACCGCTCCGCGACGATGTCGACGAAACCCGCTTCGACATTCAGTTCCACAATGATGTCGGGATAGTCGGACAGCAGCCGGATCAGTGCCGGCTCGAGGATGGTTCGCGCGGCATGCGCCCCGGTCGTGATGCGGATCGTTCCCGCCGGCTTGTCGCGCAAATCGGCAAGCGTTTCGAGTTCCGCCTCGATGCCGTCGAAAAGGGTCGCCACGCCACGGAGCAGACGCTCGCCCGCCTCGGTGGGGACGACGCTGCGCGTGGTGCGATTGAGCAAGCGTATCCCGAGCCGCTCCTCGAGACCGCGGATGGTGTGGCTGAGCGCCGAGGTCGAAACCCCCATCCGGGCTGCCGCGCGGGTGAAGCTCCGTTCGGTCGCCACAGCGCGGAACGCGAGAAGATCGTTGAAATTGTTCCGCACCATTGTTGAGCTCAATTCAAAGCCGTTTCCCGATTATCCAATCTAATCGCTGTCGGCGCCGAGGCCTAGATGAGCGTCGACAAGGAGCATCCACCATGTCGGACGATAAAATACCGATGCGCGCGCCATGGGGCGACATCGCGCCGCGGCTCACCGAAATCACGGACAGCGTGCTGTTCGGGGATGTCTGGCAGCGGCCGGGCCTGTCGCCGCGCGACCGCAGTCTGATCACCGTCGCGAGCCTGATCGCGCTCTACCGGCACAACGAACTGCCATTCCATCTGCGGAAGGCGCTCGAGAACGGCGTCACGCGCGACGAGATCATCGAGACGGTCACGCATCTCGCTTTCTATTCGGGCTGGCCGACCGCCAGCACCGCGCTTTCGATCATACGCAGCGTCTTCGACGAGGCCGGCCCGCGATAGCCCGGTTCGGTGATCTTGCTCGGCAAGCGACGGCAAATGATCCCCTGTTTTCCAAAAGGACATTTCAGAATGCAAACTCGCGAACTGGGCCGCAGCGGCCTTCACGTCTCCGCCATCGGTCTCGGCTGCATGGGCATCAGCTTCAGTTACGCTACCAGCCTTTCGCGCGAGGAGGGCGTCGAGCTCATCCGCGCCGCGGTCGAGCGGGGCGTGACCTTTTTCGACACCGCCGAAGTCTATGGGCCGTTCGTCAATGAGGAGGTCGTGGGCGAGGCGCTCGCACCGTTCCGCGACAATGTCGTCATCGCCACCAAGTTCGGCTTCGACATCGACTTCGACACCCGCGAGAATCGCGGTGTCAGCAGCCGGCCCGAGCGCATCCGCCAGGCGGTCGAAGGCTCGCTCAAGCGGCTGGGTATCGAGACGATCGACCTGCTCTACCAGCACCGCGTCGACCCCAATGTGCCGATCGAGGATGTCGCCGGCACGGTCAGGGACCTGATCGCCGAGGGCAAGGTGAAGCATTTCGGCATGTCCGAGCCGGGCGTCCAGACGCTCCGCCGCGCGCATGCCGTCCAGCCCGTCACCGCCGTCCAGAACGAATATTCGCTGTGGTGGCGTGCGCCCGAGACGAACGGTATCCTCCAGGCCTGCGACGAGCTGGGTATCGGCTTCGTGCCCTATAGCCCGCTGGGCAAGGGCTTCCTGACGGGTTCGATGAATCAGGACACGAAGCTGCCGGCCAACGACTTCCGCAGCAGCGTGCCGCGCTTCGCGCCGGAGGCGATGGAGAAGAACCAGGCCTTTGTCGACCTGCTCAGGCAGGTGGCGCAGGAGAAGGGGGCGACGCCCGCGCAGATCGCCCTCGCCTGGCTGCTCGCGCAGCGGGACTATATCGTGCCGATCCCCGGCACGACCAAACTCCGCCGCCTCGAGGAGAATCTCGCCGCGGCCGATGTGGAGCTCTCGCCCGACGACCTGCGCCGGATCGATCAATCCTCCGCGCAGATCCCCGTCGAGGGCGACCGCTACGCGCCCGCCCAGATGGCGATGGCCGGCCGCGAAGCGCCGCTGCCGGAAACCGCCGCCTGAACGCCAACCGCTGAAGCCAGGGACAGTTACGATGCGTGCCACCCTTATGCACAAAGCCCATGACGTCCGGATCGAGCAGGTTCCGGACGCCACGATCAGCCTGCCCACCGATGCGCTGATCCGCATCACTCGCGCCTGCATCTGCGGCAGCGATCTCTGGCCCTATAATGGCGGGCCGAACGTCGCGGGCCAGCAGATGGGCCATGAGGCCATCGGCGTGGTCGAGGCGGTGGGCAGCGAGGTCCGCAGGATCAAGCCCGGCCAGGTCGTCGTCATGCCTTTCGCCTTCTCCGACGGCAGCTGCCTCTTCTGCGCGGAAGGGCTCCAGACCGCCTGCACCCATGGCGGGTTCTTCGGCAGCGGCTCGGACTTCGGCACGGGCATTGTGGTCGGAGGCGCCCAGTCGGAAGCGCTGCGCATTCCGCAGGCAGACGGTACGCTCTATCCGCTGCCGGTCGGCGAGGACGATGCGCTGATGGCGTCGCTTCTCTCGCTTTCGGACGTGATGGGCACCGGCCACCATGCCGCCGTGACATCGCGGGTGGCGCCGGGCCATAAAGTGGCGGTCATCGGCGACGGCGCCGTCGGTCTGTGCGGCGTCATCGCCGCCAAACGGCTGGGCGCGGAACAGATCATCATCATGGGCCGCCATCAGGCGCGCATCGACCTCGCCCGACAGTTCGGCGCCACCGACGTGGTGAGCGAACGCGGCGAGGAGGGGATCGAACGCGTCCGCGCGCTGACCGGCGGGTTCGGGGTCCAGTCGGTCCTCGAATGTGTCGGCACGGAGCAGGCGATCGAGACGTCGATGGGCGTGGTCCGTCCCGGCGGCGCGGTCGGCCGCGTAGGCGTTCCGCATTATGACGCGGTCCCCGGCGCCCGGCCGATGTTCTATCGGAACGTGACTGTCGCGGGAGGTCCCGCGCCGGTCCGCGCCTATATCGACGAACTGCTCCCCGACGTGATGGAGGGACGCATCCAGCCCGGGCTCGTGTTCGACCGCACGGTCGACCTGGACGGGGTGCCGGATGGCTATCGGGCGATGAACGATCGCGAGGCGCTGAAGGTCTTGATCCGACCCTGATCGAAGGCGGGGGTCCCCCGCCTGCGGCAATGGGGACCTCGCTGGCAGCGCCTTGAAATGTTGGATTTTCTCTGCTTGGCTCGGCCGGTCGGGTTCGCGCCCGACCGCTCTTTGACCTTGTCGGACGCCTTTTCCCACGCGCGAAGCGTGCGTTCGCCTAACCTTTACTAACCTTTCGCCGGGCGTGCCCGTTCAGTTCAGCTTCGGCAGCACCTCGGCGATCAGGTCCTTGCGGCTCAATTTGCCGATCATCGTCTTGGGCATGGTCAGCCGTACCACCACCTGGTCGACACGCTCATGCTTGCCGAGCTGGGGATTGAGCCAGTCGAGCAATTGTTCGCCGGTCTCCGTCGCACCATCGACCAGCGTGACATAGGCGCGGGGATGCTCGCCGCGGTAGAGATCGGGGATGCCGATCACCAGCGCCTCCTTCACCGCGGGATGCTTGTAGAGCACCGCCTCGATCTGGCTCGGGAAGACCTTGAACCCGCCGACCGCGATCATGTCCTTCAGCCGGTCGACGATGCGGACATAGCCGTCTTCGTCGATCGTCCCGACATCGCCGGTGCGCAGCCAATGGCCCTGGCCTTCGAAGCTGACGAACACGTTGGCGTCGGCGTCGGGGCGGTTCCAATAGCCCTTCATGATCTGCGGGCCCGAGACGATGATCTCGCCGGGCTCGCCCTCGGGCGCGGGGACGGTCGGGTCGCTCTTGTCGACCAGCCGCACGCGCGTGCCGATGATCGGCTGGCCGATCGTGCCGGGCTTGTTGATCCCCTCATAGGGATTGGTCGAGACCACGCCCGAGCTCTCGGACAGGCCATAACCCTCGATCAGCCGGGCGCCGGTCGTCGCCTCGAACTTGACCTTGAGTTCGGCCGGCAGCGGCGCGCCGCCCGAGATGCAGAATTCGAGCGCCGAGAAGTCGGTCTTGCCCACGTTCGGGTGGTCGAGCAGCGCCTGGTACATGGTCGGCACGCCGGGGAGCGAGCTGCATTTGGTCCGCTGCAGCGTGGCGAGCGCCTGGCCGGCGTGGAAGCGGGGCAGCATCACGATCTCCCCGCCGGTCACCACGGTGCGGTTGAGCACGCAGGTGTTGGCGAAGACGTGGAAGAACGGGAGTACGCCGAGGATACGGTCGACGAAGTCGCCGGTGCGCGGGTCGAGCTTTGCCACCTGCCGGGCATTTGCGGACAGGTTCTGGTGGGTGAGCATCGCGCCCTTGGGCGTGCCGGTGGTGCCGCCCGTATACTGGATCAGCGCGAGGTCGCGCTCGGGGTCGATCTTCGGATCGTCGCAGACGCCGTCATTGTGGATCAGCTTCGAGAAGGCGAGGATCCGCGTATCGTGCGGCCGCTTCGCCACCTCGCTGCCCTTGAACAACCGGTAGAAGAGCGATTTGGCCGGCGGCAGCGCGCCCGCCACCGATCCCACCACCAGCCGCTCGAGGCTCGAATGGTCGAGCACCTTGAGCGCGGTCGGCAGCAGGGCGGTGGCCGAGATGGTGAAGAGCAATTTCGTGCCCGAATCCTCGACCTGATGGGCGAGCTCGTCGGCGGTGTAGAGCGGCGAGAAATTGACGACCGTCGCGCCGAGCTTGAGGATGCCGTAATAGGCTGCGACATAGTGGGGCACGTTGGGCAGATAGAGCCCGATCCGGTCGCCCGGGCCATAGCCCAGCGCCTTCAGCCCGCAGGCGACCCGGTTGGCGCCGTCGAGCGTCTCGGCATAGCTGTATTTGCGGCCGAGGAAGTCGAGCAGCGGGGCCTCGCCCTTCCGCTTCGCCGAGCTTTCGAACAGCTCGACCATCGATTGCGGCGGCAGCACCACGTCCCATGGGCCGGGATGCTGATAGGCGGTGCGCCAGACCTGGTCGGGATCGCTCATGGAATCAGGCGTAAGGGGCGTTTACGGGCATTGGCAAGGCTGCTTCCGATTACCTTACGGCCTTTGCGGTCCAGGTGATCAGCAGATGGACCGCGAACAGCCCGGTATCGACGGCGGCCTGCATCTGGTGCGGTCGCGCATCGCCCGATTCGTGGGTGAGGATGCGAATATCGGCGCTTGGGCGGTGTACCGCCATTGCTACCAGGAGCAGTGCGATCGCTGCCAATACTGCCTTTTGCCGGTGCCGCATGATACGCCGCCGCCTCCTGCCGCTAACCATAGAGCGACAGGGGAATCGCGGCAAGCGCGGATCAGGCCGCTTCGCGCTCCACCGCGCGGCGCACGCGGTCGCGCCCGGCCGATTTGGCGGCGAACAGGGCGGTGTCGGCAAGCCGGTAGAGCCGCTTCCAGTCGGGCTCAGCCTCGAGCACGCCGGTGCTGAAGCCGATGCTCGCGGTGACGGTGAGATCGAACGGCATGCGGGTAACGCGCAGCGCATCGAGGATCGTGTCCGGCTCAATGCGCGTCTTCGCCTCGACCACGATCGCGAATTCCTCGCCGCCGAAGCGCGCGATCAGCGCGCCCGCGGGCAAGCTCATGCGCAATGCGCGCGCCACACGGCGCAGCACCTCGTCGCCGCCGTCATGGCCGAGCGTCTCGTTGATCTGCTTGAAATGGTCGAGATCGGCGATGAGCAGCATCTGCTCGCCCGACCGGCCGATCGCCTGGTCGAGGAAGGCGCGGCGGTTGAGCAGGCCGGTGAGCGGGTCGGTCTCGGCGAGGCGCTTGGCAATGGCTTCGGCTGCCACCGCCTCGTCGCGCTCGCGGCTGAGCAGATGCATGCGATAGGCGATGGCAAGGCTGGAGAGCAAAGACTCCGCCGCCATCGACAGGATGGTCGAATTGTCGAGCCAGAAGTCGCCCGGGATGAGGTGGAGGTTGGCGAGCGTGCGCGTCACCGCCATCGCCAGCGGCGCGGCCCAGGCGATCGCGAACAGCCAGAGATAATTGCTCCGCGTACGCCACGCCCGGTAGAGGATCGGTATCGCGGCGATCGGGATCGTGACGAAGGCGAGCGAGAAGGTCAGGTCGGCGAAGCGGATCGAGAGCGGCGCGAGCAAGGCGAACTGCAGCCCGGCCAGCGCAAGCACGATGGTCGCGATGTTGGTCAGCTTGCCGACCCAGCCGACAAATACGCGCGGCTCGAAGAAGGCGCGGGCGAACAGCAACGCCGCCGCGCCGGCCCAGCCGAGCGTGAGATAGTTGAGCCGAATGCGGAAATTGTTCTCGATCCCCGGCAGCAGCCACGCGAGCGCACCCGAGGAGGTAAGGGTATAGGCCAGCAGCGCCGACACCATCAGGCAATAAGCCAGCTGGAAGCGGTGGCGGAGCGCGCCCCAGAGCGCGAGATTATAGACCAGCAGCGCGACGCACAGCCCGCCGAACGCGGCGTAGATGCTAGCCATCAACAGGTTCGAGCGCTCGCTCTGGTCTTCGGTGGCGATGCGCGCACCGAGCAGGATGCCGCGGACATTGGCGGCATCCTCGATATGCCACAGCAGCCGTGTCACCGGCGTGGCGCGCACCGGTACGGGCAGTTCGAGAATTGCACCGAGCTGCATCGAGCGGGTCGCGGCATGGCCGTCGAGCGGCAGCGTCGCCGTCGCGCCATCGGCATAGAGGATGTGGAGCGTGACATTCCCCTGATAGACGCTGCCGAAGCGCACGCGCAGCGGCGTGCGGTCGCTCGAAACGCTGGCGAGCGGGCCCGAAATCGCCCAGAAATCGCCGCCGCCGAAATGCTGCTGCGGGGTGGCGCAATCGAACCGCCCGGGCGTGTGAAGCAATTGGGTTGGGGACATGCCGGGCAGGGAGGGGAGGACGCAGACGGGAACGCTGGTGCCGGTCATACCGGCTTGCGCACGCGCGGAGTCGGGCAGCAGACAATATGCCGCCAGGACGCAGGCAATCAGCGTCCATGCCCGTTTGAGGACCCCACCCGCTCTCATGCTCGCGGTTTAGGACTCACTCCCCAACAACCCGTTAAATATCTCAACCGTCGGGATTATTCCGTTTTCGTCACAAGGCGCGACTGAACCGGCGGGCCGCTTGGCCGTTGACAGGCGGGAGGATCACCCGGACAGGGGAGACAAGTTCGAGAAGGATATCGGGTTGCGTAACGAGATACAGGGTCGTCCGGTACCGGACGGCCGCATCGAGATGGTCGACGCGCTGCGCGGATTTGCGCTGAGCGCGTTGTTCCTCGTGCATATGCTCGAAAGCTACGAGCTTTACTGGTCGAATCCGGTGAAGAGCAGCGTGACCGACGTCGTCTTCCTGCTGTTCATGGGCAAGAGCTTCTCGCTGCTGGCCCTGTGCTTCGGCTTCAGCTTCTACATATTGATGGAGCGTGCCGCAGCGCGCGGCGTCGATTTCTCGAAGCGTTTCGCATGGCGCCTGCTCGTGCTCGAACTGATCGGCTGGGCGCATGCGCTGATCTATCGCGGCGACATCATCCAGTTGCTCGCCGCGATGGGCCTGCTGCTGCTCGTTGCGCATCGGGTGAAGGACAATCGCTGGCTGATCGCGGCGGCGATTCCCTGTCTGATCAACGTGCCGCAGCTCGCGCGCCTGTTCGCTGCCGCCTGGGGCTTCGAATGGGCGAGCACCACGCCGCATTCGTGGAACGATCCGGCGATGCAGATCTATCTGTCGGGCGATATCTGGTCTACGCTGCAGGCCAATCTCACCATCGGCCAGATGCCCAAATGGTGGTTCTTCATCGAATCCGGACGACTGCTGCAGATCCTCGGCCTCTATCTGATCGGGCTGGTGCTCGGCCGCATCGGTTTCTTCTCGCGCCCGCAGGACTTTACCAAGGGCCGGCATATCGCGTTCGCCATCGCTACTACGGTCGCTTTGGTCTTCTGGTGGTTCCGCAAGCCGTTCCTGCTCTGGGTGCCGACGCTGGGCTATCCGGTGGGCGTGGCCTGGGCGGCGGAGACCCTGGTCGGCAATATTGTCGAGCTGGCCGGCACCGCGATGTGGCTGCTCGTCGTCGTCGGGCTGTGGCAGGGGCCGCTGCGCCGGCTGCTGATGCCGCTGGTGCCGCTCGGCCGCATGACGCTGACCTTCTATATCAGCCAGTCGCTGGTGTTCGTGCCGCTCTTCTATGCCTATGGCTTTGGTCTCCACGACGATCTGAGCCCCGCGGCGCGGCTGTGCATCGGCCTCGGCGCGCTGGTGGTGCAGATGATCATCGCGCGGGTCTGGCTCAAGCATTTCCGCTACGGGCCCATCGAATGGGCATGGCGCGCGGCGACTTATCTCGACTGGAATATGCCCTTCCGCCGCAAACCGGCCTGACCCTCAGCCGCCGCGCGCCTTGATGAAGTCGACAAAGGCGCGCAGCGGCGCGGGCAAATGGCGGCGGCCGGGATAATACAGGAACGGCCCGGAGAGCTCTCCCACCAATCCTCGAGCACCGGCTCGAGCGCACCGCTGGCGAGATGCGGGCGGAGCCAGTCCTCGAACAGATGGACGATGCCGAGGCCGGCGACGGCGGCGTCGATCATCAATTCGGCAGCGAGCCCCGGCTGGATCACCAGCGGTCCTGTGGGATCGACGCGCACCACTTCGCCGGCGCGCTCGAACTCCCACGCGCCCATCGTTCCGCTCGAGAAGCGCCCGCGCATACAGGCATGGTCCAGCAGGTCGCGCGGATGCTGCGGCCGTCCGCGCGCTTCGAGATAGGCCGGCGCCGCAGCGGTGGCGAAGCGCTGGGTGCGCGGGCCGATCGGCACAGCGATCATGTCGGCCTCGAGCCGTTCATCATAGCGGATCCCGGCATCGGCGCCCGCTGCAGGCACGTCGACGAACCCGTCCTCCACGGTCACCTCGACGCGGATATCGGGATAGGCCTTGAGGAAATCGGCGAGGATCGGCGGCAGCACGATCCGCGCGACATTGGCCGGCACGTTGAGCCGTAGCGTCCCCGCCGGCCGGTCGCGGAAGGCGTTGACCACGTCGAGCGCCGCCTCGATCTCGCCCAAAGCGGGCACCAGCCGCTCGAATAGCCGCGTGCCCGCTTCGGTCGGTGCGACGCTGCGCGTGGTGCGGTTGAGCAGCCGCACGCCGAGTCGCGTCTCCAGCCGGCGTACCGCCTCGCTCAGCCCCGAAGGCGAGCTGCCGGTCGCGCGTGCCGCGTCGCGAAAGCCGCCGGCGCGTACCACTGCAACATAGGACGAAAGATCGTCGAGCTCCGCCATTGTGCGGATTTTCGCACGGGGCGTGCCGATTGCAATGGCTTATCGTGCACCGCCCGGCGGCGCATATTGCGGGCAACCCGATCCCCAAGGAGACCCATCATGACCGATATCAGCAAAGCCGGAACCTACCGCCTCGGCGACCGCGAGGTGCACCGCATGGGCTATGGCGCGATGCAGCTCGCCGGTCCCGGCGTGTTCGGTCCCCCACGCGACCATGACGCCGCGATCGCGGTGCTGCGCGAGGCGGTGGCGAGCGGTGTCGATCATATCGACACCAGCGACTATTACGGCCCGCACGTCACCAACCAGCTGATCCACGAGGCGCTGCACCCCTATCCCGACAACCTCACGATCGTATCCAAGTTAGGCGCGGTGCGCGGCGCCGATGCTTCCTGGAACCCGGCGATGAAGCCGGAGGATCTCGCAGCCGGACTGCACGACAATCTGCGCAATCTCGGGCTCGAGGCGATGGACGTGGTCAATCTGCGCATCGTCGGCGCGGTGCATGGGCCGAGCGAGGGCTCGATCGCCGAGCCGTTCGGCGCGATGCTCGACCTGCAGCGGCAGGGGCTGGTCCGCCATATCGGGCTGAGCAACATCACCGCTACCCAGCTCGCCGAGGCCCAGGCGATGGGGCAGGTGGCCTGCGTCCAGAACATGTACAATCTCGCGCACCGCGAGGACGAGGCGATGGTCGATGCGCTCGCCGCGCAGGGCATTCCCTATGTGCCCTTCTTCCCGCTCGGCGGGTTCAGTCCGCTCCAGTCCGACGCGCTGTCGGGGGTGGCGGCGGCGCTCGGCGCGACCCCGATGCAGGTGGCGCTCGCCTGGCTGCTCCAGCGCTCGCCGAACATCCTGCTGATCCCGGGCACCTCCTCGGTCGCCCATCTGCGCGAGAATCTGGTGGCGGCCGAACTGCAACTCCCCGCCGATGCACTGGCCGAGCTGGATGCGATCGGGGCGAAGGTGGCAGCGTAATCCCGGAGGCGAGCGGCTATTTGGGCATCCCGCTCAGGCCGCTCGCCTGTCGCAGCGCCGCGCCGTCGAGCCGGTAGCCGTCGAGGAACACGGTGTGGACGTGGCGGAGATTGCCGAGATCCTTCGAGACGTCGCCCTCGACGAGGATGATGTCCGCGGTCTTGCCCGTCGCGATCGCGCCGACATTGTCGTCCATGCCGGTCATGCGCGCGGGGATGATCGTCGCGGTCTGGAGCGATTCCGCGTTGGTCAGGCCAGCCTGTTCGTAGAGCTCGAGTTCGCGGACCAGTTCGAGCCCATAGCCGTCGGTTCCGGCGACGATCCGCACGCCTGCCTTGTGCAGTCTGCCCACCACCTCCACCATCTTGACGAAGCTCTTACGGAAATCTTCGCGCGTCAGGCCATCGAACAGCGGATAGCCGCCGATCCTCCACCCCCGCACGACCGATGGCGGCGCGACATTCTCGAAGGGCGCATATTCGGGCGACAATGCGCTTCCGTCCGACGTCAGCAGCGGCTCCCACACGGTGAGCGTCGGGTCGATGATCGTCTGGCGCTGCGAGAGTTCGGCGTAGAATGCCTTCATCGCCGGGGAGTCGAGGTCGACGTCCTTGCCGTATTTCGCCGGGCCTTCGAGCCGCGCCGCGGTATTCGCCTTGTCGACGATTTCCTGCGGCATCGCCTGCATGATGATGAAGTTGATATGCGTGACTTCGTCATAGCCCGCGCGCACCGCGTCGAGCGGCCGCATCCCCGCCGGCACATGGCCATGGACATGCAGCCCGAGCTTGTGTGCCTCAGCCGCGCCCGGCGCGATCCAGGCCGGGTTCATCGAGGTGTAGAACTTGACCCCCCACAGCCCCGCCGCCTTGATCTTGTCGACCGCGGCGACCGTTTCCGCTGCCGAGGAGACGGTGAGGGCGCCCTGCGCCGCCAGCGGATCCTTGCGATCGATGATCACCGAGATCTTGCCATCGGGCGCGAGCAGGTCCCCTGCCGCACGACTCTTGTAGATGCGCTGCGCATCTTCGATCAGCGATCCGGGGCTGCGATAATTGGTCATGCCCGTCGCGACGTTCTGGAGCAGGTTCCAGTCGTCCCCGACATGCTGGTGCGAATCCCACAGCCCGGGCAGCAGCGTCTTGCCGCGACCGTCGACCACGGTCGTGCCCGCCGGCGCCGCGATCGAGCCCGCCGCGCCGACCGCGGCGACCTTGCCGTCTGCGATCAGCACGGCACGATCGGGCAGATACTGGCCCGCCACCGAATCGAACAGCAGCACGTGATCGATCAGGGTCGGCGTGTGATTGACGGGTTTCAGGAACTGGTGCGCGACGTCGCGGGCCATCGCGGCGATCGCCTTGTCCTGGATGTCCTTGAGCTTCGGGCCGTTGGCTTCATAGCCCTCGGGAAGCAGCGAGATGGTCCCGGCGTTGCCGAAGAAGTGATTGGCGTCATCCAGCCAGACCGGTGAGGGCGCGAAGCTGTATCCGCGCAGAAAGGCCAGCTTGACGGTCTTCTTGCCTTGCGGACCGTCGATCTGGACCGGCTGGCCGATGCTGATACTGGCATGGCCGGTGGGAAGCAGGTCCAAGCCCGTGGCGCCGGCCGCGACGAGCGCGTCGACGTCCATCTCGCTGGCGAGCCAGGGGCCGCCATAGGTGTTGTAGCGTTTGCCGGCAAAGGGCGCCGAGCCCGAGTCGACGACCGTCTTCCAGCGCGCGAGACCGGCGGAATCGACGCTGAAATTCTCGGTGGCGTCGCCGGTATCGGTATAGCCCCGGATGGCGATCGTCGTCGGCCGATGATCGGGACCAAGCGTCGCCAGCTCGTCAGTCTCGGTTACCCAGCCGCGCAGCGACATCGACATGCGATAGGCCACCCGTCCGTCGGGCATGCGCCACGACCAGACATCGCCATGTTTTCCTGCCGTCGAGCTGATCGTGTAGTGACGTGCGCCCGCAGGCGGCGTCATCAACTGCTCCTTGGGGATCGATTGATCCTTCGCCATTGCCGAAGCGGAAATCGCCGCGGACGCAGCGAGCAATGACGCAAGCAGAATTCGACGCATGTCCACCCCCTGGCCAGCAGGATAAGGAGACTGACAAGCTGCGTGCCTTCACGCAACTGCGTTTGCGCGAAACGGCCGGCGCGATCGCCACGCAGTTCGGTGTCCCGCAACGCAAACGGGCCCGAACATCCGTCCGGGCCCGCCGCGTTTCATTCCGGAGCAACCTGCTTCGCTGCTGCCTTCTCAGCAGTTCTTCTTCCCCAGCATGCCGCCCAGCATGCCGCCGATGCTCGGTTTGCACGGCTTGGGCTTCTGCCGATCGCGATCCTCGTTGCCGCGATTGCCTTCATCGCCGCCCATCGCGCCCATGGCCTCCATGCCCGGCATCCCTGCCATCAGCGTGGTAGTCGAGCGGTAGCGCACCCGCGCGGTCCAGTCCGGATGCCACGCTATTTTGGGATCGCGCGGGCGGGGCGGGTAGGCGAAGTTTGCCTCGGGGCCGTAGGCGGTGAGGAAGGTCATCATCATCTGCCCCGGTTGCTTGACCTCGGCCGGGATGGTGCAGCTGGTCTGGCTCGGCGGCATCACCAGTTTCTGGCCGATCAGCCGCTGCACCGTGGCGGGCGCCAGCCAGTCGCCGAAGCCGCCGCCGAATTCCTTGGCGCCGGCCGAGGTCCACCAGATAACGTCACCGCCGCCCTGGCCCATGTCCTGACCGCCTATCGCCCAGGCATAATAACCGGTCGCCTCGCCCACCGGCTGCCAGCTCAACGCGGTGCCTCCGGCCGGCGCGTCGGCGGCATTCGCATGCAGCGGCGCGAGGAAATCCTGGTTCAGCGCGAACTTGATCTCGGGGCTGTAATTGCCCGCGATGCGGTGGTCCCCGAGCAGCGAGGAATTGCCGTCGAGCCGGCGGCTGTTGTTCCGCGCGTCGCTATTGGGCCACATGCCGAAGGTGCGGCTATTGGCTTGGGTCGGCCCGGTCTCGACCGGCACGCTGGCGGAGAAGAGGCCGGGCGGCATCTGGCCCGCGGCGACCTTGGCGAAGTCGATCACCACCGGTTGCCCCGCGGGGGCATGCGCGCCGCAGCCCCAATAGAGAAGCAGCCGCCCCTTGGGGCGCTGGAACTGCCCTGGCGCGCTGCTTCCGGTGCTGGGGCGCGGCGTCACCAGCGGTACCGAGGCGCCGAGATTGGCGCCCGCCGGCATGAAATGATCGGCCTGGGGCGCGCCGCCCGTCGGCGCCTGGCTCGAGCCGAGCCGCAGCGTCAGCTCGTGCGACACGGCATTGCCTCCACCGCCGCGCATCATCGCCATCGGATTGGCAGCGGTGAAGCCGGTGGTGGTTCCGACATCCATCGCATAGCGCACCGGTGTGCCCGTCCCGGTCTGGGCAGTTCCGGTCCCGACCATGAGCCCGATCGTCACGAGCCCCGCACCGCCGAACAATTTCATCGCATGACGCATGATGGTTTCCCCTCTGCAGCGTGATGCGACCCGATCCATGTGTCCCCGAGCCTTTCCGGCTCGCGTAAGACGGTGCAAATACCGTCAGCTAGTGCCGGTGGAGTCAAGCAGAATGGTGCCAAGGAAAAGGGCGCCGCACCATGGTGCGACGCCCTTTTGTCAGTCGTTTCGAGAAAAGGCCGTGTTTACTTGGCCTTGGCGTCCTCGGTCTTCTTGCCGCCGCCCTTCT
>Ga0065165_1002196_pt1 | contig 17506 bp, 16 predicted proteins | sample AraplaMF_Cvi_mMF_FD_63813 | JGI IMG/M metagenome (GOLD analysis project Ga0065165, IMG submission 63813) | Arabidopsis root microbial communities from the University of North Carolina, USA - plate scrape MF_Cvi_mMF (version 2) (version 3) | ecosystem: Host-associated > Plants > Roots >...
CGATGTGCGGCAGGTAATGTGCGCTTACCAGCGATTGGACGACGAACCCTGTTGCGCCAACAACAGGTTACTACAAACAATACTGCGCGACACCTGGGGATACAAACACCTCGTTGTTTCGGACTGTGGCGCCGTTACCGACTTTTATACCAGCCATAAAGTTTCATCGACGGCTGTTCACGCCACCGCCAAAGGTGTACTTTCCGGAACAGACCTGGAATGCCAGTGGGATAATCATACGTATAAAAAATTGCCCGAAGCCATTGAGCGCGGACTAATCGCCGAAAAGGAAATTGATGAAAGACTGCTGCGTGTACTTATCGGACGGTTCGACCTGGGCGAAATGGACGACGACACACTCGTGCCATGGGCGAAAATTCCTATGAGTATTGTCAACAACCAACAACATCGCGAGCTGGCCCTCGAAATGGCGCGAGAGTCTTTGACCCTTCTACAAAACAATAATAATTTCCTGCCGCTGTCGGGATCTTCAGGAACCATTGCTGTGATCGGGCCCAATGCAGACGATAGGCCCATGCTCTGGGGCAATTATAATGGAACACCCGTGCGAACCATAAGCATTCTCGATGGAATCAAAACAAAGTTACAAGCCCGGAAAATTTTATACGATAAGGGGTGTGACCTGGTGGAAGACAAAATAACGGTTAGCTACTTCAACCAATGCTCATGGCAAGGTAAACCCGGCTTTAAAGCAACGTACTGGAACACGACCGACCGGAGCGGGCCGATCGTAACCACGCAGTATATTACCGACGCCATAAAAAAAACCACTGCCGGACAACATGAATTTGCGTCCGGAGTAAGGCTGGAAGGATTTTCAGCAACCTATGAAACCGAATTCGTCCCGGCGGTTTCCGAGGAGATCGTTTTCAAAAGCGGGGCGACCGGCCATTACGAACTGATCGTTAACGGAGAACCGCTCGTTACTTATGATAACTGGCGAACACTGCCATCGCGAAAAGCAATTACCGTAGAAGCCGGTAAGAAGTATAAGATCGAAATTCGATTTGCGCAGTTAAACAACTGGCACGCCAATATAGAATTCGACTTTGGCAAAGAAGTCGACGTAGATTATACAGCCCTCATCCATAAACTCCGGGGCATTGATAAGGTCATCTTCGTTGGCGGACTTTCAGGAAAACTGGAGGGCGAGGAAATGCCGGTGTCGTATCCGGGATTTAAAGGTGGCGACCGTACTGACATTGAACTACCCGCTGTTCAGCGCAATTGTATAAAAGCACTCGCCGATGCCGGCAAAAAAGTGATCTTCGTAAACTGCTCCGGCTCGGCGATCGCTCTAACCCCCGAAACCGAACGCTGCCAGGCTATTCTGCAAGCATGGTATCCCGGTGAATCAGGAGGACAGGCTGTAGCAGATGTTCTGTTCGGTGATTATAATCCCTCCGGAAAACTTCCCGTTACATTCTACAAACGTTCAGATCAACTCCCGGATTTCGAAAACTACGATATGAAAAACCGCACCTACCGGTATATGAACGACGCCCTTTTTCCATTTGGCCATGGTTTGAGCTACACATCGTTTTCAATTGGCAATGCAGCCCTCTCCAGGTCAATCATCGATAACAACCAAACCGTCACCATAACCATACCGGTTGCAAACACCGGCAAACGGGAAGGCACAGAGATCGTGCAGGTTTACGTGCACAAGCTCGGCGACAACGATGGGCCGATTAAAACACTTCGCGGTTTTCAGCGACTACACATAGCGGCTGGAAAAACGGAGACGGCGTCAATCCAACTCCCTCCCGAAGCATTCGAGTTTTATAGTAGAAGCAGCGGAAAAATGATTGTCGCTCCTGGCGAATACAATATACTATACGGCAACAGCTCCGACAATACAAAGTTGAAGACAACAAAGATCACGGTGAAATAAGCAGCTGGATATATAGCTTATAAAACAGTATGAAGGCTGCGCTATCTCACGTTTCTTAAAGACCTTTCAAATAAAACGACCATGAAACGATTTTTATCAGTATCTCTATTTCTGCTTATCAGCTCCTGGAGCTTTTCACAGCCCACCACATCAAACATCAAAGACGATTTTAAGCCGTCAACACTCAATCAGCCCGGACAAGAGTACCCCCAGGTCAATTCACAAGGATATGCCCGGTTCAGAATTCTGGCACCCGCTGCCGACAGCGTCCGTGTTAGCCTGGGACTTGGCGGAAAAGGTGGTACCAAACTCACAAAAGGCGAAGACGGCTATTGGACAGGAACAACCGCAGGTCCTATGGACGAAGGATTTCATTATTATAACATCAATATCGACGGCGGAAAATTCAACGATCCCGGCGCATTGAATTTCTACGGGTCTGTTCGCTGGGAAAGCGGCATCGAAATACCAGCACACGATCAGGACTTTTATGCGCTAAAGGATGTACCACACGGCAACGTGCATCAGATCCTGTTCCCGTCAAAAAGCACCAGCACATCACGCAGAGCATTTGTATACACGCCGCCAGGTTACAATAAAAATCAAAAGACACGATACCCCGTGCTCTACCTTCAGCATGGTTGGGGCGAAGATGAAACGGCATGGACAAACCAGGGACGCGCAAACCTGATCATGGATAACCTCATTGCCGATGGTAAAATCAAACCCTTTATCATTGTCATGACCTATGGCATGACGAACGAGGTTAAATTCGGCCGGATAAAGGAATTTGAAATAAAGCATTTCCAGACTGTTCTGGTCGACGAACTGATACCCTACATTGACGATAACTTTCGTACGCTGGCCAACCAGCAGCATCGGGCAATGGCCGGACTATCCATGGGGGGCATGGAAACACGTATGATCACACTGAACAAACCCAACGTATTTTCACACTACGCCTTACTGAGCGGTGGCACATATAAACCAGAAGACATTACCGACAAGTCGAAAGTAAAGCTTGTTTTCCTCAGCTGTGGAAGTAAAGAAAAACCCGATGGTGTAAAGACTGCAGCAACAGCGTTGAAAGAAGCAGGCATAAACGCAGTATCATACATTTCAGAAGGCACAGCACACGAATTCCAAACCTGGAGACGTAGCCTGCTTGAGCTTGCGCCGCGGTTGTTCGCGGAGTGATGGATCGATGGCACAAGAATCCGTATTCACGAACGCACGCGTCAATTCCAGTTGTCGATCTTTACATCGTTCGGCTCAGGACTACCCTTTCCTGACTCAACAAGCGATTTCAGACTCATCAGGAAGACCGCCCACTTCGTACTGCAATGATACATAAATTCCACCGGTTCTCTCCAGCCCCGGTGTTTGAACAACACGATAACGTAATCTCCGTCTTGTTTTAATTCGAATTCTATAGCCGTACCCACCCATTCCTCAGGACCTGCCACGACCTCCCATCGAATCAACGCAGACGGTTTCAGATCGACCACCCGGATATCGAAACCGCCTGCGTTAAAACGGAACGCGAGCACATTGCCAATACGATCGCCCTCCCCCATCGTTTGATTGGTCCACCATCCCGCAAGACCTTGCTGCGTGGTCAATGCCCGATAAACCTGGTCTAATGAAGAACGTATTCCTACTCTGTGAAGAATATCTGCCATATCACTTATGCTTTCTTCAAAAGTACGCCATAAACCAGACCTCCAGCATGGGCGATTCAGACAACATAACGGGGCAATGTGGACATTACTTATTTGCATATATCACTACCACCGGCCAGCCGCCTTCATCCGATACCAGCTGCTCGATTCGAAAGTTGAGTTTGCCCTCCCCTGTAGTAGTAATCTATATATTCATTGTCCTTCGCGTAATCTGGGCAGACCTTGACCTTGCGTACGGAATATTCATTGGGGTTGGGGTACCGTCGTTGATATTCGGCTAGGGCTTTGAAAAGCTATTCAATCGTCACAACGAATCTTTATGCTTCTGCCCCCACTTCTCAAGCTGTTTGATAATCGGCTTTAACTCGTAGCCAATCGAGGTCAGTTCGTATTCTACGCGCGGAGGTACTTCAGCATAGACCGTACGTTTTACAATATTGTTTTCTTCGAGTTTCCGAAGCTGTAACGTTAGCATCCGTTCCGTTATGTTGGGCAGATGCTTACGCAACTCTCCGAATCGTAGCTTTCCGTTAATGAGCCACGAGCAGATCACCAAAGCCCACTGCCCGCCTATAATATGTGCCGCATAGACCTCAGGGCATTCATCCGCCAGTGCTTGCTTGTTGGCAAAGTTTGTCGACGTTTTCTTAACCTTGGACATTACTTACATTTTTTATAGTACCGTACACTCGGTCGCTAATCTACAAAATTAGGGGTACGTGCTTTATTCTTGCATAAAGAATTTGACATATGAAAAGCAATAAAACACTGATAATCGTAACCCACCCCAAACTGGAGCAATCCGTGGTCAATAAGCGATGGGTTAACGAGCTAATGAAGTACCCGGACAAGTACATAGTCCATGCGTTGTATCAAGCATACCCCGACGAACGACTAGACATAGCAAAAGAGCAGCGGTTGGTCGAGGACCACGATAGGATTGTTTTCCAGTTTCCACTGTATTGGTTCAGCAGTCCTCCACTCCTGAAAAAGTGGTTCGACGAAGTATTGACACATGGCTGGGCTTACGGAAGTAAAAGCGGCTACAAAGTATCCGGAAAGAAGGTAGCCCTCGCAATATCCGCAGGCCTGGACGAATACGAGTTCAGCCCTACAGAAAAATATAAGTACACGCTATCCGAGCTGACCCGCCCCTTCGAGTTGTCATTCGAATACGTACGCGCAGATTACCGACCATTTTTCGCCTATTACGGCATCGACCTCAACACCTCGTCCGAATGGATTGAACAGAGTGTTCCGCTTTACCTCAACTTTCTGGATAGTCTGTAATAATCGAAATGCCCACCTTCCTCAGGCGGGCATTTCGATCATATCGATGAGCCAAATACCTTACGCTAACAATCCTTCTAATCCAAACGCCTTCAAAACGTTCGCATATTCAATATTAACTGCCTCATTAGCCGCTTCAACAATCTTGCCTGTCGACGGATCAACAACCGTCCGCAACGGTCGCTTCCCCTTCGGCAGGTTCATCAGCTTCACCACCGCATCGGCAACATTCTGAGGGTCGGGTTTTCCGGTTTCAAACATCTGACCAATCGCACCAAACATCTTATCAGGATAGCCAGCAATCGCTTTATAACCATCAACAACCGATGCGTCGGACCCAGTCTGCACCTTCTGCGACATCTCCGTGGGAAACGCTCCCGGTTGAATAATAGCCACGTCTACCCCGAGCGGCCTTACCTCATAATGCAAGCCTTCGCTCAATCCTTCCAGGGCGAACTTAGACGCAGCATACACCGCCGAAAACGGAGCCGAAAATCTCCCCCACCCACTTGATACATTAATAATTAAACCGTCGGACTGTCTGCGCATAAACGGCAGCACCAGCTTCATCAGTCGCCACGGCGCTATGGCATTCACATCAAACATTCGCTGAACATCTTCCGGCGTAGCGCTTTCGGCCACACCAAACATTGTAACGCCGGCATTGTTTACCAATACGTCAATCGTTCCTTCCGAAGCTACGATCGTTTCGATAGCTTGTGTTACACTGGTATCGTCCGTTAGGGAAACATCCAGAACGGTCACATTTTTAACCTTCGCCAAGGCTTGCGCTTTAGCAGCGTTTTTCCCCATGGTATCGCGCATAGCGGCATAGACTTTATGCCCCTGAGCTGCAACACTATTCGCGGTAAGCCATCCAAATCCACTATTGGTTCCTGTAATGAATACGACTTTCTTGCTCATTCTCTTAGTATTAAAGTAATGAAGCAAAGGTCAGTGTCTGACAAGAGAAAGCGCTTACCATTTGGTAAAAAGGAACGTCACCGAATATTTCTTCGGATCCTGCTTAACGATTGTTGTGTGATCCCCAGGTACGACGCGATATACGATAGTGGGACACGATTGACAATCGTAGGAAACTTCTCAATAAAAGTTAGATAACGCGTGGTGGCATCTTCCGAAACTAACGGACTCCGCCGTTCAATCGTTTCCAACAAACACTTCTTTACAATCTGGCCTACAAGCCTATCCCAGCCAACAACCGTGTTCCCAATCTCGTCCCACCCTTTCTTTGAAAAAACTAAAAGCTTGCAATCGGTAACGGCCTGTATATACTCAGAGGCTGCTACCCCCACCTCGAACTTTTGGTAGTCCGCAACAAATTGATTCTCGTCAATAAAGTAATTGGTAACCTCCTCGCCTTTATTGTTGTAGTAACAGAACCGAAAGACACCTTCCAGAACAAAGCCCACATACCGCGGAATCTTTTCAGCTTCCGAAAAATACTCCTCCTTACGAAGCTCCATCACGGTGGCCTTACTGGTTATCAGGTCAATCTGATGCTGATTCAAATTGCCAAACTGTAAAAGGTAATTAACGAATTCTTTCACGAGCCAAAATTAGCGGACATCATAAATAATACAGTTACCATTTGGTAAAAGTTCACGATGCCTGACGTAAAAAATCGCCATGGAATGGAACTATTCAGCCATGAAATAGTAAACACCATATCCCTCATAAAAAAGACATCCACCTCACGGCAGATGTCTCTCCTACGTCTATTCAGTCTTCCATACTATTCTACCAGTACCCGCACTGCAGACGATTGCTCGGCGGTTGTCAGGCGAAGTAAGTACACACCGCGCTGGTTAGCAGAAGGCACTTCAAAATCAGCTATAACAGCCGACTCTGCACTGTACCGTTGCTCCGATACAACCATACCCTGGCTGTTCAGCAAGGTCAGCGTAAAGTCGCCAACATCGCGCAGCGATACCGAAGCGGCAAAGCGGCCACTAGCGGGGTTAGGCGTTACATAAAACTCCTGAATCTTGGCATCGGCCTTGGTTTCAGGCAGGTCAGCGGCTATTCGTGTTGCTGCCGCTACAAGCTGGTGCTCAAATATAGCCTCGCAGCCATTGGTATTTTCAGGAGTTTGAGGATCTACCAACGGATACTGCGAATCGCGTACAACAACTTGATACCGTCCGCTACCGATGTTCGGGAGACGGCTTGTCATACCGGCAGCGTTCTTTACTGGGGGTTCAGCCGGGAATACTACGCCGGTGTTGATCTCAACCCACAGAAACGAATAAGCACCACTACCCCCCGTTGCCTGCACGGTTATAGAACCGTTTGACTGGCCAGCGGCCGGAGGTACAAAGCTCACCAGGCCCACAGCCACGCGGTCCACGTCGGGCGCGGATATCGTAACCATATTTTCAATGAGGTTACCAGCACCATCGCGTGGCGAGCAGGTTTTGCTGTCTGTCAACCGAACCATGTAAGTGTCAGCCGGCAGGTTTGTGAGACTCCCGCTTCCGAACATAACAGAGGCCTCGATATTGCCGCTTGAATTTTCCAGAAGTACGATATACGGAGCCTTACCTCCCTGAGGAGTGATAGTAATCTTACCATCGCTGCCGTCCACACAATGTATATCAGACGATGTCGTTGTAAACGAAAAAGGCGTGTCCGGAATAACAACCGACCATGAAAGCGTTGTAAAGGTCGGTTTACCATTGTACATGCCCGAGAGCGATATCACGTGCGCTCCCCCGGCGATATTCGATAGCGTATAAGAATTACCCGGCAGCTGAGCCTGTGTCAGGTTCGAAGCTTTAACAACGCCATCTACCAAAATCGACACCGTTTCTCCGGGATACAACGCGCGATTCAACGTCACCTTTATCTTACCGTCAACGACCGCGAAGCAAGACGGCGCTGTAGGTACAGAAGTTAGAATACCAGGAGTATTGACTACCGGCACAAGCTGCATAGGACTGGACGTATACCCGCATGCACTTACCACACGTACGCTAACGGTTTGATTAGCCGCAACGACAGCGTTTAAATAATCGCTGCTGATATCGTTGCCCGAGAACGAGAGCGTATTACCCGAATACAGCGCAGTTGGGAAAGGAACCCACGAGCCGTTGCCGATCTGGTATTGCCAGTTATAATGATAGCTGGCGTAACCCGAGGTCACGTTTACAGTAACTCGCGTAGATTGTGGCAGATACCACAGCGCCGAATTCGGTTGAGCACTGCTGCCGGTGCCCAAATAAGAAAAGCCATATGTAATTACAGGTGCAGAAGGAACAATAACCACCTTTGAACCCGAGCTTCCATACGTAGGTTGACCATTATAGGTAGTTTGGATCGTAACCCTATTGAGACCGGGCGGCTGATTCATAAGCGTATAAGAATATGTGCCATCGAAGTCTGATGCGGTCAAATTAGCAGCCACAACACCTCCATTAACAAGAATCGACAGACTTTCCCCCGAATACAGTGCGCGATCAAGCGTTATCCGTATCGTGCCGTCATTTATGCTCGAACACGTCTGGCCGGACGGCACCGCATTCATCAGGGTCGGCACATTCAACACGGGAATCAATTGTATCGGATTTGAGACCATTCCGCATGCTCCCCACACACGTACGTAAACGGGTTGGTTCGCCAGCACTACACTGCTAAGAAAATTACTACGGATATCGTTACCCGAGAAAAGAACACTATTACCAGAAGTTCCCGATGGAAAAGCAGTCCACCCGCCGCTACCAATCTGATACTCCCAGTTGTATAGATTATTGGTATAACCCTCTGTAGCCTTTATAAGGATACGCTCATTGGCAGGAAGATACCATTGGGAAGCATTATATTGTGGGCTATTGTTGGTACCGAAATAGAAAACATTGTACACGATTGGCGTAATTTTAAAGGTAACGGTACTGATCCAATACGGAATCATTCCGTCAACCTCTTCATACTTCCGCTCAACAATGCATCCGTCATACGTTATACGCTGATAGTCAGTAAAACCACCATTGGCACTACAATCAAACGCATTCTTCCAGTTCCGAGCTCCAAAGAACCTGAAATCTCCAAGCTGCTGGTTCCCGGCCAGCGTATAGCTTGTCTCGAACGTCACATAATCGCCTCCCACGTAGTCCATATCTTCAGTCCAGACCGGCAACTCAGTTCCGTCAGTTAGCGAACCATGAAACTCAAATTTATTCGTACAGGTACGGGTGTGATTAGCGCCCCCATCACGGGCCTTCACCGTAATATCCAGTCTATAGGAACCTGCATCCTGCGCGTGAGCACTCGCCCACGACAATACAACCATGAGTAGCGTAATGATTTTTTTCATACAATAGATTTTTGTTAACGAATTATTTATAGCTGCTTTAAAAAAGCCTCAAACGTGTATGATATTAGCCCACAACTGCTTGACAAGAACGCTATCCAACATCCAATAAAATAATACAAAACGCCTGCCTGTCAACCCAACATGACTTCAGAATAAATCAACCGGGACTCATATACAGAAGCAACTTAATACTTCCTCTCACAGAATCGAATTGCTAAAGACTTGATTATATAACTGCATGAAAAACTCCGATAAGTGCATAACATTCGCCCATAACTGCAACAAAGAAAAGGCACATTTTATTAATATAAATGAATACAGGAAATAGCACTCGATTATTATTTCTGTCGAAAAAACGAGCAATCACGAAAGAGATATCTTGACCACGATCTTGGTCCCTAAACCGCAAGTAAAGAAACTTCGCATTAACGTCGCTTTCAATATGGCTACAACAGTATAGTATTTTTTCGTTGAGGATCGTCGCGCAATCCTATACCCTAAAACACATGTTTAAACTCAATTTCTCACGTGAGGTAACCCTGAACATTACCCTTTCGGGTAATTACGCGAAAGGCGTGGAAGCCTTACTTTCGGCGTAAATATTTTTCTATGCTTTCAGGACGATTGCTGAGCCAGGTGTATCTCACGTTAGTGCCATTTTTAACTGCAGTATGCGGATTTGGGATAGGACATATACCGTATTCAATTTACATCCCAGTCTGGTTAATCAACATGCTACTGATGGGCTTAAGCGCTTGGACATTGGGCGTTAAAACCCTGCGAAGTGGCGATAATGATAAAAAAGATTTTGCCCAGATCGGCGTAATTATGATTATTCCCTGGGGGCTCTTCAGCCTTTTCTTTGGAATGGGGCCACCACCAGCCACTGTGGAAGGTTGGCTTGATACATCCGCCGAGCAACAAACCCGGTATTATTTCCTTGTTATCGGCGGTGTTGTTGCGGCAGGTGGGTTCGCCTTACTGGCGCAATATCTTATGAAAGCGGGCGAGCATTTCTACGGGTTGCTGGGGCGTGTATGCATAACGATTGCTTTACCACTGTTTGTGCTCAATATGCTGTATTGGGGACAATTTCTGCCAGAAGCATTTCGCGGCTTTACAGAGTTTTCATCAACGGATAGGCCGGCGTGGTACGTAACGATCAGAAGTACGTTCTATCACATTGCGATTGTCGAGGTCGCATTACTATACCTGGCTACAGCGCTATTCGTGTCCGGCCTTCATGCGGTAAAGATATTCCGTGCGCACACTTGTCGTATATACATCGTAGTAAGCATTGTATTTATGCTGCTAAGTATAATATCGATGGATCTACCGGAACCACTGGGCACTATTGGATATATTACATCGATTCCCGCTATCCCATTTATTATGCCGTATCTGATTGGAGTCAATCTAATACGCCGCGCCGGAGACCTGCATAAACCGGGCGTTGAGAGCCTATAACGAACTACAACACCCATTTTCGCTCGAGGTTCGATGGCAATTCCAGGCAAACCTATCCTCCCGCTCGAAGACTTTGAAAAGTATATCCGCCACGCGGTAACAATCGTGCGCGACCTGGGTAGTTTCTACGAGAGTTTAAAAGATCTCTCAGCCCGCGATTTGCTGGTCGGTTCGATATTTCCTGAAAAATTGATTTTTGAGAATGGAAAATATCGAACCGCGAGAGTGAACGAGGCAGTGCGTCTAATTTGCTTGATACACAAGAGCTTAGAAAGCAAAAAAGCAGACAAGAAAAATGTAAATTTTTCATCGTCTGCTCTGCGGAGAGGGAGGGATTCGAACCCTCGATACGCTTTCACGTATACACACTTTCCAGGCGTGCTCGTTCGGCCACTCTGACACCTCTCCGTTATTCCCCTCCTAACGCCTACCGGGTTGATCGGCCTGCGCAGCAGAAAGTTAACCTTCCCGCAAAAGGGCCACAAAGAAATCAATAATTCCAACGCTTTGCAAGCCTCTACCTGTAAGTAGCGCGCAAAACCTTACAATACTTTATCCGTCAGCTGCTTACGCCGTCAACTCCCCCGCCAGCGACAGCCCCACCAGCTCCCTCGTCCGTCCAGGGCCATATTCACCCAACAACAGCATAAGCTTCGTCACCGCCGTCTCCGTAGTCATATCCGCACCTGAAATAACACCGATCTGTTGAAGCTTCCGGCTCGTCTCATAGCGGCCCTGAAGCACGCGGCCACCGGGGCATTGGGAAATGTTGACGATGATGATGCCGTTCTCGATAGCCCGTTTAAGCTCTTCCATGAGCCAGGGGAACGTCGGCGCGTTGCCGGAGCCATAGGTCTCAAGTACCACGGCCTTAACGCCCTGAGCGCTTAGGATTGCGTTGACGGTCTCCTTGTTGAGGCCGGGGAAGAGTTTCAGGATAACGATGTTGGTTTCGAACTTGGCGTGGAGCTCCAGGGGCTCGTAGTCGCGCAATTGACGTATGACGGAGAAGTTGTAGTCGATCTTTACACCGGCTTTTGCCAGGGGTGGGTAGTTGCCGGAGTCGAATGCGTCGAACTGCAGACTTTCTACCTTCTTCGAGCGGTTGCCGCGGAGGAGCTCGTAGTCGAAGTAGATACAAACTTCGGGAACGAGGGGAATGCCGTCGCGACGGGCAGAGGCAATGTCAAGGGCGGTGATGAGGTTTTCACGGGCGTCTGAGCGGGGCTCGCTGATGGGCAATTGGGCGCCGGTAAAGATCACGGGCTTGGCCAGGCCACGCAGCATAAAGCTGAGGGCGGAGGCGGTAAAGGCCATCGTGTCGGTACCGTGGAGTACGACGAACCCGTCGTTCTGATCATAGTTATCGAAGATGATCTCACCGATGAGTTTCCAGTGCGATGGGTCCATGTTGGACGAATCCATTGGCACATCGAACGATACCACGGTGATCTCTAATTGCAATGTCTTTAGGGCGGGCAGGTGTTCGAGGATCGACGCGAAGTCGAAGGGAACGAGTACGCCGTCTTTATCATAGGTCATACCGAACGTGCCGCCGGTATAGATAATCAGTATCCGCGAGCGGGGCTTTCCCGGAAGCGCGGTATTGATGCTTATTTTCTTTTGGGTCATGGTGGTGGTTATACAGCAGGGGTTCCGAAAAGGGTCAGCGCATTTTGCGTGGTGCTCCGGCGTACATCGTCGAGGGGGCGTTGCATAATTTCAGCAACACGTTCGGCAATGATGGGTATATACGATGGCTCGTTGCGTTTACCGCGATGAGGTATGGGCGCGAGGTACGGAGCATCGGTTTCGAGCACGAGGTTGTCGAGCGATACGGCGGGAAGTGCTTTATCGAGGCCGCCGTTCTTGTAGGTGGCTACGCCGCCGATGCCGAGCAGGAAGCCGAGCTTGGTGATCTTCTGTGCTTGTTCGGCTGTACCGGAGAAACAGTGGAAGATACCATGTAGTCCACCGTCTTGCAGGTTCTCTACGAGGGCGATGGTCTGGTCCATGCTTTCGCGGCAGTGGATCACGATGGGGAGCTTGTATTGCTTGGCCCAGCGTACCTGTATGGTAAAGGCTTCAACCTGTTCATTCCACAGCGTCTTATCCCAGTAGAGGTCGGTGCCGATCTCACCAACGGCAACAAACTTACGGCGACCGAGCCAGGCTTCTACCTCATATAGTTCTTTCTCAAAACCTTTCTTCACATAGCACGGGTGCAGCCCCATCATGGCAACGCAATGCCCTTCCGAACGACTCTCCAGTTCCAGCATCCTATCGATCGACGTATGATCGATGTTTGGCATATAAATCTTCCCCACACCCGCCTCGCGGGCGCGCGCCAGCATGTCTGCCCGATCCTTATCGAATTGGTCGGCATAGACGTGAGCGTGCGTATCAACAAAAAATTCCATTCTTAAAAAACGTTCAAGGGTCAAATATCCTCATGTGGTCCGGAAAAACCTACGGCCACTCCGGTAAAAAGCGTGACGACCTACAACAGGTATTTCCGAAAGATCAGCACACCTACCACAACCGCCATAACCGACGCCACCAGCACCGCACCGGCAGCAATGTCTTTCACCTTACCGGCTTGCGGATGGATATGTGGCATAACGAGGTTCACAAGCTCTTCAATAGCGGTATTGATAAGTTCCAGCGCCAGCACCAGGCCGATCGCCAGAAACACAAGACACCACTCCGTTGTCGTGATATCACAGTAGAAACCGGCGGCCATCGTTAGTACGGCGACACCGGCCTGTACCTTCAGATTGCGCTGTCCCTCAAACGAGACAAACACACCGCGGATAGCATAGATAAAGCTTTTAAAAAAATCGATCATAGTTGCAAAGCCTTCTCAATGGCCTGCCGCAGCAACGCATCGTTCATGCGACTACCGGCAAAGCCTGTATAGTGGTTAGAAGCTGAAAACGCCGAAGTTAGTATAAAGTTGCTCTGCGGCATAAAAAAAGCAATCCCCTGCTCCTTAAGCCGCGTGGCCAGATACTCTTGTTCCGTCTGGCCGGGCGTGGGTATAAAGATAACCTTCTTTTCCAATGCGGCCATATCCATCACCGTACTGTAGCCGCTGCGGGCAATCACAGTACCGGCTTGCTCCAGGCATCCCTGTAACGCGTGAGCGGGTAAAAAGTTTATAACCTCTCCCCTGCCATCGGCTACAAACTGTATCGTCTGCTTCTCTTGTACAACACCACGAATCAGTGCAAAGGTGTAATCAGACGCCTCCAGCTCGCGCAGCAGCAACGCCTCCAGGACAGACCGCTGCGGCTCAGGGCCCGAACAAACAGCCACTACATCGTACCGTTGTGGTGCTACTGTACCAGCTGATCGTTTAAAGCGCGACACCGCACCGATATACTCGACCGCAAGACCATGACGGCGATCGCCGAACGAAATCAGGTTACCCGCCAGGCTATCGCCTCCGGGCACATCGGGTATCCAGCAGCGCGTGAACCGGCGTATACTCCTCAGGTTAGCCATACGCACCCAGGGTGCCAACCAGCCAAACCGTTGCGGCATTAAAATATTGCTCTGATGCGTTATAAAGATACTGGGTACTAAAGCCGACCAGCAGCCATAGCGGTTATCGGCTATAACAAGATCGATCGCATGGTCACGCACCAATGCTTCCAGCGCACGGTGCTCGGCGCGTATCGTGGTGATAAAGTGCGGCAACTGCCGGGCCATAGACCAGACCATAGACCCCTTGCCGGGATACTGCGGATCATATGCCGGCAACGCATACGATGCAAGCTCAGGAAACTCTGCCTTTAACAACACCAGCGAGCTGCCACTGCCTCCCAGAACTACGGTACAACCCTGCTCGAGCAACAAACGGATTATGGGGATACAGCGTGTGGCATGGCCCAACCCCCAGTCAAGCGGAGCGACCAGTACGCGCTTCATGCCGGCAGCGGTTTGAACACATAACCGGCAGCACTGAAATGATCGAGCACACGCGGCAGCGCGTACATCATATTCTTCTCGGCCTTCACACTATCATGAAACACAACGATAGACCCCGGCCTGCACGCACCGATTGTATTACGCAAACATGCCTCGGCCGACAGATTCTTATTATAATCCACCGAAAGAACATCCCACATTACGATATGATACAATGCCGAAAGCGACCGGATCTGGCTCCGCGTAATCCGTCCATACGGCGGCCGGAACAACAGCCGTCCTTCCGACGCAACGGTAGACTTGCCTTCCGTCATAAGAACAGACTGACATTCCTGAATATTCTGCACATAACCCTCACGCGGCGTCTTCCAACCATTCAGGTGATTGAAGGTATGGTTGCCGATGGCATGATTGCCGGCCACCACCTGTCGGTATACCGCCGGATGCTTACGCACATTATCGCCGATACAAAAGAAAGTAGCGCGGGCGTTGTAACGTGCCAGCGTATCAAGAACAAACTCTGTCGGACCCGGTATCGGGCCGTCGTCAAACGTAAGGTAAAGTTCCTTCAGCGGTGTATCGATCCGCCACGTAAGCGAGGGATATAAGGCCGGTAGAAAAAAGGGTGTTCGGTGTACCACAACGCCTATAAGAACAATTCAACAAACTTATCCTACACGGCACGAAAGAATCGTGATATCATCATGATAACCGTTCTTTCCTTTAAACAGGTCCAGCGCAACAATAAGATCCTGGTGAATCGTTTTAAGATCTTTCAGCGACGTGCTCTCCTGGCTGAAATACTTCGTAAGTGACTCCACGCCAAACTCCTCGCCTTTCTCGTTGGTCGTTTCCGTAACACCGTCGGTATAGCAAAACAGCAGGAAGTCGTCCAGGTTCGTCAGGAAGCCTTCGTTCAGGAACGGCAGCGGGTGCATCGCACCAAGTACCGTAGAGCCGTCCTCCAGCATACGCAACCCGTTCTTCTTATCCCACAGTATGGGCGGGTTGTGACCGGAGTTTACGTATACCATCGTCTTCAGGCGTATATCGTATATCGCCGCGAAGAACGTAATGAACTTCTCCCCTTTGGTATTCTCCAACACCTGGTAGTTCAACGCCTCCACAATATCGGTCAGGTTCGGTGTTTGCCGAACCAGCGTACGCAACGACGCCTGGAAGTTCGACATCATCAACGCCGCCGGAATACCCTTACCACTCACATCGGCCACACAGATAAGAAACTGATTTTTATTGATCGGAATGTAATCGTAGTAATCGCCACCGATAAGGTCATGCGGCAGGTAACTGGCCTCCACCTTCAACAGATCGGTATTCGGCAGCTTCTTGGGAAACAGAAACTGCTGCACATCGCTGGCAATCTCAAGCTCCTTGCGGAAAGCCTCCTGCTCCAGTTGCTTGCGGGCAAGCTTCTTATTTTCGATAGCCACGATAATGATGTTGCTCAGCGCCTGGATAAACCGGATGCCGTCACCATTCTCATAGCTCATGTTATGCATATCCAGACCACCCACGAATACAAGGGCCAGGGTCTGATCTTTATGCGCCACCGGGATCACAATATCGAACTCGCTAAACTCGCACTCCTTAAAATTGCGCAGGTGAGTAATATCCTGAATGGTCTTGAATTCAGGTAAAAGTTTAATCCGGGTATACTGGCACTGCGATCCGAAATTGGCCTTGCAGCTCCAGTCATTATCCAGCACAAAAAGCGCCAGCTTACGAATGTTCAGGTTCGACCGGAGGGTGAAATTATAGATCTTATAGAGCGATTCTTCAGGAAGATTACTGTTAATAGCCTTTGTAATCTCCAACAAAGCATTGATTTCCAGCTCCTTAATCTCAAACTGCTTTTTTACATCTATTTCCTCCATGGTGGTTCCTCCTATCCGTAAAGGTAAAAAAATCCAAATGCCAATAACCCCAAACCGCCATAAGATTTATTACCCCCCGGCCTGTCATACCGGAATTGTTCATCCACAACGCTTCCCACCCGAGGGCATAGGATTACCATAGGACTACATCGGACTATCTATGGACTCGGATAGGACTCGAAAAGGACTCCACCATGAACCATCTACGGACTCGCCCAGCAGCAGCCAGTCGTTGAAGCCCGTTACCGAACGATCGTTCTGGGGTTGCGAAGGCCGTTCATGCGGACATCCAATCATCGAAGTTTATAAGTGTTTATTGATTGTACCCGCAGTTGATCACTCTGTTGAGTACCTGTTGAGTAAAATCGACTCAACGGGTAACACCATCAATAAACTATATAAACTATTCATAATTAAAGCCCTAAAGATTCCTTCACCCAAACCTTCCATCAATCCCTTTCAATCACTATATTACCACTACTCTGGACAACCTCCCAAAAATTCCCCTCACATCCCATCCTTATACAGGCCTTGCACAGACCTTATAGAGACCTTATACAGACGTACACCAGTTATCCCCTCATCGTCTGCTCATTCCTCTTCTGCATTCCATCATTCCCCACAAGTCTCCAGCACCCACAAACAAAAAATGCCCGCTCTTCTTAACGAAGGCGGGCAAGCAGGGGCGCAAAAAAATATCGTTGTGAAAAATTAACGGGCCGTAATCTCGCGGGCTTCAGCCAGAAGCTCAGCAACTACATCCAGCTCCGCCAGAAATTGCTCGTGTGACTTCCCTTCATCAACCCGTGTCAATTCTTCCGATGTTCTTGCCAGAAGTTCCAGTTGTTCCTTAAGCCGTGACGTGTAGACAGTTGTATTCATAATTTGTAGTTAAAGTGTTTCTCCTTTAATGATCCAACCCAACCCCACAATCTGTTCCCTCGCTCCTTCAATTACTTACGACCTCTTACCGTATACCGGATCTCTCCCC
>Ga0065165_1002197_pt1 | contig 17503 bp, 18 predicted proteins | sample AraplaMF_Cvi_mMF_FD_63813 | JGI IMG/M metagenome (GOLD analysis project Ga0065165, IMG submission 63813) | Arabidopsis root microbial communities from the University of North Carolina, USA - plate scrape MF_Cvi_mMF (version 2) (version 3) | ecosystem: Host-associated > Plants > Roots >...
GATGGCTTGGGCCGCTCGACGGGGTGCAGGATTTCCATCTCGGACTGGGCGCGCTCGAAGTCAAGGCCTCCATCTCGCCGGCCGGATTTCCGGCCAAGATCGGTTCGCTCGAACAGCTCGACGACCGCGCGAGGCAACCATTGTTCGTGCTTGGCGCCAAGTTCCGTCAAGTGGACAGCGGCAGGAACTTGCCGACCTTCGTCGCGGATTTGCTGGCAAGCCTAAAAGACGATCAGGAGGCTCAGCGGCTTCTCGGGGAACGCCTCCTCGCAGCTGGCTATTTCACGCAGCACGCGGACCGCTATCCTCGAAGGTTTGCGTTGAATGAGTTTCGAGTCGTCGAGGTCGCTGAGGGCTTCCCGCGTCTCATTCAGGGGGCAATACCGCCAGGCATTCTTGGAGCGCGTTACGACATCGACTTGGACCGGGCGCCAGGCGAGAGAATCACAATAAATCAGGCACTGAAAAGAATGGGAGCGGTGTGAGTATGGAGCTAAAACAGTTCTTGACCGAGACGCAGGCAGCGGTGCGAGCGCAGATGCGCGACGGCGCGCTCTACGAGGAGTTGGTGTTCAGCGGCATCGTCATGAATCACATGGCCGAGATCGGCATGACCTTCGAACCGGTGGAGTGCCACTACGAAGGCAAGATTCAAAACGCGAACCTCAGGCTTTCCGGATACTCGCTTTCAGAGGAAGGCACGGAACTGGACTTCTTCGTGAGCCTGTATGACGGGGTCGATGTCCTCACGCCAGTGCCCGACGCGGACACAAAGACGGCTGTCGAGCAGTGCCTGCGCTTCTTGAAGCTTTGCGCAGAAGGCAAGATGGCGCCTCTTCTCGATCCTTCCACAGACGTGCTCTCGCTTGCGCAGACACTGCAGGCGATATACAACGACCTCGAACAAATTCGCGTTTACGTCATCACTGACAAGGTCGCCAAGTCGAAGAGCTTCAAGACGCGCGACATTGGAGGCAAGGCTGTGCGCATCGAGGTCATGGACATCGAGCGGCTCCATCGCCACCTATCCGAGGGCAAGCCGCGCGACGAGCTGATCCTAGACTTCAACGAAGTCTCTGGCTCCCCCCTCCCCTGCATCTTTGTTCCGGGCGAGAACGAGGACTACGGCTACGCGCTGGCGGCCATTCCGGGCGAAGCCCTCCGGCTTTTGTATGAGAAGTTCGGCTCACGCTTGCTTGAAGCCAACGTGCGATCGTTTCTGAGTGTGAAAGCCAAGGGCGTGAACAGCGGCATTCAAAACACGTTGAGGGCAAGTCCCAGCCGCTTCATGGCCTACAACAACGGCATCGTCATCGTGGCCGACGAGCTTCATTTCGGCAAAGCACTGGATGGTTCCGTCGGCATCGCCTGGATCAAGGGTCTTCAAATCGTGAACGGTGGACAAACCACCGCGTCAATTTACTTCGCCAAACGCAAATTTCCGGATACCGACCTAAGCCGGGTGCGAGTGCCAGCCAAGATCATCGTGATGAAGGCCCAGGACGCAGCGACGGAAGAAGCCTTGGTGTCCGACATCTCGCGCTTCGCCAACAGCCAGAATGCTGTCAAGCAGTCCGACCTCTCGGCCAACAAGCCATTCCACGTCGAAATCGAAAGGCTGTCGCGATCAGTGTTCTGCCCCGACGGCGTGGGGCAGTGGTTCTATGAGCGCGCGGCGGGCAGCTACAACACTTTGCTGTCGCGCGAAGGCAATACGCCGGCAAGGCTTCAAGTTCTCAAAAACGCCATCCCGGTCACGCGCAAGATCACCAAGACTGATCTGGCTCGGTATCTCAATACCTGGGACAACAAACCCGACCTGGTGAGTCTGGGTCTCCAAAAGAACTTCGACAAATTCATGGCCGACATGACTTCCCCCGACGCCGCCGAAGCGCCGTTGCCAACAGTGGCGGAATACAAGCGCATGATCGCCAAGACGATCATTTTCCGAGCGGCCCACAAACTGGTCCGGCCGATGTTCGCCAGCGCCCAGATCAACGTGGCCGTCTACACCGTGGCATTGGTTGCTCAAAAGTTCGGCTCGTCTCTCAGCCTCGAACGCGTATGGGAGAAGCAAGCTATTTCACCGCAGCTCCTCGGGCAAATCGAGACGTGGGCCAAAGAGGTCAAGCAAGTTCTTCACGCCACGGCAGGCGCGCGCATGGAGTCGGAGTGGGCAAAGCGTCCCGAATGCAAAGAGGCCATCATGGGCGCGAGCTATTCAGTCGCTTCCACGTCGATCCCTGAAGTCATCTGAAATTTGTACAGTACTGGTTACGATCCCAGATCGGCTTTTCGGACTGCGATATAACCGGAGAATGGTCTCAAAAAAAACCGAGCTGCTTGCCCCTACCCTGGATTCATTGGCTAACCAGTTCAGCCAGCTTCTTCGACTAACGCTTACAGCTGCGCAGATGGAAACGGTCATCGCTGAAAATCGAAGCGAAACAAATCCCAATGTTTGCCATTCTGGCGATTTTTGCGACTCCAACATGGTCCTCCATGAAGTGTTCATGCGTTACGGCATGGATGTGGCCGACGAGGGTGGCGCCGAAAAGTGGGGGCATCTATGGGATGCGGCTTGGACCCTCGCCAAAACGAGGGGTTTCGCCATGTTCAAACGTGGCGACATCGTCGTGCTGCTCGAAGAGTTCCAGAAATTAGTTGATGCGCCCACCGAGTGGATCGTCAATGAAGATGAAGAGAACGGCTTTGTCGATCTATTGCCACTCGATATGGAGGGCGCCACGAAGACCCCATTCAAAGTGAAGTTCGAGTGGATTCGCCTCAGGTCTTCAAAGCTGCACTAAGGCCAAACGTGGTCGACATCGTCGATTCGAAGACTCGCAGCCGGATGATGTCTGGCATACGCGGCAAAAATACAAAGCCGGAAGTGCTGGTGCGCAAGGCTCTGACCCTCAAAGGTTACCGCTATCGCCTGCACCGCAAGGACCTGCCAGGCAGGCCCGACATCGTCATGCCGGGACGACGCATCGCGATATTCGTACACGGCTGCTTCTGGCATCAACACGAAGGATGCCGACTCGCGAAGATGCCGTCCACGCGTCCGGAATTTTGGGCCACGAAACTCGGCGCCAACGTCGCGCGCGACCACAATGCCATCTCCCTGCTAGTCGCCCAGGGATGGCGTGTGCTGCAAGTGTGGGAGTGCGCCACCAAAAGCATTGAGCGGCTGCAAACCTTGCCAGACGCCTTGGAGGGATGGATTGAAGGAGCGGAACCGCTTGGGGATGTTAGCGCTTAGCGGCGGAGAGGAAATCGCTGACGACTTCCGCGATTTGCCGAGCCAGGAGCGGCGGCACCGCATTCCCAATTTGATGGAACTGCTGCGTACGTCCGCCTTCAAAAAAATAGTTGTCGGGAAAAGTTTGCAAACGCGCCGCCTCGCGGGCAGTCAGGCTTCTGCACTGCGACGCGTCGGGATGGATGTAGTAATGCCCGTCCTTGGAGATATGCGACACGACCGTCGTCGATGGCTGGCCGCCAAGCTGTACGCGAAACCTATCGAGAAAAGGCGTATCCACTTCGCCAACATTTCGATGATCGGGAAGCAGCTTGGGCGGAAAGTCGTAGATGCGTGGCGACACTTTCTCCAATGCGGCATAGCACGCTGCGAATAGGTATCGCTGCAAGTCGGATGCCATGTGGCTGCGCGACTCATGTTGAAGCACGCCATTGAGCTTTTTGTCGGCATACCACTGGGCAAGCGAGGCCGGCATTTTTGCTCCGTAGTCCACGGTGTGCTCGATGAACATCGCACCGTGCGATTGCAGTAGCGCGGCCTTCTTCAAAGCCGCCGACATCGCGAGCTCGATGTTCATCCGCTTCGGGTCTCGCCACAATTTGAGTTGGTCGGTGGATTTTTTCAGCACGGCCAACCACTTCTCCGGCGAGTCGTCCTGTTTGGACACGCGGCTGCGCACGCGCGGAAGCCCGGTGATAGCCGCGAGCACTCCAACCTTGGCGGCCGTCGGCTTGAGCTTAAATCTCTTGGGCTCCTTCTCCAACGCGGGAGCATCCTCGGCCACGTCTGATCGGATGCCGAAAAGAATCACGCGATGCCGGCGCTGGGGGATGCCGTAGTCCTCGGACTGGATGACGAAGTCGTGCGGATCCAGATCTTCTCCTTCCACGACGAGGGACTGGATGCGGTAGCTCAAATCATCGTCAGGCTGGCGCAGGTCGGCGATGATGCGCTCGAAGATCAATGTCTCGCCGTGCTTGGAGGTCAACATGCCCTTGACGTTTTCCATCACGAACACTGCAGGACGGAACTTCTTGATGATCCGGAGGTATTCCTTGTAGAGGAAGTGGCGCTTGTCTTCGGCGAAATCAGCGACGCCTTTCATCCGTGAGCGTCCTGCCAACGAGTAGGCCTGGCAAGGCGGGCCACCTATCAACGCCCAGTCGGATACGCCCTGCAAGGCCTTTTCAATCCATCCGTCCGTAGTGCTCGACGCGGTGGAGCCGAGCTCGGCCAACCTAGCTTCGGAGCGGGCTAGAGCCAATGCGTCTTTTACCGCAGGATTTTTGAACAGTTCGTCGCGCGTGATCGAGCCCTGGACGTAGTCGTAATAACAGTCTGGGGCTTGGCCTTTCGGGAAGGCTCGGAAGAGCGCACGGAGCAACAGCGTCTGATACGCCATTGGATCTTTCTCGATGGAAATGCGCACGTCGAAGCGGCGACGGCCGTCATTCGCCTCTAAGGACGAGAACCCCTCACTGAGACCGCCTGGGCCCGCGAACAGGTCAATGACAGGAATCGTGTTGAGCCTCGAAATCAATTTTTCTCTTTTGTAAATCGCCACGCTCAAGGGCGGGCGAAGAGGAGCTTGCACCTAGGATCTGGCTGTATGTGGCTCTAAGACAGGGTTTCCGATCTTACCATTTGGCGGCATATTTCCAGCCGCGGTACCCGCCTCTCGCCTGCTCACGCCGACCCCCTGCCTAGACCCGCCGATCTGGCTAGAAGAAAGTCGCACCAATTGCAGCCACGAGAACTGAGCACAAGGCTTCGAATGAACATCACAACCTGATCGCCGGTATCAAATATTGACGTCTCCAAATACTATGAACTTTTATTCATTTACCCGGAGATCGCTTTGGATCACATTGTTCTTGCAATAAAAACTACTGGCGACACCCCCAGCAAAGGCCATCAAATCAGCGAGCTACTCGCCATTCGAATCAATTCAAGTAGCAAGGAAACGAGCCGCCTAGCTTTGCAGTTCGCAAACAATCCGACGGCAGAGATGACTTTGTCGGCATCCTATTCGACCGTGAGAGACTTCATTGCTGATACCCCGGTTGTAACCCACGATGGCTACAACTGGAAGCGCTTTGCTCGCGCAGGTTTCTCCAGCCAGCCGAATGATCTTATGAAGAAATTTCTCTCGAACACAATCGACGTTTCGGAATGGTCAAAGCGCGTTTATCCGAATCAGCGAAAAGATATTGACTCGCTTTGCAAACGATTGAAGATCGCCGTTGCACCTTCACACGTTGGCCTTGACCGGGAGGTGGAAGCTGTTACAAAAATCCTTCCGCTCATGAACAGGCTGAGCGCCGTCTCCGGAAAGAAAAAGGCAGATCAACTGGCACCGCAACCTGTTGCTGAACAGAAGCGTCCAGAAACTTTTTTTACTCGCTTGCTAAAAGCAGGGAAGGTTCTGAGAGGCATTCAATAAGCTGGTCCATTCGCAATGTCTCATCGCCTACCCAAGGAATGCGTAATACGGCCCTTGCGCGACTTGCTTCACCTTTTGCCTCAGCTTCAAACGGACAAAGCCGGGCAAGTGGATCTGGCACATACACCCCTACCGGTACTTTCGGAGCTCATCGAACATGCCGAGGATTGTTCCAGTACCCTGCACAGGGGAATATCGGCAATAGGCAGCCTGCTCGCCCACGCTGCAATAGAGATCGAGGATGGCACGATTGGCTCGGACTCAGTTGAAGCGCTTGGCTGGCTGTTGGCCGAGCTGGGAGACTACGGGGCAGCTTGTTTTATGCTCGCTGCGCAATGCCGAAAAGCAAAAGCCGCCAATACAACCAATAAGGAAGGCAAATAGACTGGCCTCGATTGGTCAAAAAATCTAGCTTAGGTTCTGCAACTCTTCCTCGGTAAATCCTGCGGCTCGACGCCCTTCTAAATTAAAAGGACCTCGAGGTTTTGGAGCTCGGTACTTTTCCGTAAGCAGTTGATAAGCAGAAATTTCGTTGAGACCACGCTCTTTACAAAGCCATCGATACCAGTAATTTCCAATGGCTACGTGCCCAATCTCATCACGCAATATTACGTCCAGTATTTCGCCCGCTCTGCTATCACCTGCGCCAACCAGTTTTGCCTTGACCAAGGGAGATGCGTCCAGACCTCGAGCCTCTAAAGTCCTTGGGACGAGGGATATCCGAGCAAGAACGTCGTCTTTAGTGCGTTCCGCCATTTCCCAAAGTGCTTTGTGTGCTGGAAAGCTACCGTAGTCGTAACCCAATGAACAGAGATGACTCCGCAACAACTGAAAATGAAAAGCCTCTTCCTGCGCCACTGTTAGCCACTGCCGATAAAAGTCTTCCGGCATCCGTGGAAATCGCCATACAACATCCAAAGCCAGATCAATTGCATTCAGCTCGATGTGCGCTAACGAATGAATTAACGCAGCTCTGCCTTCCAGAGTTCGTATTGAGCGTTGCTTCAAAACAATATGATCCAACAACTCTGGCTTAGCAGGCCGTCCGGGAATTCCGATTGGCTCCGAGAGCTGAACATTTGATCCCGATGGAAGGCCTTCGATCAAAAGGGATCGAGCTAACTTCGCTTTTTCGAAGGCACAGGTCTCCAGAAGAGGGCGGAATACTTGGTTCCGTAATGTAAGCATCTATGAAGTCTAATTCGAAAATAAATGCCCGACACAAAGCGTGAACGGGGAATAGTGACTAATCAATCCGTTTCTAATTTTTTTTATCGTTTTCGTCCCACGTATTCCAAAGATTTTCGAAGTGCATTTGACAACCAGGAAATTCGACAGTGACAGGGTGGGGCTTTGCAGTAGCGAGTGTCAACTGTTCCTCAGATCTCAATAACTCGTGCAGCTTCGAAAGCACCCTGGGGGCGGGACCAATCTGCGCTCTAACACGCTTGAACTGCGGCCAGGACGCTACTGAAAGAAACGGGTTGGTTATCGGAAATCCGTAACCGTGTGTTCTAGCAATTGATCGTGAAACACCAATCAAGAAAATTGAAATGATTCTTTGCGATCCGCGAAGCTTTATCCTGAGAGCTTGAGCGACTTCCTTGGGATCGGTAACTTTGAGCCATTCTTGGACACTATCACCCCACACGTCTATCTCGGAAGCAAGATTGCTGGCCTTGCTCCGAAGCTCATGGATGCTGTTCGTCGAGTAGTCCTGCCATTTGAGCTGGAACAAGACTAGCTCGCCTGTTGTGCGGTCAAAAACAGCTGCGTCCACGTCAGTAAGTCGCTTGCCGGAATTTCGCAACACGATGCTTCCGTGGACGCACCAGTATCTTGAGCCCCCAAATAAGCTATACACATCTTGACGAAACCAGGCTTCTCGGGAAGACGAAACAAGATTGCGAGTCAATGGATTTCGCCATTGTGAGATCTTTAAAAATGCAAAAAACGGATTTCTCATAAGGCAAGAAATCGGCTTGAGACAAAAACCATTTCCTAAGTCGATGAGCATTGGAAGAAGGGGTGTTGTCTCGCGCTCCAAGCGACTTAGATCGTCGGTAGTCAAAGTGAGGCACTTTATTACCGCTTCAATCCGCTCCTTTGGAATATCCAAAGCCAGGAAAACCGATTCGCATAGATCATCCCTTGGCCCCCAAATCGTAAAACTTTCTTGCACATTTATCTCGGGAAAGTGCTTGCGTGCAAATAGAACAAAAGCAACGTGCTTGTGATAGAAACTAAGGAGGACAGTCACGATCTTTATCAAATCAGAACCAGAGAATCCACCGAAATTGACATCCGGATGGATGCCCGCGTCATTTCGAAAATCGTCAATAATTGAGTGTGCTTCCCAAAGAAAATGCTCATCGACCTCCTCCAATGCCCCGTACCCAGTCAATGTTCCCTGCGGAATTCTCCAGGGAAATATCAAAGGAACCATGAGTTCCTCCAGTCGCTTCTCAGACAGAAGACGGTCGTGTTGCTTTGATGGGTTCGCGTAATAGGCCCCGGGGGCTTTGAGTTTTTCCTCCATGACCTTTGGTATACAGATGGCCCATCCCTGTGGAGAAACCGGCTCTTTTGTCAAATCTGCTTCGGCCTGTCGCAATAGCTCGAACTCTACGTGATCCATGTACTGAGACGGACCAGTGCCAGTGTCCCGAAAGTTGACTGACTCACAACTTTTTTCAGCAAACATGAAGTTTTGCTGCACCATATCAGCGGCTCTCCGCGCGAGCGCCACTGCACCAAAGTTCCATAGTATGTTTCTCGCTGTACTTCGAAATATTTCCGAAGTTTCAGTGAGTGGCAGCCCCAGAGGAGTCTTTAGAGGAATTAGCAACTTGGATGCCGCAATATTCATTCCCCATCGGAGAATGTCCAAGTCATGATGCACCGTGAGGTCTTCATTTTTCCTGCCGGAATGCTGGATGCATGCCACGTCAAAAACACGCTGAATCTCCAGGAATAGAAGAAACCGTTGCTCCGGTTGAGGCGGTAGTAATTCTTCCAGTCGAATTATTTCTACATCTGCTGCTGTGCGAAGGAAATCGGGAATGCTGTGGGTGCTCATGATGCAGACCATCGCATTTCTGTAGAGCTGCTAGCTAAAAATTACTTCACTGAAGAAGTATCCGCCATAGTCAAGTCTTGCCGAACGCTCGCCTTCTGAGAATGAAACTATGTTTTCGGCAACTTTCATTCCCTTCAACTGTTCGTCGGCAGCATCGCGAATTTCATGCCCCGCACGTGCAAGTTCGTCCACGACAGCCCTGCGAATACCGCGACGGACGCTTACCGACGTCGCGATTTTTTCTGACCCTATCTGCAGGGGAGGAACATCAAAACGCACAGCCTGCGTAATGAAGTCACCGTCTTTGCGTTGAGGTGCCGCCGTGAGCTCTTGTGAAATTTCGCCCTGCCAATCGCGAAGGCGGTCTTCGCGCTTCCTCGAAAGGCTTTTCTTTTCATACTGACTTAGAAGCTCCACTTCTGGGCTACCAGGCCTTATATCCTCAGGCCAAGCGAGTTCAAATGCGGTTTGGCCGAAGCCTGTGAGATTCAGTGCTCGCGCAAGACTTAATCTCCGCATGATTTGACTCGCATGCGTCGCATCTCCCTTTCCAATTTCGCTGATTGGTTCCACGGAAGGATCACGCACATACAACTGGGAGCGCTCAGTGTCTGCTTCGCCGACAAGAGATAAGCCGATCACCAACCGTTCCCCGCGTAAACCAGGGGCGATCTTGATCCCGCGTTTCTGCAACTCTCCGGTTCTCATGGCCCTGTCAAGATAGCCACGGCCACTTTGAGTGCCCTTGCACTCCAGTAGATGAAACTTGCCAAGGCTATCCTCTAAAACGAAGTCTGGGCACTTCCGATTTCCGACCTTCGGCAACCGCCTTTTGACCCCCATATTGATAGAAAATCTACGCCCATCCACGATGGATCTCACGCCTCCAAGCTGATCTTGAAGCCAGTATGTTGCGATGGCGACACCAAAATCATCGCTCAAAATTCCTTTTTGATGAGGATCCAAATCCTGGAAAGGCGTTCTAATTCGCAGATCGTGCGTAGGAGTACACGCAGAAAAGTATCGAATACATGCCCAGTACCGCTCTGGTGAACCTGCGGACAATCCATTTGGAGTCGTGATAGAGCCAAGCATGAGGAGCGCCTGGGCGACATTTACGGTATGAACATCCGGCGAGGTGGCAGCCCAGTTTGGTATCGGCCTTCGTTTCCAGCTCTTCGTATCAATCGCAACCTCAATCTGCTTGTCGAACATACGCCTCCCCAGTTTTCAAAGAAGCATGCCACAAGTCGCACACTCATAGTGAGGATTTATTGAACACGATCAATCGATGCCTGACTCGGGTTTGTTTTCAGATCACCGTTCGGTCGGTGCTTTCCAACTCTTTAATAGAGCCAAGGGGTCAAGCCTCCCAATCAAATCCTTCGCCAATAGCACGCGGTCACGGACCAGAGCGGCCTGCTCCTCAGGAAGGCACCTCACCTCCAACTCAACAGATTCAAAGTAGTCCAATACTGCCCTGGCTTCATTCCATGAAACAATTGCAGCCAGCAACTCAAGCCGCGAGTCTTGTTTGGCTTTTTCGCGCCGGAGCCGCTCAGCCTCAAACTTCCGTCGCTGCTGCTCCTCATCCCACCGACGACTTTCCTCCTCTGCGCGAAGCTTGGCTTCTTGCAACTGCCTCGCAAGTTCGGGCGCGATGGCCTCCAGTTCACTGACGATACTCGGAACCATCTGCTGAAATGAACCTGGCTTAACTTCCTGCCACCGCTTTGTCCATTTCACTCGCCAACTGGGGCAATATGCCTGAAGGCAAAGCCGCCCACACGGACGCTCTTCTTTAGACCGCCAATGATGAGAGCCGGTATAGCGTCGCAACTGTGATTCTGAAAGATCTCGTACTGGAAGATAGTCGCCCTGCACATATACGACTTCAACCTCTTCGGTCATTTCGAAGAGCGTCAGCCCAATGGTCACGGCTCCCAGATACACCACCGTAGGTCGCTCAGGCGACCATGTGGTGCGTTGAAAGTTTCTCTTGATAGGCTTATCAAGTAGCTCGACTTCCGCACGCTGCAACTGTTGGCCAACGGGAGAGAAACCCACATGAAATCCTCGCTGGCCTAACGATTGAAATAGTATCTGCGCCGCATTGAGGGCCACCTCTAACCCAGCCTCTGACGTCATGACATCTACCAATAGGCGCTTGTAGGGTCGTAGTATGCCGTTGTCTAGCTTTCGCGTCTTCAAGAACATTCCGTCAACGCCGGTCAAAAGTTCATGACGTGACGGGGTGACCGCTTTCCTACGACCTTGCGTTTTGTTATACGACGTTCGAGATGCGTGCCCCGCTTCCACACTTGTCTTGTCTCCCTCATTGGTGTTGGCTGAGCATTTGGCCCTTGCCACAGTGCGTACGGCCGTGCCTACTGCGCTTCCCGGACTCCACTCAGTTAAGTCACCTGGCAACGCAGGTGGCAAATCTGGCTTAGGCGGTGACTTCCCGAATTCAAGCTGCGCCCAGTATCCTGGTGCAGGACGTGGAATTTTTAGCTCTGTAAACACACGCGCCAAATAACTCGATGACACCCCAAACCGTTCGGCAACGCGAAGCATGGGTTCTTGCCAAGCCAAGGCATAGAGATCTTCACGCGTGACGGGTTTAGGCATTGCTCTAGCTATTCTTGTCAAACGAGAAATCGACATTTGCTGCAATGCCTTGGTTAAATGACTCTTGTCTAGCTGCTACTAATTTCAAATAGTCTGCAAGGCCCCCGAGAGTGACAAGATCAACGCGATATCGACCTTTGGTGTAACTGCCAGTTTTGTACTCGAACCGAAACGCTGCGCTTTGGACTTCTTGAAGAAGAATTTCGCCTCCAGCCAGCTCTGCCGTTACTAGAGTTCCGTCCAACACGACGAGCGGCTGAACAAACCGGACCTCGGTAGGGTTCTCTCGTATGTCGTTGGTCGTCCTATCTCCATGCGAGGCGTATTCAGAAAGAGAACCGGAACTCGCCTTTAGAACTGAAGTAAAAGCGCTGTACCAACGGGTTGGTTGGTCGGGATTTTTAAACGCTTCGTGTATTCCCGAGCCCTCCCAGCCGTGAACTTTCAAGAGGGAGTAATGTTCAAGGCTTTTGGCTAAACGCGCTGGCTCGCATGGCAAGTTTACGTAAGATACTAAGTTGTCCCAAGCGCAAGAACTGGACCACTTCGATAGGTTGCGCTTGAGGACTATCCACGGGCGCTCTGACTTCTTCACCTCTGCAACAACATGGAACTCGTTGTAAACGCAGATCTCGCCGTTGACTTTCAAGTTGCTGACTCGATGGGCAGAGGCGTCAATTTCGCGGGACTTGCCTTCATCTAGGTCCAAATAAGCTCCCGCGCCACCAACAGACCAACCTTGTTCAGTGAAGACCTTTCGAACTTCCAGCTCCGTTTGAATGCCAGAGCGTTGTAAATCAGCTAGGAGCTTCTTTTTTAGCTCTTCATTCACGATATAGCCTCCTAAGTTGGCCGAACAAGTCTATGCGTTGCCCCCCGGTGCCAACATCGATGCATTAATGGCCACGCAATCGGCATTCCCGCCCTTGTAGATCACAAAAAACCAGAATGACTGGCTTGGTGATCCAAGAATAGTTCCAACTTCGGATGCTGGAGCAGCCAACTTTCGGCGCAACGACTCTGGCACCTCAGTCGACTCCGCCATATGCTGACGAGGTATGGCCTGGAGCTGCGCATCTGCTTCCATCAAATCCAAGAAGACCACCAAATCATTCGTCTTGTAGTGCGTTTGGGCTGCTTGAGCGAAATTGAAAATTCGCTCATCAATCAGCTCTTCCAGCTGCGGCGGAACAGTTTTAGTCAAGGCAGCCTTTCAGTTGGCAGTCCACGTTGGCAAATTGTGAGGACTGCCGTTGCCCATTGGGGATAAACGACGTAGTTCAACCAGAGGGCCGTTGGGCAAACTACGGAAAGTGCAACGAACGGAGATGCAACAACCGTCATACCTTAGAGACGGGTCATTTACTCACACTAGCAGGGGATTGTGCGCGGTCGAGGGCCGCGTCCAGACTGATCTCGTGCAGCTTCGAGCCGAACGTATACCAGCGTCTGAATTTGGATGAATCCTCAATACGGCGGGCTGCTAGATCTGTTCCCAGCCCAATGAGCGACATAAAGGTCCCACCCAATGGAAACGCGCCGACGCTTGCACCGGCAACGCTAGACCACGAACTTGAAGCCTTCAAAGCGCCGACAGCATGCTCCGCTATGCGATCTTTATCCCTGGCCTCGCGCATCAGATTGAGAAGTGCCTTCTCGAGGTCATCCTGCGAAATGGCGGCCCCGATGGCATGCCGAAAGCCTCTGGCGTAATCGGTGATTTCGGCACAATCCCGTATTCGGCAGAACGCGTCAAAAGTGGGGGCAGGCACGCACAATCCAATTGTGTCAAGCAATTCCGGCCTGAGCATTAAGGACTCAGCCCTCCCCGGTTCCAACGGCCAGCCCTCGATATGTGCTCCCATGCGGGGGACCACGAGACGGTAGACGTCTTCGAATAGTTGGTTTCCGATGACTACCGCGTCCTTCCTCATCGCGACGCGGCATTGTAGGACCAACCTCGAGATGAAATGCTGTTGGGCAAAGAGATCTGTGATGCCTCCGCGGTTCAGTACGTCGACGAGTGTTCCGTTCTCTGTCAGCAAACGAAGGGTGAACGCTTCTGTATCCACGGGCCATTCATGGAATTCTTGCGAACAAGACAATCGCAGTTGCGGATGGAAGTACGCATCCCCGGTCATATACGTCGCCATGTCAGGCAACGCGTGATCGCCAGGGGCCATCTCTACCCTATCGAACAGGGCTGCAAGCGCCGAAGCCTCCCGCTTGACCTGTTCTGGATCTCTCCCATAGAGGTTCTGGTAATAGCCGGGCTTACTGGCAGCACTGTCATGCCGGACGCTGCCTTCGCCGAGCAGCCAATAAAGGCCACCTTCGTAAGGGTACCCAGGGACGACGCTGGACGGAAAATTCATTGGCATTCCCCTTTACTACGCTCTGCACGAGAAAACGGGCAATCCGTCTCAGCGGAGCTGTTAGGCATTGTTCGTGTCATCCTCGAGTCGTCCCGTAAGGAATTTTCCGGTAACCCCTTTTAGCTCGCTTCTGTCAAAAATCTTGCCTTGGAACTGGAAATCCCGATCAATGCGAACGATGAGCAACTTCTCAAAGTTCCCTTGGCTCTTGACAAGTACACGGTCGCGGCCTTTCTCAGGCGAGATGGTCTTTACCTCAACAAGCCTTCCGGCGATTGTGCCGTCAGAATCGGCCCTGTGTGTGCCATGGCGGCGAAGTCCGAACTTGATCTCGGCATAGATCTCTCCGAGTTCACCCCAGACTTGCAAGTACCTACCCGTGTTCTCGAAGTGGCGCGTAGCGCAATCAACTAGATCTTGGAATATCTGTGTTTGCTCCAGGATGCTAAAGGGAAACCCATCTCTGCTCTGAAAGGGCTTGCCCAGATCAACTGAGCGAGCATCGTCTTCTGGCTCATCTACAAGTTGAGAGTCGACCCACTCTCTGCTGATGTATTCCCACTCCCAAGGCGCAGCGCCGGAGCCAGCGGCGTCGGCTATTTCCTCTGGGGTATAGCCACGCTCGTTCATTTCATAGAGAAAATCCCAATCGCCCACAACTTTCCCTTGTCTAGCTTTGGAGATAACCGGCGCCCGAGGAAAGGGCCTGCGAAACGGGCGGACGCTCTGGGGCGTCCGTGTTGATTGCCCTATTAGGTCGCATTCTCTGATCTCCATACACCGGTTCTTAGTTTTTGCTGAATAAACCGCTCGACCTTGCTCCTCAGCGATTCGAATGACTCATCGAATTCGGGGAGGTTTCCGCCACAGCTATCGCAGTGGAATGCTATTCGCTCGATCACGTTATATGCGCTGGCGTGATGCGGAAACACTTGATAGTCGCAGTGCGGGCAAAAGGGAATCGGCTGTTCTAGACCTCCGCTCTGGAAGTATTTCCAGCGCCAGCGGAGGCCGAGAAACTGGTCTTCAGTGTAGACGCGCCAAGATCCATCCTCCTCTTGAAGGTCGGGGCGGATGGCGGCCCAAATCAAGGCGACGATGATCAGAAGCGTAGGGATGGTGCAGAGAACCAACGCCCAAACAACCCAGTTGGAAATTAGGCTCGGCTGACTCGCAAGCCCCCAAAGGCTCGCTAACCACTTTCCAATAGCGGGCCACAGATCGAGTAGATAAGTTCCAACTGCGCCACCAACTGCCAAGATCGCGGCAGAAATGACGGCACTTCCTACCGGATCTTTCCAAATCGACTTCAGCATTGGTGTGGAAGGAGTTGGGCTAAGTTCATGGCGACGTAATGAACCTGATGAACCTCTTGCCGCGGTCCGTAGTTCGCGAGCCCACCATGCCTCCGCCAGTCATTGTTACGTGCAGAAATTGCCCCTGCCCAAGCAAGCCTTCCGACTGCAGATCCCGCACGATCTGGTCGTAAATTTCGCGTTGTCCACGTAAATCGGGAAGGCAATGCTCCAAAACCGCAGAGGGTCCGCCCGCTCCCCAACCGAGGTTCGCAACACCGTGGCGCGCCATCCATTGAACGGGGTCGTCCAACACGGACAAGACTTTCAGGTGCCAAGGCGTGAGTTGGTCGATCAATCGCAAGAAGATCATCTGCTCGTCTTCCTGCGGAGGATTCGGAAGCGCCGCATTCAGGACAGCGTTGCGCAACGCCTCGAGCTTCGCCTGCTGGTGGTTTCGCAGGGCTATCTGCGAAGCCTGCATGGCCACCGTCACGAATGCTTCGTTCTGCGCCAGCTTCTCAGGAGTCAGTTCCGCTACCCGCCCCTCAACCTCCTTCACCACGTCGGCGAGCTGTTGAAGCCACGCCTCCTTTCTCTTCTCAAGTGGAGAAGCGAAGAAGTTCTCAAACACAACCTGTAGCGGACCGCCGGCAGCAGGGACCAGCGATACAACGGCACGCCCGACTTCGCGAGCAACATCGCCGGCGCTCTTCTTCGTGGGCAGCTCATTCATAAGCGAAATCAAAGTGAAGTTCAACGGGCGCCGAAAGCGGTCTGCTGACACGCAAGATTGGACAGTGATGAAGCATGACTCTAGTGGCTCAGTTTGAGGAAGCCGGAGAAGTGGCCGTCAAGAACTTCATACTGACCGATGAACCACTTCTTGATGTCGGCCTGCTTCTGCACGTTAGCTGTTCGCTCAGGGCCCACGCCTACGCCCTCCAGTTCAGACTGAAGGCATTGAAGATCAAGCGCTCGGTGATATACCTGCTTTTCGAGATATTCCGCGATTTCGGCGTTGAGCAGCCACTTTGCCTCGCGGGTGGCCACGATGAACTTGAAGACTTCGTCATCCTTAGCCTTGCCACTCGTCATGATGGAGGATAAAAACACGGTGGCCGCCTCATACACTGAGAGACGCCGATCGAAGAGATCCAACTTCAGCTTGTTCTGCGCGAGTCGCCACTGCCGGTACGCAATGAGCGCACCAAGAATAGCGAGCGTCGGCGTTGCGAGCGCCGACAGGTATGCCGTCCAGTGTGGCTCGGTTGTGATGTGCATGGCCTAACCCTAATGTATGTGGCACCAATTGCTTGTTATGAGCCTTATTGTTCATCTGGGTTTCGCTCCACTCGATAAAAAAGGACCAAACCCTGCAACGCAATTCTAGGTGGGCGGTGTGGCCGCCGCCTCCTCAATATGGACGAGCACAAGCCACACAGCCAACCCCGTTGTGTTGACCGTCGGCTGGTGTAAGGCTCGGGGCGCTCATCTGAGGGTAACAAAAGCAGCTTATTCAGCGGGGTCTAGAGTTGCGCAGATGCTGGTACGTCACCGCGAGCGTGATAGTCTGCGACATTGATTTTCTTTACATTCATTAAAGTCTATCAACCTGGCCCTGGACGCGGTCTGGCGCTTTTCCGGCATGCCGCGCACCTACTACCTGGACTGGCTCAAGGTCGCCGCGGAGGAGGCCCAGCACTTCAGCCTGCTGCGAGCCCAGTTGCAGGCCATGGGCTACGACTACGGCGACTTTCCGGCCCACACCGGCCTCTGGGACATGACTCGCAAGACCGAAGGCGACCTGCTCGCGCGCATGGCCCTGGTGCCGCGCACCCTGGAAGCCCGGGGCCTGGATGCCACCCCGCCCATGCAGGCCAAGCTGCGCAAGGTCGGCACGCCGGACGCGCTGCGGGCCGTGGACATCCTGGACGTGATCCTGCGTGACGAAATCGGCCATGTCGCCATCGGCAACCACTGGTACCGCCACCTGTGCGCCCAGCGCGGGCTGGAGCCGGTCGCGACCTATGCCCTGCTGGCGCGCCAGTACGAGGCGCCCCGACTTAAGGGGCCGCTGAACCTGGATGCGCGCCGCCGGGCGGGGTTTGACGAGGCGGAGCTGGCGCTCCTGGGCTAGGGACAGCGTCCAAAACGCGGCAAATTCCTACACGCGCGGCTGCGGCAAGGATTTTCGAACGGCGCTAGACTGGAAAACTCTTGAGAAAGGAGTTTGCGCATGATCCGGCACCTGGTTCCAGATATTCCATCGCAAATGCCAAGCCTGCCCGCGGACGTGGCCCTGCAGCTGCCCCAGGGCCAGCGCCTGGGCTCGGCCAACGCGCCCGTCAAGCTCGCGTTTTCCCATTGGTCCAGCATTGCCCGCCTCAAGGCCGGCCAGATAGGCGCCCTGGC
>Ga0065165_1002198_pt1 | contig 17494 bp, 17 predicted proteins | sample AraplaMF_Cvi_mMF_FD_63813 | JGI IMG/M metagenome (GOLD analysis project Ga0065165, IMG submission 63813) | Arabidopsis root microbial communities from the University of North Carolina, USA - plate scrape MF_Cvi_mMF (version 2) (version 3) | ecosystem: Host-associated > Plants > Roots >...
TTATTCGTGGTGCGAGGAGGGGGACTCGAACCCCCACACCATTGCTGGCGTCAGGACCTAAACCTGGTGCGTCTACCAATTTCGCCATCCTCGCGATGGATTGCATTCTTGCCCAAAAACAAAGGGCGCCCGACTACGAACCGGCCGCCCTGCACTGCTCAAGTTTAGGGGCTACAACTTCAACCAGTTATTTTACTGGATTTTCTGACACCATTGGGGAATTTTGAATGGTGCGCAATGGATGAGCACCCGGCGGCCTTTTCACTCTGAACCAGGCCGCATACAGCGCCGGCAGGAAGAGCAAGGTCAGCGCGGTCGCCACCAGCAGGCCGCCCATGATCGCCACCGCCATCGGGCCCCAGAAGACCGAGCGCGACAGCGGGATCATGGCCAGCGCCGCGGCGGCGGCCGTCAGGAGGATCGGGCGGCAGCGGCGCACCGCGCTTTCGACGATCGCATCCCAGGGTGCGACGCCGTCGGCGATATCCTTCTCGATCTGGTCGACCAGGATCACGGAATTCCGGATGATCATGCCGAACAGCGCGATCACACCCAGGTTGGCCACAAAACCGAAGGGCCGGCCCAGCACCAGCAGGGCCATGGCGGCGCCGGCCACGCCCAGCGGTCCCGTCAGGAACACGAGCAGCGCGCGCGAGAAGCTGTGCAGCTGCAGCATCAAGAGGGTGAAGACGATGAACAGCACCAGCGGCACATTCGCCGAGATCGACGCCTCCGCCTCCGAACTGTCGGCCGCCGCCCCTTCCAGCTTGATGCGGTAGCCGGCCGGCAGTTTGGCCCGCAGCGCCGCCAGCTGGTCCGCCACCTGGCCGGACACCGTCGGCCCCTGGATGCCCTCAAGCACGTCGGACTGGACCATGATTGCCCACTCCCGCCCTTCGCGCCAGACGACGCCCGGCTCCCACACGAAGCCGATGCGCGCCACCTGCGACAGCGGCACCGAGCGGCCGCCGCTTGTCGCGACATTGGTGTTCGACAGCGCCGACATGGTCGAGCGCTCCTCGAGCGGCTGGCGCACGGCGATGTCGATCAGGCGGTTACTTTCGCGGAACTGGCTGATCGTCGTCCCCGACAGCACGGTGGCGACGGTACGCCGCACCGCCTGGCTGGTCACGCCCAGCGCGCGCAGCTTGTCCTGGTCGAGGTCGAGGCGCAGCACCTTCACCGATTCGTTCCAGTTGTCGTTGACGCCCACCGTATTCGGATTGGCGCGCAGGATCTCCTTGACCTGGTCGGCGACGCCGCGCACCACGGCGATGTCCGGTCCGGCCACCTGGAACTGCACCGGGTAAGGCACCGGCGGCCCGTTGGGCAGCAGCTTCACGCGTCCGCGCACCTCCGGGAAGCCGGTCTTGAATTCGGTCTCGATCTTGCGGCGTAGCGTTTCACGCGCGTGCGCATCCTTGGGCAGCACCACCAGCTGCGACACGTTCGACTGCGGGAAGATCTGGTCCAGCGGCAGGTAGAAGCGCGGGCTGCCGGTGCCGACATAACTGGTCACGCTTTCCAGTTCCGGTTGCGCGCGGACCCAGGTTTCGAACTTCTTGACCAGCGCCTCGTTGGCGGCAAAGCTGGTCCCTTCCGGCATCCACATCTCGACCATGAGCTCGGGGCGGCTGGAATCCGGGAAGAACTGCTTTTCGATGAACTTGAAGCCGAACACGCCCAGCGCGAACACCGCCAGCGACAGCGCGATGGTGGTCATGCGGAACTCCACGCACCAGTTCACCACGCGGCGGAAGCGCTGGTAGCCGGGCGTGTCGAACACGTCATGCTGACCATGTTCGCCCTGCGCATGCGGCTGCACCTTCAGCAGGATGAAACCGATATAGGGCGTGAAAGTCACCGCCACCACCCAGGAGATCACCAGCGCCAGCGCATTCACCGAGAACATCGAGAAGGTGTATTCGCCGGCCGCGGACTTCGCCAGGCCGATCGGCAGGAAGCCCGCCGCCGTGATCAGGGTCCCGGTCAGCATCGGGAAAGCGGTGGACGTATAAGCGTAGGTGGCGGCCTCGAAGCGCGACATGCCCTCCTCCATCTTCCGCACCATCATCTCGACGGCGATGATGGCATCGTCGACCAGCAGGCCGAGGGCGATGATCAGCGCGCCCAGCGACACCTTGTGCAGCGAGATGTCCAGCATGCGCATGCAAAGGAAGGTAATCGCCAGGACCAGCGGAATCGTCAGCGCCACCACCAGGCCCGGGCGCACGTCGATGCGCCAGCGCGGCTTGCTGTGCAGGCCCAGCGACAGGAAGGACACCGCCAGCACGATCACCACCGCTTCGATCAGGGTGTGCATGAATTCGCTGACGGAGGCCGTGACGGCGGCCGGCTGGTTCGACACGCGCTCCAGCTCGATGCCCACCGGGAGCTGGCTCTTGATGCGGGCCACGGTCTGCTCCAGCCCCTTGCCGAGCTGGATGATGTTGCCGCCCTTTTCCATCGACACACCGAGGCCGATCACTTCCCTGCCGTTGAAGCGCATCTTGTCGTGCGGCGGGTCTTCATACGCGCGCTGCACGGTGGCGAAGTCGCCCAGGCGGAAGGTCGTGCCGCCAGCGCGCAGGCTCAGGTCTTCCAGCTGTTGCGGGGTCTTGAGCGCACCCGTCACGCGCACCTGCAGGTTCTCGCCCGGCGTCACCAGCACGCCAGCCGACTCGACCCCGTTCTGGGTCGCGATCTGGTTGACGATGGCCTCGAAAGGCACGCCCAGCTGGGCGAACTTCTGCTGCGAGAACAGGATGTTGATCTTCTCCTGCTGCACGCCGAACTGCTCGACCTTGGCGACCAGCGGCACGTTCAGCAGCTGCTGGCGCACGAAGTCGGCGTAGTCGCGCATCTCGGCATAGGTGAAGCCGTCGCCGGACAGCGCGAAGATCGAGCCGTAGGTATCGCCGAATTCGTCGTTGAAGAAGGGACCGGTTACCCCCTCCGGCAGGGTGCCGGCGATGTCGCCGACTTTTTTCCGCACCTGGTACCAGGTCGGCGGCACGTCCTTGGGCGGCGTCGATTCCCTCAGCTCGAGGATGATGGTGGTCTCGCCGGGCTTGGAAAAACTGCGGATCTTGTCGACGTAGGGCGTCTCCTGCAGCTTGCGCTCGAGCGGGTCCGTCACCTGCTGGGCCATCTGCACCGCGGTGGCGCCCGGCCAGCGCGCCGAGATCACCATCGCGCGGAAGGTGAAGGGCGGATCCTCGTCCTGGCCCAGCTGCTGGTAGCCGAGGATGCCGGCGATCAGCAGCACGGCAATCAGGTAGCGCGTCAGCGGGATGTTTTCCAGCGCCCAGCGCGAGAGATTGAAGCCCCTCATTGGCTGATCCTTCATTGCGCGGCTCCGCTGGCGGCGGCTTCGGCATCGCCGCGGCGCGCGACGTCGGCGGTGAGGACCTTGACCTTCTGGCCGCTCTTCAGCAGGTTCACGCCGGCCGTGACGATGGTCTGGCCGGGTTTGACGCCGCCACTCAAGAGCACGTCGTTGCCGGACACGCCGCCGACCTCAACCTTCTGCAGCCGCACAGCCCCGTTCTCGATCACCCACACATTGCTGGCCCCCTTGTTCTGCACCAGGCTTGAAAGCGGTGCGCGCAGCTGGGCGCCGGCCGCCTCGCCGGCCTGGTGCACCAGCTGGACCACGGCCGTCATCCCCAGGCGCACGTCCTCGCTGGCCGGGATCGAGACCTTGACCGTGTAGGTGCGCGTGGCGGTGTCGGCCACCGGGGACACCTCGCGGATCCGCCCCGGGATGGCGCGGTTCGGGTCGGCCCACAGGCGCACCTTCACCTCGGCCACCTGGCGCAGGGTGTCAACCTGGTCTTCGGGCACGCCGATCACGACTTCCTTCTCGTCGGTACGCGCGACCCGCACCACCGGCGTACCGGCCTGCACCACCTGGCCGACTTCGGCGTCGATGCCGGTGACCACGCCGTCGGTGTCGGATTCCAGGCTGGCATAGCCGGTCTGGTTGGCCTGCTCGCGCAGCTGGGCGCGGGCCGCCTCGACGCTGGCCTGGCTGGAACGGGACGCCGCCACTTTCTGGTCCAGCACGGCCTGGCTGACGAAGTTCTGGCTGCGCAGGTCCTGGTAGCGCTTCAGTTCCGCGCGCGCCAGGTCGGCATTGGTCTGGGCTGCCCGCAGGTTCGCCTGTGCCTGGGCCTGGCCGAGGCGCAGGTCCTGCGGGTCGAGCTGCATCAGGAGCGTGCCGCGCTTGACGCTGGCGCCGACGTCGACCTTGCGCGCGCTGATCTTGCCGCCCACACGGAAGCCGAGGCGCGATTCGTAGCGCGGGCGTACGTCGCCGGAAAACTCGGCGTTGGCCTGGTTGGCACCTGCGGCAAGCGTCAGGGCGCGCACCGGGCGCACGTCTGCCGGCGGCGGCGCCTCCTTCGAGCAGGCGGCGAGCAAGGCGGTCAGGAGGGTGGCGGCGGCAGTGCGGCCGAGCGGGAGGCGGGGTAATGGCACAGTGATTTCCTCTTGTTGCGGGGCCGTGTCTCGGACGGCGATGTTCTTGATGGAAAGCCTAGCAATTATAATGATGCAAATACATCCGGTAAATGACTTTAGAGTCAGTACTCAGTACCGCTCACCTATGCCCGTCGAACACTACGAAAACTTCCCCGTCGCCTCCTTCCTGCTGCCGCGCCGCCTGGTGCCGGCGGTCGAGGCGATCTATGCCTTCGCCCGCAGCGCCGACGACATCGCCGACGAGGGCGACGCCCAGCCGGACGAACGGCTGGCCGCGCTGAACGCCTACGAGGCCGCGCTGGACGCGATCGAAGGCGGCGAGCCCCCGCAGGAGCCGATGTTCCGCCGGCTGGCCGAGCAGATGGCGGCGCACGCCCTGCCCCTGCAGCCGCTGCGCGACCTGCTGAGCGCCTTCCGCCAGGATGTCGTCACCACTCGCTATGCGGACTACGCCACCCTGCTCGACTATTGCCGGCGCTCGGCCAACCCGGTCGGCCGGCTGATGCTGGGCCTGTATGGCGAAACCGATCCGCAAAGCCTGCGCGAATCGGACGCCGTCTGCTCGGCCCTCCAGCTGATCAACTTCTGGCAGGACGTCGCCATCGATATCGAAAAAGGCCGCATCTACCTGCCGCAGGACGACCTGGCGCGCTTCCAGGTCAGCGAGCAGGACATCGTGGCGGCGCGCACCGGCCCGGCCTGGCGCGCCCTGATGGGCTTCGAGGTCGAGCGGGCGCGCGCCCTGATGCTGGAAGGCGCGCCGCTGGCCACCCGGCTGCCGGGACGCATCGGCTGGGAGCTGCGCCTGGTCGTGCAGGGCGGCCTGCGGATCCTGGAGGCGATCGAGCGCGCCGACTACGATGTGTTCCGGCGCCGGCCCAAGCTGAAGCGGTCCGACTGGGCCGTGCTGCTGTGGCGGGCGCTCAAAATGTAAGATGAGATGTCACTGGCCCGGCCCCGGATCGGCTAAGATAGCGCACTTGCATCGCGCGATATTGCATTTTTAACATGTCCCCCGACGAATACTGCCAACAAAAAACCGTCCAGAGCGGCTCCAGCTTCTATTACAGCTTCCTGTTCCTGCCGCAAGAGCGGCGGCGCGCGATCACGGCCTTGTACGCCTTCTGCCGCGAGGTCGACGACACCGTCGACGAGACCCACGACCAGTCGGTGGCGCGCATCAAGCTGGCCTGGTGGCGCACCGAAGTCTCGAACATGGTCAAGGGTTCGCCGACACATCCGGTGACCCAGGCGCTGCAGCCGCACCTGGCCGCCTACAATCTGCAGGAGCAGCACCTGCAGGCCATCATCGACGGCATGGAGATGGACCTCGACCAGTCGCGCTACCTCGACTACACCGGCCTGCGCAAATACTGCTGGCACGTGGCGGGCGTGGTCGGCATCCTGTCGGCCAGCATCTTCGGCGTGACCAATCCGCAGACCCTGCAATACGCCGAAAAGCTCGGCCTGGCCTTCCAGCTCACCAACATCATCCGCGACGTCGGCGACGATGCGCGCAAGGGCCGCATCTACCTGCCGGTGAACGAGCTCCAGCAGTTTGGCGTGACGGCCGCCGACATCCTGAATTTCCGCCACAGCGACAAGTTCGAAGCGCTGATGAAGTTCCAGGCCGACCGCGCCCAGGCCGTCTACGACGAAGCCCTGGCCCTGCTGCCGAAGGAAGACCGGCGCGCCCAGCGTCCCGGCCTGATGATGGCGGCCATCTACCGCACCGTGCTCGACGAGATCGAGCGCGACAACTTCAAGGTCCTGAACCAGCGTATTTCCCTCACGCCGCTGCGCAAGCTGTGGCTGGCGTGGAAGACCTATGTCCGCAACTAGGTCGGCAACCAAGGCGCAGTCCGTCGCCGTGATCGGCGGCGGCTGGGCCGGCTGTGCGGCGGCGGTGGAACTGGCGGCCAGCGGCGCGAAAGTATCCCTGTTCGAAGCGGCACGCACCCTCGGCGGCCGTGCCCGCGCGGTGCAGGCGAAGGAAGCGCTGATCGACAACGGCCAGCACATCATGCTCGGCGCCTACGACCAGACCTTGCAGCTGCTGCGCCGTGTCGGCGTCGACGAAAAGCAGGCCTTGCTGCGCCTGCCGCTGCAGATGCGCTATCCGCCGGAAAGCGGCTTGATGGACTTCGTCGCGCCACCGCTGCCGGCGCCGCTGCACATGCTGGCCGGCCTGCTGCGCGCCCGCGGACTCGCACGCGAGGACAAGCTGGCCCTGGCCCGCTTCACCACCAGCGCGCGCTGGATGCAGTGGGGACTGAACCAGGATTGCAGCGTGGCCGAGTTGCTGGAACGCTTCGACCAGACCGCGCGCCTGACGCGCCTGATGTGGCGCCCGCTGTGCCTGGCGGCCCTGAACACGCCCATCGAGCAGGCTTCCGCGAATGTCTTCCTGGCCGTGCTGCGCGACAGCCTCGGCGCCAGGCGCAAGGCTTCGGACATGCTGATCCCGCGCGTGCTGCTGGACGCGCTGTTTCCGGAGGCGGCGCGCCGCTTCGTCGAAAGCCGTGGCGGCGAAGTTCGCTGCGGTGCGCGGGTCGATACCCTGATTCCGAGCGCAGCCGGCTGGGACATCGGCACGGGCGGCGAAGCACTGAGCTTCGACGCCGTGGTGCTGGCGACGCCCGCCTGGCAGAGCGCCGCCCTGCTGCGCGACCTGCCTGGCGCGGAGGATCTGAGCGCCCAGCTGGACGGCTTCGCCTACGAACCGATCTCCACGGTCTACCTGCAATACGAGCCCGGCCTGCGCCTGCCCTTGCCCTTCTGCGCCCTGCTCGACGACCCGTCCAGCGGAGCCTGGGGCCAATTCGCCTTCGACCGCGGCCAGCTCGATCCAGGCCAGAACGGCCTGCTGGCGGTGGTGGTCAGCGCCGCCTCGGATGCCGCGGCGATGGACCAGGATGCGCTGGCGGCCAGCGTCGCCGCCCAGCTGGCGTCCGCATTCCGGGAACCGGCGCTGGCTAAGGCGCGTTGGCGCCGCGTATTGACGGAAAAGCGCGCCACCTTCGCCTGCACGCCCGGCCTGGCCCGGCCCGCCAACGCCACCGCGCTGCCAGGCCTGTTCCTGGCCGGCGACTACACCGCCAGCGACTACCCGGCGACCCTGGAAACGGCCGTGCGCAGCGGCCTGGCGGCGGCCCAGCTGGCCAGGGAAGGCAATCCTTGATGCTCGGCTATCCGCCCCTGGCGCAGCCTGCTCCGCAAAAACCGCAGCCTGTCGCACGCGCATGGCGTCGCCTCGGTGACGCAGGTACAGTAGCACCATCGAAACAAGTGTTAGCGGATTTGCAAAATGAACCTCACCCTCGGCTTGCGCACCCTGCTCCTGATCGCCTTTGTTGCAGCGGCAACGACGGCCGTGCTGCACCACGGCCTGGGCGCCGCCGCCGACCCCACTGCGAGCGCCATGCTGATGGTGGCGCACAACTGAGGCGGGGCCGATGATGGGCAAACTGGAATTCCTCGACCAGCTCAAGAGAGCCATGCTGGGTCTGCCGCCCGACGTGCAGGCCAAGACGCTGGGCTATTACGAACAGCGCTTCGTCGACGGCATCAATGCCGGGCGCAGCGAACAGGACGTGGCGCGCGACCTCGACGACCCCGCCAAGATCGCCACCACGCTGCGCACCAACAGCTATAGCGCCCAGCTCGGCGCGCAGCTGGAAAAACGCAGCCCGGCCAGCGTGCTGCGGGTCCTGATCTCGGGCGCCGGCCTGGCAATCTTCAACCTCTTCATGATCGTGCCGGCCATGGTGTATTCGGCCCTGCTGTTCGCGCTCTACGTGGCGGCGCTGGCCTTCTACCTGAGCGGCATCGCGATCACCGCCAGTGGCCTGGCCGGCAACGGCGAACTGATGCTCGACCTGCCGACCCGCTACGTCCAGATCGACGACGACGGCGACAGCGAGAAGCGCCAGCTGCGCGTGCAGATCGACGACACCGGCATTCACGTGCACGAGGAAGGCGCCGACCCGCGCCGGAGCAAGGACAGCGACGAGGGCGAAGCCCGCGAGACCTCGCGCCTGCGCCGCGGCGCCGAAGTCGTGGCCGGCAATACGCTGCACATCACCACCGACATGGACGCGGATTCGCGCACCACCCAGACCCTGGTCGGCTTCGGCATGGTGCTGGGCGGGATCGCACTGTTCCTGCTGTCCCTGGTCGTGACGCGCTACACCTTCGTCGGCATCAAGCGCTACATCCAGATGAATTTCTCGCTGCTGAAGGGGCACTGAGCATGCGCGCACTCGTCAAAACCGGATTCGCCCTGCTGGTACTGGCCCTGCTGCTCATCGGCGCCTCATACAGCGTGCTGCGGGCCCAGGGCGTCGGCGCCGGCAACACCAGCCCGGGCAGCCGACTGGTCGCCAGCGAAAAACGCAGCCTCGGCGCCAGCGTCAACGAGGTCGAGGTCGGCGGCCCGATCAACCTTACCTTGCGCCAGGGTCCGTCGGCCTCGCTCGAGGTGCGCGGCGAGCAGCGCCTGCTGGCCAACGTCGACACCACGGCGGACGGCAACACCCTGCATATCGGCCCGCGCGGCATCCTGCTACGCCACCGCCAGCCGATCGAAGTGACGCTGGTGCTGCCGACCCTCGAACACCTGAACATCAGCGGCAGCGGCCAGCACATGGTCAGCGGCTTCTCGGGCGAGCGCATCGAAGTGAACGTCGACGGCAACGCCGGCCTGCGCTTCAACGGCCGCTACCGCGAGATCGACGCCGGCCTGCACGGCAGCGGCGACATGGAAGTCACCGGCGGCAACGCCGAAAAGGTGATGGCCGACCTGAAAGGTTCGGGCCACATGACCCTTGTGGGCAGCGCCCGCGAACTGCGTGCGGAATCCGCCGGCTCCGGCGAACTCGATGCCCGCCACCTGCGAGCCGAGGTGGCCGACCTGTCCCACCACGGTTCCGGCACCAGCGCCCTGTATGCCAGCAAGCGCGTGCACGTGGAGATGACGGGCAGCGGCACCATCACCGTCTACGGCAACCCGGACAGGCGCGAAATCAGCCGCACGGGCAGCGGCAGCGTCAACTTCCAGGACTAGGAGCGCTCTTTGCCAGCCAGTCCAGCGCGCCCTGCCCGGCGGCCCGCGCGCTGCCGAAGCAGGCGGTGAGCAGATAGCCGCCGGTCGGCGCTTCCCAGTCCACCATCTCGCCCGCCACGAACACGCCCGGCAGCGCGCGCAGCATGCCGCCCGCGCCTTCCAGCGCCTTGAAGCGCACCCCGCCGCCGCTGCTGATTGCCTCGTCGATCGGGCGCGGACGCTTCAGCACCACCGGCAGCGCCTTGATCGCCTGCGCCAGCTTGACGGGATCGGCATAGTCGGCCTTGCTCAAGGCTTCGTGCAGCAGCCCCGATTTCACGCCCTTGATGCCCAGGCGCCCCTGCAAATGGCTGGACATCGAGCGTGCGCCGCGCGGGTGCATCACCTCGTCCATCACCCGCTCCGGATCGTGGTCGGGCAGCAGGTCGATCCAGACCGTGGCCTGGCCGTCCCGGGCGATGCGGTCGCGGATCTGCGCGGACAAGGCGTAGACCAGGCTGCCCTCGATGCCGGTGGCGGTGACCACGAACTGCCCCTTGCGATAGTGGCGCCGGCCGTCGATATCTTCCACGTCCAGCGCGACGGTGGTGAGCGGCGCGCCGGCATGGCGGCTGGCGAAATGTTCGCTCCAGCCGCCATCGAAGCCGCAGTTCATCGGCACCAGCGGCGCCACGTCCACGGCCTTTTCTTCCAGCAGCGGCACCCAGGCGCCGTCCGAACCGAGGCGCGCCCAGCTTGCGCCGCCCAAGGCCAGCACGACGGCGTCGGCCTGCTCGCTCCGTTCGCCTTCAGGCGTCGAAAACAGCAAGTGCCCGTCGCGCCAGCCCAGCCAGCGGTGCCGCATGTGGAAGCGCACGCCGCTTTCGCGCAGGCGGTGCAGCCAGGCACGCAGCAGCGGCGCTGCCTTCATTTCAAGCGGGAACACGCGCCCCGAACTGCCGACGAAGGTGTCGATGCCCAAGCCATGGATCCAGTCGCGCACCTGCTGCGGCGTGAAGCCGCGCAGCCAGCTCTCCACCTCGGCGCGCCGCTTGCCGTAGCGGCCGGCGAAGGCGTCGAAGTCTTCGGAATGCGTGATGTTCATGCCGCCCTTGCCGGCCAGGAGGAATTTGCGGCCGACGGACGGCATGGCGTCGTAGAGGTCGACCTGCACGCCGCCGGCGGACAGGACTTCGGCCGCCATCAGGCCGGCGGGGCCGCCGCCGATGACGATGGCGCGGGGAGCGGAAACGCGTGATTCAGGGTGGGAGCTCATGGGCCGGCATTGTAGTCGATCCGGGTGCGAAAAAAATATGTAAAGGGGACTTGACATGGAATTCGGCCGCGCCTAGGATGTCAAGCATGCTTTACATGTCAAGTCTACTTAACATAAAAGGAGCTGTCCAAATGCATGAGAAACAAGTCGCCCGCACCTACAAAGTGGAATTGTGGAGTGCCGTCGCCGTCTACGCCGTTCTGCTGTTCGGCTCGATCTCCATCGGCCGCCGGATGGACGAAGGCGTGCTGCGCACCGTCGTGCTGGTGATCCCGATGATCGGCTTCGGCCTGATGATCCGCGCCATTGCGCGCCACGTCGCCCGCATCGACGAATACCAGCGCCAGCGCCTGCTGGAGACGCTCGCCCTGGCCTTCGCCATTACCGGCGGCGCCACCTTCACCTACGGCTTCCTCGAGACCGCCGGCTTCCCGCGCCTGTCGATGTTCACGGTGTGGATCATCATGGGCGCATCCTGGGGCCTGGTGTCCTGCATGCGCAACTGGTGGACCCGATGAAAAACCTGATCCGCGACCTGCGCGGAGAACGCGGCTGGAGCCAGGCCCACCTGGCCGAGCTCCTGAGCGTCTCGCGCCAGACCGTGATCGCCATCGAAACCGGCAAGTACGACCCCAGCCTGCCGCTGGCCTTCACGATTTCCAGGCTGTTTGAACAACCGATCGAAGCCATCTTTTTCCCCAACCAGGAGCCAGCATGAAAATCTGCACCAGGATTCCCTTGTATCTCGCCATCCTCGTGGCCATCATCTCCGCCAATTCCAGCCACGCGGCGGAGAGCAGCGTCCCGCAAGCCAACCGCTTCGCCGCCGCCATCACACCCGCCGAGCGTTTCGAGATCGACCGCGTGCTGGTCGAACGCCATGGAAGCAAAGGCCGCCCGCTGATCCTGATCCCCGGCCTGGCCAGCGGCGGCTGGGTGTGGCAGGAGACGGTGCGCGCCTTCAGCGCCGACCATGCCGTCTACGTGCTGACCCTGCCCGGCTTCGATGGCCGCCCGGCGGCGCCAGGCAACGCCTTCGCGGCAAGCCGCGCCGCGGTCGCCAAGCTGATCGAACAGCGCCGCCTGGACAAGCCGGTCATCGTCGGCCACAGCCTGGGCGCGACGATGGCGATCGCGGTGGCCGAGGACAAGCCGGCCCGGGTGGGCGGCGTGGTCGCCATCGACGGCCTGCCGGTCATGCCGGGCACCGAAACCCTGCCGCCGGCGGAGCGCAGCCGCTTCGCCGCCGGCATGAAGGCACGCCTGGCGGGCCAGAACCAGGCCGCGTTCGCGTCCCAGCAGCAGGGATACATGCGCACCATCGGCGTCATGGACATGGGCAAGGCCGACGACATCGCCCTGCTGACCGGCCGCAGCGATCCGGCATCCGTCGGCCAGTACGCGGCCGACGACCTGGAACTCGACCTGCGTCCCGGCCTGAAGGACATCCAGGCCCCGGTGCTGGTGATCGCCCCCTACTTCGATGCGGACGCCGCCCAGCAGGGCCTGACGGCCAACGCCAAGGCGGACTACTACCGCTCGCTGATGCAGGGTACGCCGAAGGTCGAGGTCGTGACGGTGGCGCCGGCCCGCCACTTCGCGATGATCGACCAGCCGCAGCAGGTCAACGACGCGATCCGCAAGTACCTGGGCTCTTTGTAATCAGCGTCCGCGCGGCCGCTACGCTTATGCGAGCGCGACAGTCAGCTGGAAGTGATATATGCTTTCCGGCGCGGCTCGATGGCGGCCGCGCCGTTTTTCCGTACCTACCCTAGGAGTGTTATGCCTCGTCTGACCAAGCTATCTTTGGCCCTGCTGTTCGCTGGCGCCGCGTCTGTACAAGCGGCCGAACAAGCGGCCGACCGCCCCCTGCCTGCGCGCCAGGCCGAGATCGACGCCATCGTCAAGGAGATCTCGCCCCAGCGCATCCAGGCCTACGTGAACAAACTGGTGAGCTTCGGCACCCGCCATACGATGTCCGACACCGCGTCCGACACGCGCGGCATCGGCGCCGCGCGGCGCTGGATCAAGTCGGAGATGGAGCGCTGCGGCGCCGGCAGGCTCGAAGTCCGCTTCGACGGCCACCTGCACCCGGTCGACAACCGCATCGACAAACCCACCGAGATCGTCAACGTGGTGGCCACCCTGCCCGGTTCGCAGCCGGCCTCGAAGGACCGCCTGTACGTGGTCAGCGGCCACTACGACTCGCGCGTCACCGACGTCATGAACTACACGTCGGACGCGCCGGGCGCCAACGACGACGCCTCCGGCACCGCGGCCGTGATCGAGATGGCCTGCGTGATGGCGCGCCACAAGTTCGACGCGACCCTGGTCTTCATGACGGTGGCGGCCGAAGAACAGGGCCTGTACGGCTCCGGCGACTTCGCCAAGAAGGCCAAGGCCAACAAGCTGAATATCGCCGGCATGCTGAACAACGACATCATCGGCAGCTCGCACGACGAAAAGGGCAAGCTGGATAACAAGCATGTGCGCCTGTTTGCCGAAGGCGTGCCGCCGCTGAAGGAAGCCCCCTCGCCCGAGCTGCGCACCCTGCTGGTGACCGGCGGCGAGAACGATTCGATCACGCGCCAGCTGGCCCGCCACGTCAAGGAAACCGGCGAGCGCTACGTCCCCAACTTCAGCGTCGACATCATCTACCGGCGCGACCGCTACCTGCGCGGCGGCGACCACAGCCCCTTCCTCGACGCCGGCTACGCCGCCGTGCGCTTTACCGAACCTGCCGAGGATTTCAGGCACCAGCACCAGGACCTGCGTACCGAGAATGGCGTGAAGATCGGCGACTACCCCGAATTCGTCGACCCGGACTACGTCGCCCAGGTGGCACGTGTGAACGCCGCTTCGCTGGCATCGCTGGCGCTGGCCCCGGCCGCGCCGCAGGACGTGAAGGTCAAGACCGCGGCGCTGGACAACGGCACCGACCTGGTATGGAAGGCGAATGCGGAACCGGACCTCGCCGGCTACCGCGTCGTCTGGCGCGAGACCACCTCGCCGCTGTGGCAGGGTTCCCGTTTCGTCGGCAACGTGACCACCGCGCGCATCGACATGTCGAAGGATAACGTGCTGTATGGCGTGCAGGCCGTGGACAAGGACGGCAACGTCAGCCCGGCCACCTACCCGCTGCCGATGCGTTGATGCGCTAAGGCGTTTTTTGCAAAGATGGAATACGCCGCGGTGCAGCACGCCGCGGCGTTTTCTTTTCCGGCGCCGCTTTTTGCTCGCTCTACAGTGCCAGCGCAAGGAATTCGGCAAACACATGGGTAATACTCACGCCGCATCGTGCTTTTTCACTATGCAGTGCAGCATTTTTTCTTTAGCAGACGCACAACAAATTCCTTGACATGGATTTTGCTGAGCATATTCTTACGCGTACAACAATAGATCAGAAGATCTAAAAACGAACGATACGATTCGTCGAGTAGTCCGTAATACCATCTTGGAGGATGTATATGTCGGCAGTCACTCGCAGGACAATGCTGGGCGCGATCGCGACCAGCCCGCTCTGGCTTCAAGCAGCATGGGCCCAGCCCACGAATCTCAAGATTTCCCATCAGTTCCCCGGCGGCAGCGTCGCCGAGGGCGATTTCCGCGACCGCCTGTGCCGCATGTTCGCCGCCGAGACGGAGCGCCGCACCAAGGGCAAGCTGAAATTCTCGATCTATCCGCGCTCGACGCTGATGAAGAGCGAGGCGCAGATCCCGGCCATTACCAAAGGCCAGCTGGACATGTCGCTGGTGCCGCTGTCCTACGCCGGCGCCGAGCTGCCGGAAGTGAACATCGGCCTGATGCCCGGCCTGGTGACCTCCTACGAGCAAGGCTACGCCTGGAAGAACGCCGAGATCGGCCAGGAATTCAGCCGCATGCTGGCAGAGAAAGGCATCGTGATCCTGAGCTGGATCTGGCAGGCCGGCGGCGTCGCCTCGCGCGGCAAGCCGATCGTCAATCCCGAGGACGCGGCCGGCATGAAGGTGCGCGGCGGCTCGCACGAGATGGACATGATCCTGCAGGAAGCCGGCGCCAGCGTGGTCAGCATGCCGTCCAACGAGATCCGCGGCGCCATGGAAAAAGGCCTCCTGGATGCGGCCATGACCTCGTCCTCATCCCTGATCTCGTTCCGCTTGGATGAGGTCTCGAAATACGTGACCACCGCGCGCGGCGGCGCCTACTGGTTCATGCTGGAGCCGCTGCTGATGTCGAAGACCGCCTTCGACCGCCTGACCAAGGACCAGCAGGCCACACTGATGGCCGTCGGCGCGGAACTGGAAGCCTTTGCGCGCAAATCGGCGCAGATGGACGATGCGGCGGTGGCTGCGCTGTTCCAGGGTAAAGGCGGCCGCACGGTCGACCTGACGCGCGAGTCGCTGCACAAGTGGCAGGAGATTGCGCGGGCGACGGCGTGGAAGGATTACGGGTCGCGTAACGAAAATTGCGCGAAGTTGCTGGGCTTGGCGGAGAAGACCCTCGTCTGAACGCCATGCAGGCGTGGGCACGTGATTGATGCCCCCGGCATCAATCACCCCACCTTACGTCAACCGCCTGTCACCGGCGGGAAGAACGCCACCTCCCCACCTTCCCGAATCGCTGTCTCCGGCTCGCACATCACATGGTTGAACGCCATGCGCAGCGCCCGCTCGCGCCCCAGTGCCTCGGCCCACACGCCGCCGCGGGCGATCAGGAAATCGCGCACCGCGCCGACCGTCGCCACGCCCTCGGGCAAGCTCACTTCTTCTCCAGCCGTGCCGAGCGCCTCGCGGACGCTGGCAAAAAATCGCAGATTAATCTTCATGTGGAACTCAATGCTGTAAAACGGCGAAGGGAATGAAGCGCACCATGTCGCCACGCGCGATCGCCTGGCCCGGCGGGCAGTCGATCAGGCCGTCGGCCCAGACCGTCGAGGTCAGCACGCCCGAGCCCTGGTTGGGGAACAGTTCCAGCCCACCTTCGGCATTGATGCGGGCGCGCAGGAATTCGTTGCGGCGGTCCGGTTTGGACCAGTCGAAGTCGGCGCGCATCGCGATGGCCTTCGGGCTCACGTCGCCGCTGACACCCTGCAGGCGCAGCAGGAAAGGCCGCACGAACAGCAGGAAGGTGACGAAGCTCGATACCGGATTGCCCGGCAGCCCCAGGAAGAACGCAGAACCTCCTTCAGCGCGATTCACCTCGCCAAAGGCCAGGGGCTTGCCCGGCTTGACGGCAATCTGCCACATGTTCAGCTTCCCTTCCGCTTCCACGGCCGGCTTGATATGGTCTTCCTCGCCGACGGATACGCCACCCGAGGTGATGATCAGGTCGTGCTGCTGCGCCGCCGCGCGCAAGGTGTCGCGGGTCGCCTGCAGCGAGTCCGGGACGATGCCGTAGTCGGTGAATTCGCAGCCGAAGTTTTCCAGCAGGCCGCGCAGGGTGAAGCGGTTCGAATTGTAGATCGCACCCGGCTGCAGCGGCTCGCCCGGCATCGCCAGCTCGTCGCCGGTGAAGAACACGGCCACGCGCAGGCGGCGGCGCACCGGCAGCTTCGCCAGGCCGACGGAGGCCGCCAGCCCCAGTTCCTGGCTGCGCAGGCGCGTACCGCTCGGGAGAATCACGGCGCCAGCCTGCACGTCTTCGCCACGGCGGCGGATCCATTCGCCGGATTGCGGCGCGTGCTTCACGGTGACCATGTCGCCATCCAGCTCGCACTGCTCCTGCATCACCACCGCATCCGCGCCTTCCGGAATCAGGGCGCCGGTGAAGATGCGCGCCGCGGTACCGGGTACCAGGCTACTGCCGACGTGGCCGGCCGGGATGCGCTGCGTGACCTTGAGCGTCGCCGCGCCGCCGGCACAGTCGGCCGCGCGCACCGCGTAGCCGTCCATCTGCGTGTTGTCGGCGCTCGGCACGTCCAGCTTCGATGCCTGGTCTTCGGCCAGCACGCGGCCATTGGCTTCCAGCGTGTCCACCAGTTCGACCTCCGCCACCGGACGCGCGGCGGCCAGCAGGAAGGCCAGCGCTTCGGTGACCGGCATCAGCGGCTTGCGCGGCGATGTCGCGTCCATCGTCATCGGCCGGTCCTCTCTGCGATGTAGGCTTTCATCTGCGCGACGTCCGGTTTCATGACGATGAAGCGCTGCGGCAGCGCTTCGATGCTCTCGAAGCCAGCCGGACGCTCGGCATCGGTACCGAGGGCTTCGAGGATGGTCTCGTTGAACTTGGCCGCCAGCGCGGTTTCCAGCACGATCATCGGCACGCCCGGCTCGATGTGCTCGCGCGCGACCTTGATGCCATCTGCGGTGTGGGTATCGATGGTGATGCCGTAGTCGTCGAAGACTTCGCGGATCGTGTGCAGGCGGTCTTCGTGCTTCGAGCAGCCGGAGACGAAGCCGTATTCCGCCACGCGCTTGAACTCGTCGCCGTCGCTGCCCGGTGCGCCGGACAGGTCGAAGCCGCCGTGGGTGTCGACCTTGCGGAACAGCGCATGCGTGCGTTCGGCATCGCGGCCCACCACGTCGTAAACGAAGCGCTCGAAGTTCGAAGCCTTCGAGATATCCATCGACGGGCTGCTGGTGTGGAAGGTCTCGGCCGGTTTGCGCACGCGGTAGACGCCGGTGCGGAAGAACTCGTCCAGCACATTATTCTCGTTGGTGGCCACCAACGAGAATAATGTGCTGGACGAGTTCTTCCGCACCGGCGTCTAC
>Ga0065165_1002200_pt1 | contig 17486 bp, 16 predicted proteins | sample AraplaMF_Cvi_mMF_FD_63813 | JGI IMG/M metagenome (GOLD analysis project Ga0065165, IMG submission 63813) | Arabidopsis root microbial communities from the University of North Carolina, USA - plate scrape MF_Cvi_mMF (version 2) (version 3) | ecosystem: Host-associated > Plants > Roots >...
CGAGGTCGGTCTGAACGTAATTGTCAGGGCAAAGCGACGAAAGGTCATCCCGGATCGGCGGCAATGTCTCCACGAATGCCGGCGGCATCAACGTGCTGCGCTACGGCATGACGCGTGAACTGGTTCTCGGTCTCGAGGTCGTCCTACCCGACGGCACGATCTTCGAGGGACTGTCGACCTTGCGCAAGGACAATCGCGGCATCGACCTGAAGCAACTCTTCATCGGTGCCGAAGGCACGCTCGGCATCGTCACCGCCGTTTCGCTGAAGCTCGCCCCCTATCCCGAGAACGTCGCCACCGCCCTTTTGGGGCTTGCGTCGCTCGAAGATGCCATCACGCTTTTCCGGAGGGCACGGCGAGACTGCTGCGACCTGATGTCGGCCTTCGAGTTCATCCCGCCGCTGGCCTTTACCCTGGCGCGTGAGGCGATGCCCGACCTGCCCATCCCCATTGCGGGGGACTACCCCGCCTATGTGCTGATGGAAATTTCCGGCAGCGGCCTGGTCGACATCGACGATCTCATGCAGCGGTTTCTCGAGGCCGCGATGGCCGACGGGCTTGTCCTCGACGGCACGATTGCCGCCTCGCAGGCGCAGGCACGCAATCTGTGGCTGATCCGCGAAGGCATGAACGAGGGGCAGGCGAAACGCGGCTCGCATATGCGCTCCGACGTGTCGGTGCCACTCTCCGGTCTTGCGGCCTTCGTGGCGGAGGCGGAGGCGGCTCTTGCCGCGGCCCTGCCTGACTGCATCAGCATCTCCTATGGCCACGTCGGGGATGGCAATGTGCATTTGAACGTGCTGCCGCCCAGCCATATGCAGGGAGATGCGCGCCTCGAAGCGATCTATGCCGCAAAGACGGTGCTGAACGAGGTGGTCGACCGGTTCGACGGAAGCATCAGCGCAGAACATGGCATCGGGCGCCTGAAGCGCCAGGACTTCGAGAGCCGGCTCCCCGAAACGCACCGCCATCTGCTTGTCGCTATCAAGCGCGCCGTCGATCCGGAATTGCTGTTGAACCCAGGATGCCAGTTGAGTTTTTCCACAATCTCATAGAAGAGCTAGGACCAATCCTGGGCGTGCGAACAAGGCGAACCTGACCGTGGCGGATTTCATTCAGATCAGGCGAGGCGAGCATCTACCAGCGCGTATCGCGGGGCAGATCGGCAAGGAGATCAGCGAGGGCCGCATTGCTCCGGGCGAAAAACTGCCGACCGAGCACTTGCTGTCGAAAACCTTTGGCGTCAGCCGGTCCGTCGTTCGCGAAGCCATCGCGCAGTTGCGAAACGAGGGGCTGGTAGAGACCCGGCAGGGGGTCGGGGCGTTCGCGACCGACGTCGAGCGGCGCCATTCCATTCGCATCGAGCAGGATAATCTGACCGACCGGGCCAGTTTCCGCAGCCTGTTCCAGCTGCGATTGCCGCTCGAAATCGAGGCGGCAGGGCTGGCCGCCCTGCATCATACGGTCGAGGACCTGACGAAGCTTGACGAAACGCTCGGCCGGATGTCCGGCGCGGACAAGTGGACGGATCAGGGCATCGTTGCCGACCTTGCCTTCCACCGTCAGGTGGCTGCAGCGACACAGAACGAATACTACCTGATGTTTCTTGGCTTCGTTGCCGAGCGCATCCATCTCGCCATCCATGCGGCCCGCGAGACCGCCGTACTGGAGCAGATCGTCGAGATCACCATCGCCGAGCATGTCGCCATTCGCGACGCGATCGCCTCCGGAGACCCAGTCAAGGCGCGCAACGCGATGCGCAGCCATCTGATCGGCGCAGCGCAGCGCATCGATCTCGAACTCGAGATTTTCTAGTCTCCAGACGTCAATTCCGGATAGCGTCTGGATCGATCCAGAGTTTGTCCCACAGGCCCGCGGCCGCCGCTGGACAGAACAGAAAACTCTCTCTACAAGAAAAATCGGGAGTGGTTGTCAGACATCCTGACATCTGAAATACGGAGCCTCGGCTCCGCACGAGGGAGGAGCGCGCGGTGGCTGCCGAGCATGCACTGACACCTGAATTGATTCTGCCTGCGGACATGGCGGATGCCCTGCTGGTCGGACGCGTCTGGTCCAACACCGCCAACGGTCCCTGCCCTGTTCTGGTGGACCCGGTCGCCAAAACGCTTCTGGATCTTTCCACGCTGGCACCGACCCTGTCGGAGCTTCTCGAGCTTGACGGCCTGTCAGCCTCGCTCAGGGACCGCTCGGGCTTTGCGTCGCTGGGCCCGCTGCAATCCTTCCTGGATGGAAGTGCCGGCGAACTTCTCGCACCCGCAGACCTGCAGGCGATCAAGGCGGCAGGCGTCACCTTTGCCGACAGCATGCTGGAACGCGTGATCGAGGAACAGGCAAAGGGCGACCCGCTGCGCGCGCAGGACATCCGCGCAAAGCTTGCGCCGGTTCTCGGCGACAGCCTGCGCGGTCTCGTCGCCGGTTCGGACAAGGCCGCTGAGGTAAAATCGCTGCTCCAGGACATGGGCCTCTGGTCGCAGTATCTGGAAGTCGGCATCGGCCCCGATGCGGAAATATTCACCAAGGCGCAGCCCATGTCGGCGGTCGGCTGCGGTGCAAAGGTCGGCATCCATCCGAAGTCGCAGTGGAACAATCCGGAGCCCGAAGTCGTGCTCGCCGTGACGTCCAGGGGCCAGATCGTCGGCGCGACGCTCGGCAACGACGTCAACCTGCGCGATTTTGAAGGACGCTCCGCACTGCTGCTGAGCAAAGCGAAGGACAACAATGCCTCCTGCGCGATCGGCCCCTTCATTCGCCTCTTCGACGGCACGTTCGGCCTCGACGATGTGAAGTCTTGTGAAATCTCGCTGTCGGTCAAGGGTGGCGAAGGTTTCGAAATGACAGGCGTCAGCCCGATGAAGGCCATCAGCCGGACGCCGGAGGACCTGGTCAGCCAGCTCCTCAACGACAACCATCAGTATCCGGACGGAGCCGTTCTCTTTCTCGGAACGATGTTCGCGCCGACCAAGGACCGGCGCGGCGCAGGTCTCGGATTCACGCACGAGATCGGAGATGTGGTCGAGATTTCAAGCCCCAGACTTGGCCGCCTGATCAACCGCGTCGATCACAGCGGCAACTGCCCTGCCTGGAGCTTTGGCCTGGGGGCCTTGATGAAGAATCTCGCCCGGCGCGGGCATCTGTAAAGAGATTTGGGAGGGGGAGCATGCAAAAAACAATCGATGTCTTTTTCAAAATCCTAGAATGGCTGCTGATCTTCATGCTGTCGGTGATGGCGATCATGGTCTTTACCAATGTCGTGATGCGCTACGCCTTCAACTCGGGCCTCAGCGTCTCTGAGGAATTGTCCCGCTACTTTTTCGTCTGGCTCTCGTTCATCGGCGCGGTCGTCGCCTTTCGCGAGCATGGCCATCTGGGTGTTGAGAGTGTCGTGGCACTGTTCGGCCGCACGGGTCGTCTCGTGTGCATGATCCTGTCGAACATTGTCATCCTGGCCTGCTCGATGATCTTCTTCTGGGGCACGTGGCAGCAGTACGACGTCAATGCCAGCATGACGGCGCCGGTCACCGGCATCTCGATGATCTGGGTCTACGGCATCGGCCTGTTCAGTGGCGCCGGGCTGTCGCTGATCGCGCTGGAGCGCCTGTTCCGGCTGCTGACCGGCCGCGTCACTGAAGAGGAAATCCAGATCTTCGCCGGTGAAAACATGACGGTCGAGCAGCTGGCGGAGCGCACCTGATGACACTGATCGTCTTTATCGTTTCGCTTCTCGGTGCCATGGCGATCGGTGTCCCGGTCGCATTCTCGCTGATGTTCTGCGGCGTCGTGCTCATGTGGTACATGGACATGTTCAACACCCAGATCATTGCCCAGAACATGATCGCGGGCGTCGACACTTTCACGCTGCTTGCCATTCCCTTCTTCATCCTTGCCGGCGAGCTGATGAACTCCGGTGGCCTGTCGCGCCGGATCATCGATTTCGCGATCGCCTGCGTCGGCCACATCCGCGGCGGGCTTGGCATCGTCGCGATCATGGCCGCCGTCATCATGGCCAGCATCTCCGGCTCGGCCGCCGCCGATACGGCAGCGCTTGCCGCCATCCTCATCCCGATGATGGCGAAGGCCGGCTACAACGTGCCCCGGTCGGGCGGCCTGATCGCCGCGGGCGGCATCATCGCCCCGATCATTCCGCCTTCGATGGCCTTCATCGTCTTCGGCGTTGCAGCCAATGTGTCGATCACCAAGCTGTTCCTGGCCGGCATCTTTCCGGGCATCCTGATGGGCGTGTCGCTCATCATCGCCTGGCTGATCACAGTGCGACGCGACAAGGTGCAGCCGCTGCCCAAGGCGCCGATGAGCGAGCGTCTGCACGTGACCGGACGCGCCGCCTGGGCACTCGGCATGCCGGTGATCATCCTTGGCGGCATCAAGGCCGGCATCATGACGCCGACGGAGGCTGCCGTCGTTGCCGCCGCCTATGCCCTGTTCGTCGGCATGGTGATCTACCGGGAACTGAAGCCGAGCGAACTGCCGCAGGTCATTCTGCGGGCCGCGAAGACCACATCGGTCATCATGTTCCTGGTTGCCGCAGCGCTCGTGTCCTCGTGGCTCATCACGGCCGCGAACATCCCGGCGGAAATCGTCGGCTACATCGAGCCGCTGATCGACCGGCCGATGCTGTTGATGTTCGCGATCATGATCCTCGTGCTGATCGTCGGCACGGCGCTCGACCTGACGCCGACCATCCTGATCCTGACGCCCGTCCTGATGCCGATCATCAAGCAGGCGGGCATCGATCCGGTCTATTTCGGCGTGCTTTTCATCATGAACAACTCGATCGGCCTGATCACCCCGCCGGTCGGCGTGGTGCTCAACGTGGTCAGCGGCGTGGCACGCATCCCGCTCGGAAAGGTGACGGCCGGGGTGTGGCCGTTCCTGATCGCCGAGACGCTCGTGCTGTTCCTGCTCGTCCTGTTTCCGGACCTCGTGCTCGTACCGGCACGCTGGCTCCAATAACCTGTCTCAAGCTCATCCATGGGAGGATAATATGAGAAAACTGCTTCTGACCACTACTGCCCTTGCCTTCGCATGCTCGGCGGCCGCACCGGCCCTCGCAGACTTCAAGTCGCGCAACATCCGCGTCTCCAACGGCATCAATGCGGACCATCCGGTCGGCAACGGCATCAAGGCGATGCAGGCTTGCCTCGATGAAAAGACCGGCGGCAAGATGAAGCTGACCGCCTTCTGGGGCGGCGCGCTCGGCGGCGATCTCCAGGCAACCCAGGCCCTGCGCTCGGGCGTGCAGGAAGCCGTCGTCACGTCGTCCTCGCCGCTGGTCGGCATTGTGCCGGCGCTCGGCGTGTTCGACCTGCCCTTCCTGTTCGCCGACGCGCAGGAAGCCTACAAGGTGCTGGACGGCAAGTTCGGCGACATGATGAACCAGAAGCTCGACGCCGCTGGCCTCATCAATCTGGCCTACTGGGAGAACGGCTTCCGCAACCTGTCGAACTCGGTTCGCCCGGTCACCAAGTGGGAAGACTTCTCGGGGATGAAGGTTCGCGTCATGCAGAACAACATCTTCCTCGACACCTTCCAGAACCTTGGCGCCAACGCGACGCCGATGGCCTTCGGCGAAGTCTTCTCGGCACTCGAAACCAAGGCGATCGACGCCCAGGAAAATCCTTACGTCACGATCGACACCTCGAAGTTCTTCGAAGTGCAGAAATACGTGACCGAGACCAACCACGCCTACACACCGTTCCTCTTCCTGTTCTCCAAGGCGATCTTCAACACCTACGCGCCGGAAGAACAGGCGGCACTTCGCGACTGCGCGGTTATCGGCCGCGATGTCGAGCGCCAGGTCATCGGCGACCTCAACAAGAAGTCGCTCGAAAAGATCAAGGAAGCCGGATTGAAGGTGAACACGCTTGCGCCCGAAGAACAGCAGCGCATCCGCGAAAAGTCGATGGTCGTCTATGAAAAGCACAAGGCCGAGATCGGCCCGGACGTGGTCGACGGCATCCTGACGGAACTGAAGACGATCCGCGCCAAGTAATCATTCCGCCTGCACGACATGAAAGAGCCCACGGCCTACGCCGCGGGCTCTTTTTTTCATTCAGGGACGGCCGGCAGGACGCGATCGCGCTTCTTCAGCGTCTGCTCCCGGATAAAGATGAACAGGCCCGACGCAACGATCAGTCCGGCTCCCACCATCATGGTCAGCCGCGGCACGTCCCCGAAGAAGAGCCAGCCAAACACCACCGCCCAGAGGAGGAGCGTGTATTGCAGCGGTGCCACTGTGGCCGCGTCGGAGACTTTCAAAGCCCGGTTGACCAACATGTGCGCTGCCATCGCCACAATGCCGAGGAGCCCGAGCAGCAGCAAATCGGCGCTGGAGGCGATCGGCGCCCAGTCGGTTGGGGCAAAGGCCAGACCGGCGATCGCCGCACCCCCCGCCTGGAAGAACACGAGCGTGCTGTCCGGCGTGCCGCGCAGGAAGCGGCCGGAGGTGAGCATGAAGGCAAATGCAGCGCTCCCGACGATGGAGATGATCGCCGGCATGGTGAACATGGCGCTTGAAGGCTCGAGCGTGATGATGACACCCACGAACCCGACCGCGATCGCGGTCCAGCGCCGCCACCCGACCTTTTCGCCAAGCAGGAACGGCGATGACGCGGCAACATAGATCGGTGCCGCCAGCCAGTAGGTCATGACGTCGGCGAGCGGCAGATAGGCGACGGCGTAGTAGAAGCAGAACACCTCGGCGGTCGAGAAGACGACCCGGGCGAGCTGCATCCACGGTCGCTCGACCGTCCTCAGGTTCTGCAATCCCGAATGCCAGACCATCGGCACGAGGATGACCAGCGCCGCGAGGCTTCGCAGAAGCACGACCTGGCCAAGGCCGTAGCTCGAAACCAACCATTTGCCCATGGCGTCATTAAGCGCGAACATCACCATGCCCAGAAGCATCAGCAGCGGCCCGGCCGTCATGAGGCTCCCCCGGGAGGTGTCGGAAATCGAAACGGACATGGCAATTGTCTCAGAGGCTGGAGGCGTCGGAGACGCTGCGGCTGACGGTAAAGGCGCGGTCGAGCTCGGGATTAAGCTCCATCCCGAGGCCTGGACCTGGGGGAACGGTGATCATGCCGTTCTTCACGTCCGGAAGCGCCGTCACCAGGTCGCGGTACCAGGTATTGTAGAACGCCCGAACGCTTTCCTGAACGAGCGCATTCGGCGCATTGAGCGACAGGTGGGTCGAGGCGCAAAGCACGACGGGCCCGGTGCAGTCGTGAGGCGCAACCGGCAGGTGCCAGGCCTCCGCCATGGACGCGATCTTGCGGGCCTCAGAGAGCCCACCGCACCAGGAGATGTCGAGCATGACGACGCCCGCCACGCCGGTTTCCAGGTAGTCGCGGAAGCCCCAGCGACTGGCCAGCGTTTCGGAAGCGGAAATCGGCGCCGGCGATATCTCGGCGTAGCGCTTCAGGCTCGACAGGCTATCCATCTTGATCGGGTCTTCGTGCCAGAATGTCTGGTAGGGCGTCAGCGCCTTGGCGATCTGCATGGCCGGCAGCAACTGCCACATCGAGTGGAACTCGACCATGATGTCCATCTTGTCGCCCACCGCATGGCGGATCTTCTCGAATGGCTCGAGGGCAGACTTGAGATCGGGCATCGAGATGTACTGGCCGCGCGTCTTTTCCGCCGCCGCGTCGAAGGGCCAGATCTTCATGGCGGTGATGCCGTCTTCCAGCAGCGACTGGGCAAGTTCGTCGGCCCGGTGCAGGAACCCGTTAAGGTCGTCATAGGCTTTGCCGCCGGAAAGGCCGTAGTTGACCGTCGACTGGCCCGTCGCTTTCTTGATGTATTCGGTGCCGGCGCAGGTATTGTAGGTGCGGATTTCGCGACGGCTGAAGCCGCCCAGCAGCTGCGCGATCGGTTGGCCAGTGGCCTTGCCGAAAATGTCCCAGAGCGCAATGTCGAAGGCGGAATTGCCGCGGACTTCCGCGCCGGACGAGCGAAAGCCAACATAGCCGACCAGATCCTGGGCGAGAAGATCGATTTCCAGGGGATCGCGGCCGATCACCCGGGGCGCGACATATTCATGCAGATAGCTTTCGACGGTCCTCGCCCCGAAAAAGGTTTCGCCGAGCCCGGTCAGACCCTCGTCGGTATGCACCAGCACCCAAAGCAGATTGGGTCGCTCGTCGATCCGCACGGTTTCGATCGCCGTAATTTTCATGTCGTCTCCTCCCGATTCACCTCAAGGTTTTATCAGGTCGCAGACGCATGTGCTGCCGATCAAAGATGGTTTGCATCATTTTTGTCGGCTTTTTCAAACGAAATGACGATGGCCGTCGGCGTACCTTTCGCCGACGGCCGATCAACAGCTAGGAGCGCTTCTTCATCACGCCGTAGACGATGTTGCGGTTCTTGCCGAAGAAGACCTTGGACTCGTATTCGCCGGCTGGATCGCAGGCATGCACGATCTTCCACATGTCGGCCTCGGACCGCAGCAGCAGCTGCCAGTTCATGAAGGTCTCGATATAGCCGTCCACCAGGATCGGATAGGAATAGTTGGCGAACAGGAAGGTGCCGTTCGGCTTCAGCATGTCCAGGCAGCGCTGGGTCAGCTTGATGGCCACCTTGTCGATAAGGTAGTCGTAGAGACCGGAGGCATAGACGAGGTCGAACTGGCCGGGATGCTGTCGTCCGGTCAGGATCGCCCGGACGGAGCCGTCGATCGCTTCGACAGCGGTGCCCTGGTAATCCCGGGTGATCGTGCCGATGCTGACCGGATCCTGGTCGAGCGCGACCCACCGCTTCAGCTGCTTCTCCTGGTAGGCCTTGGAATATTCGGCCTCGCGCAGATGGCCTGCGGCAACGCTCAGCACTTCGGTGCCCGGACCGGTGGCCGCAGCCACTTCGTCGACCTGGGCTGCCAGGATGTCGCGTCGATCCCAGTTGGCCAGCGAGGACGGTGCGGTGCTTGTGTATTCGAACAGGGCCCGGCCAAGTTCGGTGGCACGGGCGACATCCTCGGCCACGCTCTCGTGGCGATAGATGAAGTCGAGAAGGCGCGCATCGCCCGAATAGCCGCGAGGCTTGTCCCAGGACCAGCGGGTCAGCGGGTCCTGCAGAAAGTATTCTGCGACGGCGTGATTCTGAACGAAGGGCACCAGTTCCTGCCAGACCCGGGCCGGCATCCGGCCGCGCATGTCGTGAAGGGTACGGGTAACATAATCGATCGTCCTGGTCGGATCGTCGCCTCTCTGGAACTGCTGGCGGGCAAGCTCCAGCAAGAGCGAAAGCTCGCCGCGCCCGACGGCCAGATGTTCTTCGAACCGTTCGCCACGATGGGCTTCCAGTTCTCCTGCTATTGCGGCCGGCGTGATCAGACTATGGCCGTCCAACTCTATCTTCATTTGGCTCATATGAATTTCCCCGTCATATGATGAAACAATCACGGGGACGCAGCGTCTTGGGTTACCGCTATTCCCGCTTCATTGATCATAGACATTAACGCTTGTTTAACCATCACATTCCATTGCGCGGCCCGGCTTTCGAAAATCTTGGTAAATTTAACCAGATTTAATGGCGCCCCCTATATTTAGGTGGTGATGGCGCGTGGCTCGTCCTTCTGAAGGAACAAAGCTGCCGCCAGTTCGCTTCCAAGGGCTGGCGGAAGACTCCAGCCCCAGAACCATGAGTCGATAGGACAGTGCATGAGGCACACGTTTGCCGAGACGGTTGAGACCGATCTGCAAGAAAAGCTGCAGAGGCCGTCGGCACATCAGCTTCGTCGCCTCTACGAGGTGAACGACGAGGCAGGACGAAAGCGGGCGACACGGCAGGGGCTGTGGATCGCGGTGATCGTCTATATCCTGTTTTCCACCAACGACCTCCTCCTCATTCCGGACGTCGCCGGCTCGGCCATCGCCGCCCGCGTCATGCTCGGCACGCTCGCCCTCATCGTGCTTGAGACCCAGATCTATATGAACGTCGGCATCAAATGGCTGGATGCGACGAGCGCTGCCGCGCTTGTACTCGGCTTTGCCGTCTGGCTCATTCCGGCCGTTCACACCTCTCACGCCCAGAGCCTTTCCTATTTCATGGTCTTCGGCACCATCTTCATGATGGGCGCCAACCTGTTCTTCAGCTTCCGCTTCCGCCTTTCGGTGATGGCATCAAGTGCCGTCCTCATGACCTTCCTCCTGTCGCTGACCGCGTTCTGGCCTGGAGACATGTATGTGCTGGCGTTCGGGACCTTCTACATCTCCTGCTTCGTGTTCACGAGCTACGTGAACTGGAAGCTCAATCGCGAACGCTTCAACGTCTTCCTCAACGCGCAAGAAGCCAGGACCCAGCAAAAGGAAGCGACCCTGCGCGGCGAAGCGCTGCTGCGCATGTCCAGTACGGACTATCTGACCGGACTCGAGAACCGTCGCGCCGTCGATGAACGGCTCAAGAACTACTGGAATGGCTGGAGGAACGACGGCACGGGTTTTGCAGCGATTCTGGCAGATGTCGATTTCTTCAAGAAATACAATGACGCATATGGCCATCAGGAGGGAGACCGCTGTCTCACCGAAGTGGCTTCGGCTATCCGGGACGCAATCGAGCCGTTCCAGGGATCGATCGGTCGCTACGGCGGCGAGGAATTCATCATCCTGTCGCCTGTTAGCGATCGCCAGGGCGTCATCGCGCTTGCCGAGACCATCCGGCAGACGGTCGAAAAACTCGGCATCCTGCATGAGGAGCGTCGCGACGGGACGGCCATCGTCACTGTCAGCGTCGGTGGCGCTTTCACCCGCGAGCACATCGGCGCCAAGCTCGAAAAGATCATCCACGAGGCCGACCGCGCCCTTTACAGCGCCAAGGCGATCGGCCGGAACTGCGTGCGGGTCTTCGATCCGGCCGACCCCGAAAGCAGCGACGAGAGCGAGAATATCGCCGCGCTATTGAAGATCGCCATCAAGCAGGATCTGGTGTCGCTGGTCTACCAGCCCATCCTCGATCTGACGCCCAGCCGCCAGATTGCCTCGGTCGAGGCCCTGATGCGTCTGACCACGCTCGACGATATCGCCATTCCGCCAAGCCTCTTCATCCCGATCGCCGAACGGACCGGCACGATCCTGGACCTCGGACGCTGGGCGCTGCGGACGGTGTGCACCGATCTGCTGGTCGACAATCACGTGGAGTGCGCTAGCGTCAACGTTTCGCCGATCCAGCTCAAGACGCCCGGCTTTGCCGCGAGCGTTGCGGCCGTCCTCTATGAGACCGGGATATCCGGGAACCGGCTCGCCTTCGAGATCACCGAAGGCCTCGAGATGGAAATGCACTCGGACGTTCTGCGCTGCATCAGCGATCTGAAGACGCTGGGCATCCGGATCTGGCTCGACGATTTCGGAACGGGCTTCGCAGGCCTGTCCTGGCTGCGGCTGATCGAGTTCGACACGGTCAAGATCGACCGGTCGTTCCTGCACGACAGCAACACGCTGCGCGGCCGGACGATGCTGAAGGACATTATCAGCCTCATCCGCCACCGTGGTCCAAAAATCCTCGTCGAGGGTGTCGAGACCGAAGACCAGTTGCAGTTGCTGCGCGACCTGAAGATCGACGCCGTCCAGGGCTATCACGTCGGCCGTCCGGTCCCGCGCGAAAGCTTTCAGAATAAGACCATCGCGGCAGGTGTAACTGCAGGTTCACAGCTTGCGCGACGCACCCCAGGCTTCCGGGCCTGACGGTCACCAGCGCCTAGAACTGACCCTTCCGCATCTGCGCTTTGTCGAGAACAGGTCATTGACACCTCGGCCCAAACCCATTTAGATCGATCCAAGTATCTGGCCGGGGAGGAGACCGCGGCCAGGCGCCTGGGGAGGATCCCGCTTGTACACGTTCAATTTCGCCCCCGTCCTGGCGGGCATGGACCAGCTTCTGCTGGGAGCTTGGCTGACAATCCAGCTGTCGGTTGCCGCCATGGTTGTCGGCTTGATCGTTTCGGTCGCCTGTGCCGCCGCCAAGACATCAGGCATCGCGCCGCTCCGCTGGACGGTCGACGTCTATGTCGAGGTCATCCGCAACACGCCCTTCCTGGTGCAGATCTTCTTCATCTTCTTCGGACTTCCGTCGCTCGGTCTCCGGCTGACGCCCAACGGCGCGGCACTTGTCGCGCTCGTTGTCAATTTCGGCGCCTATGGCACGGAAATCATCCGCGCCGGTATCGAGTCCATCCAGCGGGGCCAGATGGAGGCAGGAACTGCGCTCGGCCTCTCCAGGCTGCAGATATTCCGCTACATCGTCATGAAGCCGGCTTTGCGCACCGTCTATCCGGCGCTGACCAGTCAGTTCATCTATCTGATGCTGACGTCGAGCGTCGTATCGGCCATCTCGGCCGACGACCTTGCAGCGGCAGGCAACAACCTCCAGTCGCAGACCTTCGCCAGTTTCGAAGTCTATATCGTCATCACCCTGATGTACCTCGCCATGTCTATCGGCTTTTCCGCCATCTTCGCGGTGATCGAAAAGGCTGCGTTCCAATACCCGCTCAGCCGATAGGAGACGGATCGTGCCGCTTATTCGCCCTTTCGGACTACCCGAGTTCTGGATCATCCTGATGGCTGCCAAGTGGACGATCGCGCTGTCGGCGATCGCCTTTGCCGGCGGCGGGCTCGGCGGCCTGATCGTGGCACTCGCGCGCATTTCCGACAACCGCTGGCTGCGCGGCATCGCGACGGCATTCATCCGCCTGTTCCAGGGGACGCCACTGCTGATGCAGCTCTTCCTGGTATTCTTCGGAATGAACATTCTCGGCCTTGCGATCAATCCGTGGATTGCAGCCGCCGCCGCGCTGACGCTGCATGCGAGCGCCTTCCTCGGCGAAATCTGGCGCGGCTGCATCGAGGCTGTGCCGTCCGGCCAGCGCGAAGCGGCAACGGCGCTCGGCCTGCGCTATGTTAACCGCATGCGCTACGTCGTGCTGCCGCAGGCATTGCGGATCGCGGTCGCCCCGACGGTCGGCTTTCTCGTGCAGCTGATCAAGGGCACATCGCTTGCGGCCATCATCGGCTTTACCGAACTCACCCGTCAGGGGCAGATCATCAACAATGCGACCTTCAGCCCGTTCATGGTGTTCGGGACGGTGGCGGTCATCTACTTCATTCTCTGCTGGCCGCTTTCGGTGTTGGCCCGGCGCATGGAATTTCGTTTTTCCCGGTCAGCCGCACGGTGACGGGCACTCCACTGCCGGACGGAGGATTCCGGCAAACAGCAAAGGGTAGGACCATGACAATTCGCTCCCAGATTTCCCGACGCGTGCTGCTTGCAGCGGTCGGCGCAGGCCTGATGATCGGCGCAACCGCCTCGATCGCAGCGGCGCAGACGGTCGAAAGCATCAAGTCGGCCGGCACGGTCAAGGTCGGCATGCTCGTCGACTTCCCGCCGTTCGGGATCATGAACACTTCCAACGAACCGGACGGCTACGATGCAGACGTGGCAAAGCTGCTCGGCAAGGAATGGAGCGTCAAGGTCCAGATCGTGCCGGTCACGGGCCCGAACCGCATCCCCTACCTCCAGAGCAATCAGGTCGATCTTCTGGTCGCGTCGCTCGGCATCACCGAGGAACGCGCCAAGAGCGTCGATTTCTCGCAGCCCTACGCCGGCATTTCCATTGGCGTGTTCGGTGCCACCGGCACGAAGGTGGCCAAGCCCGAGGATCTCGCGGGCAAGACCGTCGGCGTCGCCCGCGCCTCGACCCAGGATACGGCCGTCACCAAGGTCGCGCCCAAGGATGCCAAGATCCAGCGCTTCGATGATGACGCAAGCGCCGTCCAGGCACTGCTTTCGGGCCAGGTCGAGCTGATTGGCGTGTCGAACGTCGTTGCTGCCCAGATTGAGAAGGCGGCACCCGGCCGCTTCGACCAGAAGCTGCAGCTTAGCCAGCAGGTTCAGGGCATCGTGGTCCGCAAGGGTTCGACCGAGCTACTGACGGCCGTCAACGCCTTCATCGACAAGGTCAAGGCAGACGGCGAGCTTAACAAGATACACGAGAAATGGCTGGGCACGCCCCTGCCCGCCTTCGTCGCCGACGGCAAGAAGTAATCGGAAGGGAGAGCGCGGATGACTGAAGTAATGGCGGGCACCGCAGCAGACATGCGCGCATCCCCTGATCTCGCGGTCAGGATGGAGGGCGTCAACAAGTGGTATGGCGCTTTCCAGGCCCTCAAGAATATCGAGCTATCCGTTCGCCGCGGCGAGCGGATCGTGATTTGCGGACCATCCGGCTCCGGCAAGTCGACGCTGATCCGCTGCATCAACCAGCTCGAGACCATCCGTGACGGGAGGATCGTGGTCGATGGCCACGATCTCACCGCAAACAAGAAGAATGTCGATCTGGTCCGGCAGGAAACCGGCATGGTCTTCCAGCAGTTCAATCTCTTCCCGCATATGACCGTGCTGGAGAACTGCACGCTGGCTCCCACGAAAGTCCGCGGCATTTCCCAGGCCGAGGCGGAGAAGACGGCCCGCAAGTATCTGGAGCGGGTGCGCATTCCGGAGCAGGCGGACAAATACCCGGCTCAGCTATCCGGTGGACAGCAGCAGCGCGTGGCGATTGCCCGGGCGCTCTGCATGAACCCGAAGATCATGCTGTTCGACGAGCCCACCTCCGCACTCGACCCGGAAATGGTCAAGGAAGTCCTCGACACGATGATCGACCTCGCGAGCGAGGGCATGACCATGCTCTGCGTCACCCACGAGATGGGATTTGCGCGGCAGGTTGCCGACCGCGTCATCTTCATGGACCGCGGCGAGATCCTGGAAATGGGCACGCCGGGCGAATTCTTCGGCAACCCGCGGAACGAGCGCCTGAAAACCTTCCTCGGCCAGATTTCCTGATCGGCCCTTTTACGATGGAATTTTGAAGATGAAGCCAGAAATCCTGCTGATCGAACCGATCATGAAGCCTTTCGACGAGAGGCTTGAGGCCGACTACACGGTCCACCGCCTGTACGAACCCTCAGAGGCTGCGGCGATCGAGGCAGCTTTGCCGAACATCCGCGGAGTCGTGACCGGCGGCGGTACGGGCATCGCCAACGAATGGATCGACAAACTGCCGAACCTCGGCGTCGTTTCTGTCAACGGCGTCGGCACCGACCGGATCGACCTTGCCCATGCCCGCAGCCGCAATGTCGACGTTGCGATCACCGCCGGCGTGCTGACGGACGACGTCGCCGATCTTGGCATCAGCCTGATGCTGTCGGTGCTGCGCCACATCGCCAAGGGCGATGCCTATGTGCGCGACGGCCTTTGGGGCAAGAGCCCCTTTCCGCTCGGCACCAGTCCCAAGGGCAAGAAGCTCGGCATTCTAGGTCTCGGCCAGATCGGCAAGGCCTTTGGCCGGCGTGCCGAGGCGTTCGGCATGTCCGTGCGCTATTGGAACCGCTCAGCTGTCAAGGACACCAACTGGATCTCCTGCCCCACGCCGGTTGCTCTCGCGGAAGACAGCGACGTTCTCTGCGTCATCGTCGCGGCAAACGCGCAGACGAAGAACATCGTTGATGCCGATATCCTGAAGGCGCTTGGCCCAAAAGGCATCCTCATCAACATCGCCCGGGGAACCGTGGTCGACGAGGATGCACTGCTCGCAGCGCTCAACGACGGCACGATCGGTGGCGCCGGCCTCGATGTCTTCGTCGGCGAGCCGAATATCCGTCAGGAGTTCTTTAATGCGCCCAACACGGTGCTGATGCCGCACCAGGGCAGCGCGACGCTTGAAACGCGAATGGCCATGGGCGAGCTGGTGCTCTCCAATCTGGCAGCCCACTTCGCCGGCAAGAAGCCGCCGACCACCGTCAACTGAGGCGAGGCCTTCCATGATCATCCGACAGGCCTTCTTCGAGGGCAGCATCCACGCGGGCAAGGAAGAGGCTTTCCGGGCGTATGTGGCCGAAACCCTGATGCCGATGTGGTTAGCCTTTCCCGGCATTCGCGAGGTGCGGGTGCTCTACAATCTCGAGCGAGATGAGGGTGCACCGTCCTACCCAATGGCACTCTCGACCATGTACGACAGCCGTGAAGCGCTGGCAGAGGCACTCGATTCGCCGATCCGCTACGAAAGCCGGGAAGCGACGAAAGGGCTGCTCGCGATGTTCGACGGCCACATCCACCATCACGTCTTCGATCTGGCCGCTGGATAGGTCTCGACCCGACGGCCTGGCGAGGCGCGCACCATGGTCTCGCTGCCGGTTGCGGCGGCCGCCTGCCGGCGGACCAGCGCGCCGATGGCAAGAAAGGCGCAGCAGCCGAGCGCGCCCAGCGCTACCACGAGGGAGAGCGAGGCGGTGATGCCGATGCGTTGCATCGCCAGCGCCAGCACGAAAGGCGCGACCGCTGCCAGGATGAGACGCGCCGACATCAGCCTTCCCTGCCGGCTGCCATAGCCTTCGCTGCCGAAAAGGGTGAGCGGCAGCGTTCCGGCAACGATGCTGAACAGGCCGTTGCCCATGCCGAAGATGACGGCAAAGCCCATGGCCCCAAGCGTCGAGGGCGCCGTCGCCACCAGAACGACCACGCCGGCCGGAATAAGAACCGCCGACAGGACGGCGAGACGGATCGGCGACAGACCGCGCCCGAACAGCATGTTGACGAGACGGCTCATCACCTGGGAGGGACCGAACAGGGTGCCAACCAGGGCAGCACTTGCGCCGAGCCCCAGCCCCGACAAGAGCGGCACCATGTGCACCAGCACGGCGGCACTGACCAGCGACTGCAGGCAGAAACCGGCGAGCATCAGGACAAAGGCGAGCGGGCGCAAATCCGGAGGAAGCTGCCCAGGAAGCGGAGGCGGCGCGGGAGCATCTGCCCGCCGGCCTGGACGCGTGCTGAAGGCGAGCCAACCGTGCAAGGGCAGGCAGACGAGAAGGTTCAGCAGCGCGAAGACGATATAGACCTGCTGCCAGGAGAGCTGCGCGGCGAGGAAGCTGGTGACCGGCCAGAAGATCGTCGAGGCGAAGCCGGCGATCAGGGTCAGGTAGGTGATGCTGCGCTGGGCGACCTGCGGCCGGATCTGCACCAACAGCGCAAAGGCTGCCCCGTATTGCACGAAGTTAGCTGCAACCTCGGTGACAACGAGGGCGACCACGAAGGCTGGCCGACCGGGTGCCATGGCACAGGCAAGCAGCGCCAGTGCCGCAAGAGCGGATCCAAGGACCATGACACGAGCTGCGCCGATGCGGTCGATCAACCGCCCGAGCCATGGCGCCGTCAGCCCGCCCACCAACAGCGCCACAGAGAAGGCGGCAAACACCCACTCCATCGGCCAGGCCAGCGACGCCGCCATTCCGGGTGCAAGGATACTAAAGCTGTAATAGAGCGTGCCGTAGCCGATGATCTGGGTCAGCCCAAGAACGAGGATGGCTGCAGTCGGCACGCGTTCTCGGCTGCCAGCCGCCAGCAAGGACGGCAGCTCAGACAACCCGTTTTCCCTCGGCGTCGAGCACCTGCTCTCCGTCCTC
>Ga0065165_1002201_pt1 | contig 17480 bp, 10 predicted proteins | sample AraplaMF_Cvi_mMF_FD_63813 | JGI IMG/M metagenome (GOLD analysis project Ga0065165, IMG submission 63813) | Arabidopsis root microbial communities from the University of North Carolina, USA - plate scrape MF_Cvi_mMF (version 2) (version 3) | ecosystem: Host-associated > Plants > Roots >...
GCCCATGCCCGTTCCGGAGACTCCTGCCGCCAAGACCGCGCCGACGCGTGCGTTCGGGCGCTACCAGCTGCGCCAGCTGCTGGGCAAGAGCGACCGCAGCATGGTCTGGCTGGCCTTCGATCCGCGCGCCTCGCAGGAGGTGATGCTGACGCTGCCGCGCGTGCAGCCGGCCGATGCGGCCGGCCTGGAGGGCTGGACGCGCGATGCGAAGCTCGCTGCCCGGCTCGACCACCCGAACCTGGCCCATGTGATCGAGGTCGGCGTGCAGGACCACTGGCCGTATGTCGCGGTCGACCGCGCGCTCGGCAGCACGCTGGCCGAGCGGCTCGCGGCCACGCCCGGGTTGACCGCGAACGAAGCGGTCGGCTGGATGATCCAGGCGCTCGAAGGCCTGGCCTTCGCGCACGAAGCCGGCGTGGCGCACCGCGACCTGCAACTGCACCACGTGCTGCTCAGCGAGCAGGGCACGGTGCGCGTGATGGCGCTGGCCGTCGCGTCGACGGTGGCCGCGGCGGCCGGCGAACCGGCGCTTGCCGACCGCGCCCATGACCGGGCCCACGACCGCGCGATGCCGATGGACCCGAACCAGCTGCGCGCCGCCCGCGTCGCGGCCGAACGCGACGTGCTGTGTGCCGGCCTGGTGCTGCACCAGCTGCTGTCGGGCCAGCCGGCGCTCGACGAACCCGACACCGCCCGCGTCATCGACCGCCTGCCGCCGAGCGGCCGCGACATCATCCGCCTGCCCTGGGGCACGCCGAAGCCGATTCCCGATGCGCTGCGCGCCATCGCCAACCGCGCGACCGACCGCCAGGAGCGCCAGCGCTACCACAGCGCCCGCACGATGCTGCGCGCGATGTCGGGCTGGCGCGAGACCGATGCGCAAGACAGCGGCGGCGCGATCGCGCTGCTGATCGACCGCATGCGCAGCATCGGCCACCTGCCGGCCGCGCCCGGCGTGGCACAGCGTGTCGGCCGTCTCGCGATGGCCGAGGGGCAGCGCACCGACGAGATCGCGCAGCAGATCCTGCAGGACATGGCGCTCAGCTTCGAGCTGCTGCGCACCGTCAATTCGGCGCAGGTGCAGGGCACGCAGATTTCGGGCAACGGCCCGGTGCTGACGATCCGCCGCGCGGTCGCGCTGGTCGGGCTGAAGGGCGTGCGCAGTGCCGCCGCGGTGCTGCGGCCATGGCCGGGGCCGCTGGCGCCGGCGCATGCCGACGCCTTGCAGAAGCTGATGGACCGGGTGCGCCTGGCCGGCCACGCCGCGCAGGTGCTGCGCCCGGCCGGCTACGACCCCGAGGTGGTCTACCTGATCGCGACGCTGCAGAACCTGGGCCGGCTGATGGTGCAGTACCACTTCCCCGATGAAGCCGAACAGATCCGCCAGCTGATGCAGCCGATCCCGCCCGCCGAGCCGGGCGAGGCCGAGCAGCCGGGCATGACCGAAGAGGGCGCGTCGCTGGCGGTGCTCGGCGTCGACAGCGAACTGCTGGGCGCGGCCGTGGCGCGCCACTGGGGCCTGAACGACGAGGTGCTGCACATGGCGCGCCGGTTGCCGGTCGGCCGGCCGGTGCGCACCGCCGACAGCGACGGCGACGTGCTGCGCATTGCCGCGAGCGCCGCCAACGAGGCGGTCGACGTGGCGACCCAGTCGCCGCCGACGCGCGTGGCCGCCGGCCTGGCCGTGGTGGCGCAGCGCTACGCACGGCCGCTCGAGGTGACCGCGCGCGACATCGGCGAAGCGCTGCAGAGCGCGCGCCAGGCGATGAGCACCGGCGGCGTGGCGGCATCGTCGCGCCACGTGGCCACCGACGATGCGACGCCGACGCCTGCGGGTGGGCTGCGCGGCCTGGCCGCGGCGCGTTCGCGTCCGCAATAAGCCCGATCCGGATCGATGCCCGCTGCCGCCATGGCCACGCGCCCCGCCACCCTGGGCCGCTTCGAATTGCGGCGGATGCTCGGCAAGGGCGCGCAGGCCACCGTGTGGCTGGCCCACGACCCGCGGCTGGAGCGGGAGGTCGCCGTCAAGCTGATGCGCCCCGGGGCCGACACCGCGGAGGTCGGCCATTGGCTGCAGGAAGCGCGCAGCGTCAGCCGGCTGACGCATCCGCACATCGTGCCGGTGTTCGAAGCCGACGTGCACGAGCAGCAGCCGTACCTGGTCTTCGAATACGTGGCCGGCCCGACGCTGGCCGAGCAACTGCGCGCGAAGGGCGCGATGCCGGCGCGCGATGCGGTCGAGATGATGCTGGGCGTGCTGGACGCGCTGACCGCCGCCCATGCCGCCGGCGTGATCCACCGCGACCTGAAGCCGTCGAACATCCTGGTCGACGCCGAGGGGCGGGCCCGCGTGATGGACTTCGGCATCGCCGCGAGCGTCGACGCGCAGCATGTGCAGCAGGTGGTCGGCACGCCCGGCTACATGTCGCCCGAGGCGACGCACGGGCTGAAGCCGGCGCCGGCGATGGATTTGTTCTCGGCCGCGCTGGTGCTGGCCGAGATGCTGTGCGGCCGGCAGCTGCTGGTCGAGAAGGATCCGTTCCGCGCGATGTACCGCGTGGCGCATGAAGACCTGGCGTGGCCGAAGGATGGCGCGGGCGATGCGGACGATGCGCTGCGTGCGATCGTGATGCGCAGCCTGGCCCGCGACCCAGGGCAGCGGCATGCGGATGTGGCGGCGTTCCGCAAGGCCTTGCAGGCATGGCTGGTGCCGGCCGCGGCCGATGCGCCGGCGGGGCAGGCGCAGGCGGCCCAGTCGGGCAGCGGCACGCTGGAGTTCCTGCTGCGCCGCATGCGCCACAAGAGCGACTTTCCGGCGATGTCGGATTCGGTGGTGCGCATCCAGCGCGTGGCGAATTCGGAGACCGAGAGCCTGGCCAGCCTGTCGAGCGAGATCCTGAAGGACGTCGCGCTGACCAACAAGCTGTTGCGGCTGGTGAACACCGCGCACTACACGCAATCGGGCGGCGGCAGCATCAGCACCGTGTCGCGCGCGGTCGCGTTGATCGGGTTTGCCGGCATTCGCAACATCGCGCTGAGCCTGGTGCTGCTGGAGCACATGCACGACAAGGGGCATGCGAACCAGCTGAAGGAGGAGTTCCTGCGCTCGCTGATGGCCGGCTCTCTCGCCAACGAGCTGCTGCCGGCGTCGAAGGAGGGCGAGGAGGCCTTCATCGGCGCGATGTTCCAGAACCTCGGCCGGCTGCTGACGGAGTTCTACTTTCCGGACGAAGCGCGGCAGGTGCGCAAGCTGACCGGCACCAAGGGCGTCGGCGGCTCGACGATGGGCGAGCATGCGGCGTCGATCAGCGTGCTCGGCCTGAGCTTCGAGGACCTGGGGCTGGGCATCGCGAAGGCCTGGGGATTCCCCGAGAGCCTGCAGCGTTGCATGCGCCGGCCGGTGGGCGATTTCCCGACGCGGCCGTGCGACAAGGCCGACCGGATGCGCTGGATCGCGCTGGCCGCCAACGATGTGACCGACGCGATGCTGCAGGCCGAGCCGGGCCGCGCGAGCAGCGCGATCGCCGCGGTGGCGCAGCGCTATGCGCGCGTGCTGGAGATCAGCCCGCGCGACATGCAGGCCGCGGCGCTGCTGGCGCAGCAGCGGCTGGCGGGGCTGGCCCAGGCGATGAGCCTGAGCGTGCAGCCCGGTTCGCCGGTGCGGCGGCTGCTGGAGCAGCCGGGCGGCAACGGCACCGCGAAGACGATCGTCGATGACGCCGACAGCTTGGCGGGGCATGAGCTGCAGGCGACGATCGCGATCGACATGACCATTCCGCTCGAGAGGCCGGCCGTGAAGCCGTTCGACCAGGACGCCGCGGCCGCAATGCTCGGCGCGGGGATCCAGGACATCACGAACACGATGGTCGAGGATTTCAAGCTCAACGACGTGCTGCGGATGATCCTGGAGACGATGCTGCGCGCGCTGGGGTTCCGGCGCATCGTGTTCTGCCTGCGCGACCCGAAGACCGAGATGCTGACCGGCCGCTTCGGCATGGGCGAAGACGTCGACAGCGCGAGCAAGCAGTTCAAGGTGGCGCTGAAGCCGGCGCCGGGCACCGCGCCCGATCTGTTCAGCGCGGTGTGCCTGAAGGGGGCGGACACGCTGATTTCGGACGCGACGGTGCCGAACATCGCGGCGCGCTTGCCGGCGTGGTACCGGCAGCAGGTGAATGCGCCGGCGTTCTTGCTGCTGCCCTTGCTGATGAAGGGCGCGCCGTTCGCGCTGATCTATGCCGACAAGGCACAGCCGGGCGGCATCGAGCTGGGAGAGCGGGAGCTCTCGCTGCTGCGCACGCTGCGGAACCAGGCGGTGATGGCGTTCAAGCAGTCGCGGTGACGGCGGCTTGAGCGGCGTGGCCGGTGCGACGTCGCATCGGCCGCATGCGTACCTGCCTCGGTCCCTATGTGGCAGCGCTCGTCGTACTGCTGGCGCTGGATGGCCTGTGGCTCGGGCTGATCGCGATGGATTGGTACGGGGCGGGGATCGGGCACCTGACGGCGGAGAAGGTCAGCGTCGTCGCGGCGGTGGTGTTCTACCTGCTGTTTCCGGTCGGCGTGGTGGTGTTTGCCGCAAGGCCGGCGTGGGATGCGTGGCATGCGGCGCGGCTGGGCGGCTTGCTGGGGTTGCTTCGCTATGCGACGTATGACCTGACGAATCTGGCGACGCTGCAGGGGTGGCCGGTCGGGATCACCGCGGTAGGCATGGGGTGGGGAGCGCTGGTTGGAGCGTTATCGGCGAGCGTGGCCCGTCTGTGTTGTTCCATACGGCCCGGGTGAGGATACCCAGCACCGCAACGTGGTACAAAAATCTGAGCGCGAGAAGGAACGGAGCTTCGTCAACTGTCACTCAAGCACAGGAATTCAATCGTTGTTCAGAGGTTAAAAGTGCAGCCCGACGCATTACATCTCAAGCTTGTTCAGATCAACGACAGGCAGAGGGCAGGGCAAAGTCGAACGCTTTTCGATTGTGCACTTCTCAAGCGGCAATGCGCCGGCGAGGGAATCTCACGGGCTGCACTTGCAGAGTCTGTTGACCTTCTCCTGCGTCAGCGAAAGCCGAACCAGAAGTTGGATGTAATGCAGGTGCGGATCGCTGATAATAAGTATATAAAAGTCTTATACCTCGTTGATCGTCAAAGTAACCCGATCGAGCGAAGGATATTCAGGTCGGGATCAATTAATAAGCTAGCCACTTCCAGGGCGAAGGAATACTTGAGGGATATAATAAGTATCTATTCAGATGCTAATAATATTGCCGATCAAGTTGCTGAAATTTCTGAGCAGACAGCGCCAATAATTCGTGAGGCGAAAAGAATCCAAGCTCAGCAGCATGCGGCTCTGGTCGATCCTCCAAGATATCGATATATTCGTCGTAAAAAAGTCACGTTCACGAACAATGGAATAAAATTTGGATCAACAGAGTTTTTCTTCAGCGAGGCCGGAGGTGATGGATTCTCCGCTGCTTCCAACGAACTGAAGTTGATTGTCGATTCAATCGGGGGGAAATATGTCCTGAAAAAGATGCCGGATGGAACACGTGCGCGGAATGAGATTGCATTGATTCGGCGTCTACACAAAAAAAGAAAGACCGGCAACCATGTCGTGGATTTCAAGGAGGTTGGGATCAGCGGCAAGGACCTGTACGTTGTCATGCCGTACATGGATGGCCCCGATTGTTCCAAGCTCATTGAGAAACTGCAGCGGCAGGAAGTGAAAGAGCTTTCCCGGGTCGGCGGCCGCGGGCTTCTGATGTCACTCGGAACGCACCGACTGCTGGAAAAGCGCACGAACGAGATCAAGCGGGCGTACTTGGAAGACAAAATCCTCTTATGTCAGATGGCCGTGCGGTCGGTTAGTTGTCTGAGCGATCAGGGCGTCGTTCATAACGACATGAAATGGGAAAACATTCTCTACGGCGACGGTGAGACTTGCGTCACGGATCTGGAGCTTGCCAAATTGACGACGGAGAATTTGATTAAAGGACATAGACTCCGTGATAATCCGCGACTCAAGGCGCCTGAAATCTTGCTGGCCGAGAAAGGTAAAGTGGATTGGAAGAACCCGCAGAAATTCACCATCACCCCCGCCGTCGATGTGTGGTCGCTGGGGATCATGTTCTGCGAACTTCTGCTTGGGAAGAATCCATTTGATCGGAACGAGACACCGTTTGGTGCAGAGATTGAAGCTGAAGTTGAGCGGCATAGCGCTGGCGCCTTGGATTCGGCCTTGTTCGATTGCTTGCCTCGTGACGTGAGGGATGAAGCAAAGACGCTGATAAATGCCATGTTGAATCCTGATCCGAAGGAGAGGATCACAATCAAGAAGGTGCTTGAGAGTCCCTTGTTTTCTCTGGGGGCCGAAAAAGAGAAGGAAGGGAAGGCTCGTCTTTCCCGCATATCCACTGGCAAAATTTGGTCTCCTGAAGCGCAACAGAGGAGGCCTCAGCGAAAGCCCAAGACGATAATTGGGCAACGATCAAAGCTCAAGCAGGTTTCCGATAAATCCAATTGATGGTTGCCAAATGTTGCGCTGAATCCATGGGCACCATGGGTCAGAGGTGTCCTACTGCATGGCGCGGGATCTGACGACGGAAGATTGCGCAAGGCACCGAGGTGTCATGCAGTCCTGCACGGCTACCTTTGATTCACGTTGACAAAGGAGCCTTCCATGAGCAAGCAGCAGAAGCCGGTACAAGCGAGCAAGCCGTCACCCCAAGCCGACCTGACCCAAGTCCAAGGCGAAGGCGACTACGAAGCCGGACGCCACTACGACGAGAAGACCCGCCAGTTCGTCAAATCGGGCAAGGTCGAGGAGGCGGCGCGCAACGCCCACCCGAAGTCACCGCGCGAGCAGCAGGAGATGCAGAAGGCCGAGGAGATCGGCAAGTCGCGCTCGAAGGGGGAAGACCCGCACGGCTGACCGGCGCGCGCGACACCGTCAGCTCCCGTCGACCAGCTTCGCGAACTCCGCCGCCCGGAACCGCTCGGTCACGAAGTCGACGAACGCCCGCGTCTTCGCGGGCAGTTGGCTGCGGCTCGGGAAGTACAGCGACAGTGGCCCAGCATCGCTGTACCACCCCGGCAGCAGCCGCACGAGTTCTCCGCTGGCGATCGGCGCAAAAGCAAACGGCATCGGCAGCAGCGCAACGCCGAGCCCCAATTTGGCGGCCTCCGCAATCGCCTCCGGGTCGCTGAAGATCAGCCTCGGCTTGCAAGGCACCGCCTGCTCCGCATGCCGCTTCGACCGCAGCGTCCACGGCCGCACCCGGCCGGTCGGTGACGAGCGCCGCATGATGCCGTCGAACGCGGCCAGGTCCTCCGGCGTGCGTGGCGCCTGCCGCCCGCCCAGGTAGGCCGGCGACGCGACCGCGACGATGTGCACCGGCGCCAGTTCGCGCGCCACCACGCCGGGCGCCAGTTCGAAGCCGCCGCCGATCGCCGCATCGAATCCCTCGCCGACGATGTCGACCTGCCGATTGTCGAAATGCCAGTCCGGCAGCACCGCCGGATATCGAGCGAGGAAATCGCCCAGCAACGGCACCAGGAAGTGCCGCCCGAATGCCTGCCCCATGCTGACCTTCAGCGTGCCGGCCGGCGCTTCGTCGCCGCGCTGAACGCTGGAGATGGCCGCCTGCAACGACGTCAGCGGGTCGTTCACCTGCTGCAGGAAGCGCTCGCCGCTTTCGGTCAGCGCCAGCCGGCGCGTGCTGCGGTGGAAGAGCCGCGCGCCGAGATCGGCCTCGAGCTTTGCGACGTTCTTGCTGACGCCCGCCGGCGTCAGCCCCAGCACCCGTGCCGCCGCCGAGAAGCTGCCGTGCTCCGCCGTGTGAACGAACGACACCAGGTGCTGCAGGTAGGTCATGCCCGATCTTAAACCGATGGTTGAAGCTGATTGAGTCCGTTTCCGGCTAGTCGGTTCAAGCAGGTTTCAAGACACTGGCGTCGGCTGTTCCTCATTCACCCCACGGAGATCACCATGCGAACCCTGCTTTTCCTTGCCCTCGCATCCCTCACGCTGATGGCCGTTCCGACCTCGGCGTCGGCCCAGGCGGCCCTCACGTTCCCTGCCACGTTCTCGACCCGCGATGTCACGACCAACGGCGCCACCATCCACGTCCGCTCCGGCGGCAAGGGCCCGGCGGTCGTGCTGCTGCACGGCTACGGCGAAACCGGCGACATGTGGGTGCCGCTCGCGGCCGACCTGGCGCGCGACCACACGGTGATCGTGCCCGACCTGCGCGGGCTCGGCCTGTCGTCGAAGCCGGCGAGCGGCTTCGACAAGAAGACCCAGGCCGGCGACGTGAGCGGCGTGCTCGATGCGCTGGGCGTGCAGCAGGCCGACGTGGTCGCGCACGACATCGGCAACATGGTCGCCTTCCAGTTCGCGGCACAGCACCCGGAGCGTGTCCGCCGGCTGGTGTTGATCGACGCACCGGTGCCCGGTGTCGGCCCGTGGGAGGACATCCTGAAGAACCCGCTGCTGTGGCACTTCCGCTTCGGCGGGCCGGACATGGAACGCCTGGTGGCCGGCCGCGAGCGCATCTACCTCGACCGCTTCTGGAACGAGTTCTCGGCCACGCCCGCGCGCTTCAGCGAAACCGCCCGCCAGCACTACGCGCAGCTCTACGCCCGCCCGGGTGCGATGCATTCCGGCTTTGCGCAGTTCGCCGCGTTCGACCAGGACGCGGTCGACAACCGCGCGTTCCTCGCGACGGGCGCCCGCCTGAAGATGCCGCTGCTGGCACTCGGCGGCGAGAAATCCTTCGGGCCGATGATGGCGACCGTGATGCGCGCCGGTGCCGACGATGTCACCGAAGGCATCGTTCCCGGCTCGGGCCACTGGATCATGGAAGAGAACCCGGCGGCCACCGGCAAGCTGGTGCGCGACTTCATCAGCCGTTGAACGCCGGTCGCCGCTGCCGGCACGCAGGTCCCAGGCAACCTGCGTGCCCGCCGCAGTGAGTAGTTAACCTAGTGAAATATTTCGACAAGATCTCCTAGAGTCCGCGCAGCATCGGAGTGGAAACGGTTCCATACGCTGCGCCATAACGACGACTCAAGGAGACGACAGGATGAAACGGTGGCTCACGCTGGGGCTGGCGGCGCTCGCGCTCGGCCTGAACGGTTGCGGTGGTGGCGATGACGACGATCCGGCGACGCCACCGTCGCCGCCTGTCGACAACAAGCCGCTGGAGGACTGGCCCGCCGTGAAGAGCGCGATTCCGCACGAGGCCTCGCAAGAGGCGCAGATCCAGGGCCTGGTGGCCGGCATGACGCTGGCGCAGAAGGTCGGCCAGATGACGCAGCCCGACATCCGCAGCATCACGCCCGAGCAGGTGAAGCAGTACTACATCGGCTCGGTGCTGAACGGCGGCGGCGCCTGGCCGGGCAACGACAAGAACGCGAGCGTCGCCGACTGGCTGGCGCTGGCCGACGCCTACTGGCAGGCGTCGATGGACACCGACATGGCGGTGAAGATCCCGGTGATCTGGGGTACCGACGCCGTGCACGGCCACGGCAACGTCCATGGCGCCACGCTGTTCCCGCACAACATCGGCCTCGGTGCCGCGAACGACCCCGAGCTGATCGAGCGCATTGGCGCGGCGGTGGCGATGCAGGTGCACTCGACCGGCATCGACTGGACCTTCGCGCCGACGCTGGCGGTGGTGCGCGACGACCGCTGGGGCCGCACCTACGAAGGCTTCTCCGAAGACCCGGAGATCGTCAGCAGCTACGGCGGCCGCTACACCACCGGCCTGCAGGGGCGTTTTGCGGCATCGGGCCGGCCCACCGTGGTGGCCACCGCGAAGCACTTCATGGGCGATGGCGGCACCGACCAGGGCAAGGACCAGGGCGAGACCAAGGCCACGCTGCAGGAGATGATGAACATCCACGGCGCGGGCTACTACACCGCGCTGGCGGCGGGTGCACAGACGGTCATGGCGTCGTTCAACAGCTGGACTTTCCAGGGCAGCACGAAGGACGGCGTCGCGCTGGACTTCGCGAACGTCAAGATGCACGGCAACAAGTACCTGCTGACCGACGTGCTGAAGACCAAGATGGGCTTCGACGGGCTGGTGGTGTCCGACTGGAACGGCATCGGCCAGGTGAAGTACACCGATTCGACCGGTGCGCTCAAGGCCTGCACCAACGCGTCGTGCCCGCCGGCCATCAATGCCGGCATCGACCTGGTGATGGTGCCGGACGACTGGCAGGCCTTCATCGCCAACACCATCGCGTCGGTCACCGCGGGCGAAATCCCGATGGCGCGCATCGACGACGCGGTGACGCGCATCCTGCGCGTGAAGCTGCGCTCCGGGCTGCTGAAGCTCGAAGGCGGCGCGGCGGTGTCGACGAAGCCGTCGCTGCGCGCCGGTGCCGGCGACCCGGCGGCGTTGCAACACCGCGAACTGGCGCGCGAGGCGGTCCGCAAATCGCTGGTGCTGCTGAAGAACGATGGCGGCGTGCTGCCGCTGCAGCGCGGCGAGAAGCTGCTGGTGGTCGGCCGCAGCGCCGACAGCATGTCGAACCAGACGGGCGGCTGGTCGCTGACCTGGCAGGGCACGTCGAACACGAACGCCGATTTCCCGAACGGCGACACCGTGCTGGCCGGCATTCGCGAGGCGGCGGGCGAGGGCAACGTCACGTACTCCGTCGATGCCGCCACGGTGAACGTCGCCGACTACAAGGCGGTGATCGCGGTGATCGGCGAGACGCCGTATGCCGAAGGCGCCGGCGACATCGGCAAGACCGGCACGCTGGAGCATGCCAGGCGCTATCCGGCCGACCTGGCGGTGCTCGATGCGGTGAAGGGCAAGGGCGTGCCGGTGGTGACGGTGCTGATGAGCGGCCGGCCGCTGTGGGTCAACAAGGAACTGAACCGCAGCGATGCGTTCGTCGCCGCCTGGCTGCCGGGCACCGAAGGCAAGGGCGTGGCCGACGTGCTGTTTCGCAAGGCCGATGGTTCGGTGAACTTCGACTTCCAGGGACGCTTGTCGTTCTCGTGGCCGAAGAGCGCTTGCCAGGCGGTATTGAACCGCGGCGATGCGAGCTATGACCCGCTGTTTGCGTACGGCCATGGCCTGGGCTATGCAGCCGCCGGCACACCGCTGGGCAACACGCTGGACGAGACCACGCCGACGCTCGGCTGCGGCCAGAGCGCCAACACCGGCCCGGCGGCGACCGAGCCGCTGGAGGTGTTCAACCTCGTCGAGAACCCGAGCTTCCCGCTGTTCATCGGCTCGTCGCCGAACTGGATGATCCCGGTCGGCGCCGACCTGAACGCGACCGTGGTGACGCAGGACGGCACGCTGACGCTGCAGACGGCGCAGGTCAACGTGCAGCAGGACGGCAAGAAGCTGACCTGGACCGGCCTCGGGGAGTTCAAGGCGATCGCGTCGGACCCGGCCAGCACCAGCGTGCGCAACCCGCAGGACCTGGAGAGCTACGTGCACCCGGACGCGAAGGCCGTGCTGGCGTTCGACATCGTGGTCGAACAGGCACCGCAGGGCAGCGTGAAGATCCGCATCGATTGCGGCTACCCGTGCCGCGGCGAGCTCGACGGCACCGCGATGCTGGCGGCGCTGCCGCTGGGCACCAGGGCCACGGTGAAGATCCCGCTGTCGTGCTTTGCGGATGCCGGTGCGGATTTCTCGGCAATCGACACCGCGTTCCTGGTGCAGACCGACAAGCCGTTCAGCGCGAGCTTTGCGAACATCCGCTGGCTGGTGAATGCGAGCGGCGATGCCGACACGCACGCCTGCGCCGAGCTGGCACCGCCGCCGCCGCCGACCATCGAGCCGCTGCCGGGCCCGAGTGCGACGCTGCTGGGCACGGACGGGCTGCGCACCGGCCTGGCGACCGGCCTGTACACGTCGACGCCGACGCACGTGGTGGCGAGCGTGGCGAACGGCGAGGCCGACCTGCAGTTCGCGGCCGACGGCGGCAACGGCACGTTCTACTTCACCGGCAGCGGGCTGAACCTGAGCGGGTATGCCGGCGGTACGCTGCAGTTCGAGCTGGCGGTGAGCAGCTGGGGCAGCAACACCAAGGGGTTGGCGATCAAGATGGAGAGCCCGGGCGACGGCTGCCGCAACGTCGACTACGTGATTCCCGACGCGATGAAGCCGCCGGCCGATGGGGCCTTCCACGCGATCACGCTGAACGTCGCCGACGTGGTCGCGGTGAAGAACGCACCGTGCTTCACGCTGGACAACATCACCGTGCCGTTCGGGATCTTCCCGGTGTGGGACGACCAGCAGGGCGTGAGCTTCAAGGTGAGGAACGTGCAGCTGGCGCAGTGAGCGTTGCCGCCTCAGGCCGCCAGGTCGTCGATCAAGGCCTGGGCGGTGCGCAATGCCACCGCGGCGATGGTGAGCGTCGGGTTGGCGGTCGCCACCGTCGGGAACGAGCCGCTGCCGACCAGGAACAGGTTCTGGTGGTCCCAGGACCGCTGGTCGGCATTCACCACCGAGCTGGCCGCATCGCGGCCCATGCGGTGCGTGCCCACGATGTGCCCGGCGCCGTAGTACTTCAGCCGGGTCGGCGTGCCGTCGATGTCGACCTCGAAGGCCGCCGGATCGTTCGCCTCGGGCTCCTGCGTGTACTGCGTGGCGCCCATCATGTCGAAGATCGCATCGGCGGTCTTCTTGGCCGCCGCGAAGCCGGCGCGGGTGTACGGCGAGAGGTCGTAGCGGATCTGCGGCCGCGGCAGGCCCAGGTGGTCGACCTGGGTCGTCGACAACTCGACGCAGTTGCCGGCATCGGGCGATTGTTCGACCAGGAAGCCGAGCCGGAACTGACGCGACAGGTTCCGGTTGAGCGCGTTGACCAGGTCGCTGCCCCACAGCGCCGACAGCGACGGATTGAGCTGGCTCAGGTTCATGCCGTTCACGAAGTCCACCGTCGTGGTCCACGGGTCGCCGGCCGAGAAGTTCCAGCCCTCGTTGCCGATCTCGATGCGGAAGGCCGCGCGCTGCGCGCGGAAGTCGCCGTCGCGCAGGCTCTCGATGCCCGAGGTGGCCAGCGGTCCGCGGTAGCCGTACACCGGGTTCGGCGCCAGGGCCCAGGCCAGGTAGAGCGGGTGGTCCATCAGGTACTTGCCGAGCAGGCCGTTCTTGTTGGCCACGCCGTTCGCCGTCTCGCCGTTGTTCTTCGACATCAGGCACAGCCGCGGCGTCTCGACCGCATGCGCGGCCAGCACGTAGCGCTTGCCGGTGCAGGTGCCCTGGCCGGTGGCCGGCCCGTTGATGTCGTCGTAGCGCAGGTACTTGATGCCGCTGACCCGGCCGTCGTCGCCGACCAGGATCTCGCTGGCCACGGTCTGCGCCATCAGCGTGACCTGGCCGGTGTTCAGCGCCGCGTTGAGCGTGATGCTCGGGTCGTACTTGGCCTGGATCGGGCAGATCGGAATGCAGTTGGTGTTGCCGGCGCAGACCCTGCGGCCCTGGAAGGGCTGCGAGTTGCGGCCGGCCGGCGTCTCGGTCACCACCAGCGGCAGGCCGTCGATGCGTTGGCCGCTCACCGCCTCGGTCACCGCCTGGTCGACCAGCGAGGCCGGGATCGGCTTCATCGGGTACTGGTAGGTGGGCGGGAAACTGATGCCCAGGTAGGCCTGCGTGGCCTTGTCGGCCGAGACGCCGATCTCGAACTCGGCCTTCTCGTACCAGGGTTCGAGGTCGGCGTAGCTCAGCGGCCAGTCGGCGAAATTGTTCTGGTTGCCTTGCGGGTCCGGCTTCAGGCCATAGGCGCTGGCCATCCGGAAATCGTTCGGCACGTTGCGCAGGCTGGTGCCCAGCCAATGGCGCATGGTGCCGCCGGCGATGCGTTCGTAGGTGCTGCTGAAGGGCAGCGGGCCTTGCTGGTCCATGTAGGCCATCGCCGGGTTCTGCCACGCGCCCTGGCTCAGCATCATCGTGGTCGGGCGGCCGGCGTTCAGCGTGCCCGGGTTCGTCAGCGTGCCGCTGCCGGGCGGCGTGAAGACCTCGGGCGTGTACGGCGACTCCGGCACCTTGGCCACCGTGGTGTAGAAGCGCTGCATGAACTCGTTGTTGTTGGGCGGGAGGCCGGCGCCGGCCTCCAGCATCAGCACCTTCTTGCCGGCCAGGCCGAGCTGCTTGGCGATCATCGCGCCGCTGACGCCGGCGCCGACGATGACGACGTCGTACTCCGCCGGGGTGGGGACGGGGGTGCCGGTGCTCATTGTTCGCCTCCGATGAAATCGTCGAGGGTCGGCGGCTGGTTCGCCCAGTAGCCGAACTGCAGGTCGCTGTAGCCCATCGGGTGCGCCTGCGCCAGGTTCCAGGCCCAGCCTTGCGTGTAGGCCTCGGCCGAGATCACCACGCTGTCGGGCGGTTGCCCGGCGGCGTTGGCCTTCTGCAGGTCGCCGGGTGCGTACCAGCTGCCCAGCAGCCACATCAGCATCACGCTGCGTGCAAGCAGGCGGACCGCCGGATCCGATTGCGTGAGGATGAGGTCGGCGATGGTGGCCGGCGGTTGCTGAGCGTTCGCCGCATAGACGGCCAGCAGCTGGTTGAAGGTGTCGGGCTGCTCCCGCTGCACGTAGTCGAAGTAGGCCTGCTTGATGTCCTTCGGGTCGAGCGGCGGCGCCAGTGCCGACGCGGCGATGCCGGTGAGCAGGGCGGACAGGTCGACGAAGGTTTGCAGCGGTGTGCTGCTCGCTGTGGTGTTCATTGGGCGCGCTCCAGCACGAAGGTGAAGTCCGACGGCCGACCGGTGGTGTCGGTGGCGTTGTTGTGGCAGGCCATGCAGCTCGACGAGGCCTGCGGCACGGTGCCCTGCGTGTAGGTCTCGAGCGTGGTGTTGGCCAGGAAGGTCGGCGCGGGCACGCCGGTGGGGTCGGTCTTGCTCTTGGCGTTGGTCGGCCACTGCGTGCTCACCAGCTCGTAGTTCTGCCACACCGTGCCGCGCAGGATCGCCTGGAAGCTGCTGTTCAGCGCCACGGTGGGGGCGGTGAGCGGCGTGACGCGGGTGACCTGGCTGGTGAAGCCGTTCGGGAAGGGCTGCAGGTTGGGGTTCCACGGGCGCGGCGGCGGCTGGTTGACCGCGCACGACTTGCAGGACGGGTCGTGGAAGTTGTAGTGCGCCTTCAGCGTGCCGGCCTTCACCTGCGCACTGGTGGGCACGTTGTCCACCTGCTCGAAGGTGGACCAGTTCCACTGCGGCTCGTTCACGTTCTTGTGCGCGGCGTGCCAGCCCACCAGCCCGAGCGACACCTTGCGGCAGCTCTCCGCGACCTTCGGGTTCCGCGACGGCGGGTTGTAGGCCAGCGCGTCGACGGTGTGGAAGCGGCCCGGGTCGTCGCCCGGCCCCATCACCTTCCACGCGGCCTTGACCATCACGGCGCCCATCGTGCCGGTGCTGCCGCCGGTGACGTTGCCGGCCGGGAATGCCACCGGGCCGTTGAAGGCCTGCTGCCCCTGCTTGCTGTACAGCCGGTTCTGCACGATGAACTGGAACATCGGCTCGTTCACGAGGATCTCGTAGCGCACGTAGTTGCCGTTGAGGTCGATCAGCGGGCCGCTGTCGAACGGCTGGTTCACCTCGCTGGTCACCTCGGCCGGCACGGTGCCGCCCTTGTTCAGCTCGGCGCGCCGCACGACGCGCAGCGAGGCCGCACCGGGGATGAGCCTGCAGGCCTCGGGCGTGACGCGCGGCGCGTTCCACCCGCCCGGTGCCGCCCCGCCCGGCAGCATCACGTCGGAGACCTCGCGCCAGGCCTGCCACTGCGTGGGCGCGTTGCTGCCCGGCAGCGGCGCGGCGCCTTCGCGCGGGGCGTTCAGCCCGACGAAGGTGAGCCACGAGAACATGTCGAACCCGTGCTGCAGGTTGACGATGTCGTCGAACGGCGGCACGAGTTGCGGTGCGCACGGCGTGCCCGAGGTGAGCAGCGCGGGCGCGATCGCCACGTCGGGCGGGGTGATGTTGCAGGTGGCGATCACCGGGTCGATCGGCGGCGGTGCGGCGGCGTCGCCGCGCAGCGAAGGCGGGGTGGCCGGCGAGGAGCAGCTCGCGAGCATCGCCATCGACAGCAGCAGGGGCAGGGCGGCCGGCGTGAAGCGGGTGCACATGGGGCGTCTCCCTGTCACTTGGTGGGCAGCGGGTTGATCGGGAACAGGTGGCTGGTGCCGGTGCTGGTGGTCGACGAATGGCAGCCGAAGCAGCCCATCGACGCCGACTTGTTCGGGATCACCACCTGGTGGTAGGTCTCCATCGTGGTGTTGGCCAGCAGCAGCGAGCCGCGCAGTGCCGGCGAGGTCGGGCCGGAGGGGATCGAGCCGTCGCTGGTCCACACCGCGCCCACCTGCGTGTAGTTGCCGCGCACGTCGCCCACCAGGCCGAGCATCACGTCGATGTCGAGGTTCAGCGAGATCAGCTGGCTGTTGTTGCCGGCCGAGGCCGCGGTGGGCGCATTGCCCCACGGGTTGACGCGGTAGACGTTGTTCTGGCGGATCGAGTTGCCGTTGGTCGCGACGACGTTGCCGGTGGCCGGATCGATCGTCATCTGCGGCACCAGCGCGCCGCTCTGCGACCCGCCGCTGGCCATGAAGGACCAGGTGCCGGTCGAGTTGTACGGCACCTGCACCGTGCTGCCGAAGAGGGTGTTGAAGTAGAACGAATTGTCCGGCGCGTTGTTGCGGTGCTCGAAGGTGGACCAGACCATCTCGGGGTGGCCCTGCACCGCGCCGACGATGTGGATGCCGACCAGCGCCAGCGTCTTCGCAACCGTGGGCGACTGCTTGTTGATCGTCCACAGCGAGCTGCTCGTCTTCACGTAGTTGGGCACGGTGGCGTCGATGGTGACGTAGTCGGCCGCGTTGGGCACGGTGGCGGCATCGACCCAGGCGGTCTTCAGTTCCAGCCCGAGGGCGTTGGCGTCGGGCAGCGAAGCGCCCTGGCTCGATGCATAGCCCACCACCGATGCGAGCCCGGACTGCGTGTTGGGGAAGGGCGCGGTCGCGGGAATCGCCTTGTTCGACACCGCGGTGTTGAACCAGGCGTAGACGTCGTTCGCGTGCACGCCGAAGTAGACCAGCGAGCCGTTCATCGACAGCACGGTGTCGCCGCCGCCGGCCTGGCCGCCGGGCTGGATGCTTTGCGGCTTGGTGCCGCGCACCGCGAAGCTGTGGCGCACGACGCCTGCCGCGTTGGGAATGTAGTGACCGCCCGAGTTGTCGAAGTTGATGTCGAAGAAGGTGGGTGACTCCAGCACGATGCCGCCGGCGGCCGGCGACGAGATCCACAGGAACATCTGGTGCGCCCACTTGTAGAAGTCGCAGGTGGTGTTCTGCTGCGGGAAGGCGACGCTGTTGGCGAAGGTGACGAGCCCGCCCTTGGTGATGCTGCCGGAGGCGAACCAGTGGCTCAGCTCCTTTGGCGAGAGCGAGCAGGCGCCATTGGGGTATTGCAGGTTGGCCGGGAAGGCACGGACGTGGGCCTGGGCGGGGGCCAGCGTGAATG
>Ga0065165_1002207_pt1 | contig 17409 bp, 20 predicted proteins | sample AraplaMF_Cvi_mMF_FD_63813 | JGI IMG/M metagenome (GOLD analysis project Ga0065165, IMG submission 63813) | Arabidopsis root microbial communities from the University of North Carolina, USA - plate scrape MF_Cvi_mMF (version 2) (version 3) | ecosystem: Host-associated > Plants > Roots >...
CGTGCTGCGCTCGGCCCATGTGGGCGTGGGCACCTGGCTGGGGCTGTTGTTCGGCACCCTGGTGAAGCTGGTGATTTCGCTGTTGATGATCGGGCTGTTCGGCTTCGCCATGCTGATCGGCTGATCGGCTGATGGGCCTGGCGCCCCGCCGTTCGGCACAGGCGCGCAACCCGCCGGCCGCCTAGGCTGGCCAGACCTTACAGGGAATCCTTCCATGTCCAGACCTCTCGCCTTCGTGATCGCCGCCGCGCTGGCGGCGGCCGGTGCCGCCCACGCGCAAGCCAAGTCGCCCGAATGGATCGAGCGCAGCAATGCCGACGCCAAGGTGCTGCTCGACGCGACCGCGCGCTTCTCGCCCGAGTCCGCCTCGCAGATCGGCATCCCGGGCTACGACGACAAAGTCACCGACCTCAAGCCCGGCATCGACGAGCGCACGCGCGCGGCCATGGTCGAGGTGAAGGGCAAGCTGCAGAAGCTGCTGGTGGCCGAGAAGGACGCCAATGTGCGGCAGGACCTGCAGATCATGCTCAAGTCGGTGGACGAGCAGATCGAGGGCATCGACCTCAACCGCCAGTACATGCTGCCGGTGCAGGACGTGGCGCAGCTCATTTTCAACGGCGAGTTCGTGCTGCTGAAGGACGACGTCGATCCCAAGCGCCGCGCGCTCGCGCTCAACCGCCTGCAGTGCTACGTGGGCAAGGCGCCGGGCTGCGAGCCGATCGCCACGCTGGCCAAGGCGCGCACCACCGAGCGGCTGGACAACAAGTCGCTGCTCGGCCCGTACAAGGGCGAGATCGAGCAGAAGCTGGCCAATACCCAGCGCTACGCCGACGGCATCCGCCAGCTGTTCGCCAAGTACAAGCTGGATACGCCCGACGGCAAGGCGGCGCTCGATGCGCTGGACAGCCAGCTGAAGGACTACGACGCCTGGATCCGCAGCACGGTGCTGCCGCGCACGCGCGCCGACTTCCGCCTGCCGGAGCCGCTGTACGCCTACAACCTCAAGCAGGTCGGCATCGATATCCCGCCGCAGGAACTGATCAAGCAGGCCGAGCTGGAATTCGTCGAACTGCGCCAGGCCATGCAGATGATGGCGCCGGTGGTGGCCAAGGCCGAGAACATCCAGGCCACCGACTACCGCGACGTGATGAAGGCGCTTAAGAAGCAGCAGCTGACCAAGGACCAGGTGATGCCCTGGTACCACGAGGTGATCGGCAAGATCGAGGAGATCATCCGCCGCGAGCGCATCGTCACCCTGCCCGACCGCAAGATGGCCATCCGCATGGCGTCCGAGGCGGAAGCCGCGGCGGTGCCGGCGCCGCATATGGATCCGCCGCCCTTCATCAACAACAAGGGCGAACAGGGCACCTTCGTGCTGACCATGGGTAATCCTTCGTCGAAGTCGGGCAGTTCCGACTCCTACGACGACTTCACCTACAAGGCCGCCGCCTGGACGCTGACCGCGCACGAAGGCCGTCCCGGACACGAGCTGCAGTTCGCCGCGATGGTGGAGCGCGGCGTGTCGCTGGCGCGCAGCCTGTTCGCCTTCAACAGCGTGAACGTGGAAGGCTGGGCGCTGTATGCGGAAGCCGAAACGCTGCCGTACGAGCCGCCGGCCGGCCAGTTCGGCGCGCTGCAGGCGCGCATGCTGCGTGCGGCGCGCGCGTACCTGGATCCGATGCTCAACCTGGGACTGATCACGCGCGAGCGCGCGCACGACGTGCTCACCCACGAGGTGGGCCTGTCGGAAGCCATGGCGCGGCAGGAGCTGGACCGCTACACCTTCAACAGCCCCGGCCAGGCCACGGCGTATTTCTACGGCTACATGCGCCTGCAGCAGTTGCGCCTGGAAACCGAGCTGGCGCTGGGTTCGCGCTTCGACCGCAAGGCCTTCAACGACTTCGTGATCGGCCAGGGCCTGCTGCCGCCGGAACAGCTGGCCGAGGCGGTGCGTGCGCAGTTCATTCCGCAGTACAACAAGAAGCGTTGAAGCCGGCCGCCCGCATGGGCGGTACGCTTCGCCTCAAGGCCGGCGCTTGCGCGCCGGCTTTTTTTGCGGCGCGTGCAGGCTGCGTTCCAGCCAGGCGGCGAACACGGGCGTGTCACGGGTAAGCGCGGGCGGAAGCCGCAGGTAGTGCCGGCTCGGCTGGGCGCCTTCGGCGTGGACGAAGCGGGGGACGCCTTCGATCTTCAGCAGTTCGGCCTGCTGTTCCGGCGCGACTTTCAGCGCCAGCCCCGCGGCGTCGATCCACGCGCAGGGCCGCTCGGCGAAGTAGGCGAACAGGCCGCCGAACATCGGCTTGAAGCGCAGCTCGTGGGCCAGGCCCAGATGCGTGGCGGCGTCTTCCAGCTCCTGGCGGGCGGCGCTCACGCGGCCTGGTCGGGAATCACGTACAGCAGCACCGCCAGGTAATGCAGCACGCTGCCGGCAAGCACGAAGAAATGCCACACCGTGTGGTGATACGGCATGCGCCGCGCCAAGTAGAACGGCACGCCGGCGGTATACGCCACGCCGCCGGCGATCAGCAGCGCCATGCCGCCGGTTTCCAGGTGCGCGCTCAGCGGCTTGAACGCGATCATGCCGACCCAGCCCATGGCCACGTACAGCAGCACGGCGAGCTTGCGCGAGCGCTTGAGCAGGCCCAGCTCCAGCGCGCTGCCGGCGATGGCCAGCGCCCAGATCGCACCGAACAGGCTCCAGCCCCACGCGCCCGGCAGGGCGATCAGGGTGAACGGCGTATAGGTGCCGGCGATCAGCAGGAAGATGGCGATATGGTCGAGCGTGCGCAGCACGCGCTTGGGCAGTTCGCCGGGAATGGCGTGGTACAGCGTGGAGGCCGTGTAGCACAGGATCAGCGTGCTGCCGAACACCGCGCTGGCCACCACCGCGCGGGCATCGCCCAGCATGGCGGCATAGGCGACCAGGGTGGCGAGTCCGGCGATGCTGAGCAGGATGCCGATGCCATGCAGCACGCTGCTGGCAAGTTCGTCGCCGAAGGCATAGCGCGGGGCGGCGCTGGACGAAACCGACATGGGGACTTCCTCGAAAGCGGGGATGCGCCGGCTGGCGCTCCCGCCCACCTTACCCGCGCGGCCGGGGCTTGCATACTGCCGCGCACGGTGGGCGCGGCGAAGGGAAACGGGCGCTATTCGATGATGAAGGCGCCGAAGGCGACGCCGATGTTCCAGCCCTCGCCGGTGCCGCTGAGCGCCAGCGAGACATTGCCCTTGGTCAGCACCTGGGCCGCGGCGGATTTTTCCGCGCCGGCATGGACCTGGGCATTGGCGTAATGCCCCTTGATCTGGCCGATGCCGTCGACGCCGGTGAACTTGCCCACGCCGTGGGTGATCTTGGTCTTGCCGAAGGTAAGGCCGCCGCCCTTGACCCGGATGCGCACCGCCATGCTCTGGCCGTTGTCGCAATGGACCGTGCCGCTGCCGGAAGCCGTCTGATAGAAGACCGACCAGCCGGAGACCTGGAAGTCCATCCGGCAGGACACGTCGGCCGCATGGGCAGGCGCCGGCAGCGCCGCAAAGAGGGCGGCCGACAGCACGGCACAGCCCAGCCAGGTTTTCCCCATGACCTTCTCCTCGAAGCTTTTTCTTATTTGCCCCACCCGGCGCCTGTCCGGGACACGCGATTGTGTGGCCCCGTGCATGAACGGCCGTGAATGGCATATTCACGCCTATTGAACAGGATGCAAAGCCGCCCGGGCGCACTCTTCGTCGTCCGGGCATCTCCCCCTCTCTCCCCCGATGCCCGGCTCATTGAGCCCCGCCCACTGTGCGGGGCCTTTTTTTGTCCGGCGTCCATCCGCGCCGGCACCCGCGGGGTAAGCTGGGGACGGACTGGCGAAGGAGTGGCTTCATGCCTAGCACCGATCTGCTGCTGTACCTCCAGGAAACCGATCTGCACACTCCCGGCCCGCGCGCGGCCGCGGCCCTGGCGGCCAGATTGGGCGCGCGGCTGGACGGGCTCTACGTGGCCGACCTGCCGGCCGCCGCCTTCAGCCTGCCGGAGGCCGTGCCGGTCCAGCTGGAGGAAACCCGCCGCCGCTGCGTCGAGGCGGAAGAACACGGCACCCAGTGGCAGCAGCTGCTCGCCTCCCGCGGCCTGAGCGGCCAGTGGCGCGTGGCCCAGGGCGACACGGTGCAGACCGTCTGCCAGGCCGCCGCCGGCTACGACTTCCTGGTGATGGAACGCAGCCAGCAGCGCAGCGACGCGCCGGTGGGCTTCGGCACCGTCTCGCGCTGCGTGTTCGGCAGCGACCGCCCGGTGCTGGTGGTGCCGGACATCGCCCAGATCGGCGACACCCTCGGCGCGCGCGCCCTGGTGGCCTGGAACGGCAGCCGCGAATCCGCCCTGGCCCTGGCCGCGGCGGCGCCGCTGCTGCAGAAGGCCGACGAAGTGCTGCTGCTGGACGGCAGCGAGATGTATGCCGATTCGATCGCGGTGCTGCCCCCGCCGGGCCTGGCCGACTGGCTGGAACGCCATGGCATCCGCGCCCGCATCCAGACCCTGGACGCCGGCCCCACCCACGCCGCCGGCACGCTGATCCTGGACGCGGCCCACGCGCACCGGGCGGATCTACTGGTGATGGGCGCCTGGAGCCGCTCGCGCCTGGCCCAGATGGTGCTGGGCGGCACCACCCGCCACCTGTTCATGCATGGCGACCTGCCCATGCTGGTGGCGCACTGAAAAAATCCGGGAAGGGGTTCAGCGGGAGGAATCGCCCGGAGCGTACTCCCGTCCGGCCTCTCTACACACTACTTGCACATCCGCTTCTGACCGGCATAGTCTGAACGCGCGTTCAGGCACGATCCCTCTGCGTCCCCACGCAGCGTGCGACTGGCGCGTCCAACACATCGCATTCGTCAGGAGGTCGCTCATGCCGTCCGCAAGCCTGGCTGTCGCTTATCGTCCGTCGCACGCTCATCCCGACAAGGTCCGCATTGCCGCTCTCAGCGCGGCGATCGCGCTCAATCTCGCCGCCCTGCTGGCCGTGATGCGGCCGATGGCGCCGCAGATCGTCGAGGCGGTCAAGAAGACGCCCGAGATCGTGGTGACCTGGATCACGCCCCAACCGGAGCCACCCGCCCCGCCGCAGATCGAACTGAAGGCATTGCCGAAGACGCCGCCGGCCGTGCCGCGCACCTTGCCCAAGGCACCGCAGCCACCGGCCGTCACGCCCACCGTCGACGGCAATATCGCCGCGCCGCCGGTGGTGCCGACCATCGAGCCGGCCGTCAACACCGCGCCGGTCGCCGATCCCGCGCCGATCGAAGCGACGCTCGCCTACCGCAGCGCGCCGCTCACCTTCCCGTCGGTGGCGATCCGCCGCAAGTTGCACGGCACCGTGATGCTGCGCGTGCTGGTCGACGCCGAAGGCAAGCCCACGCAGGTGACGATCGAGAAATCCAGCGGCTCCGACCTGCTCGACAAGAGCGCGCGCGAACAGGTGCTGGCCAACTGGCGCTTCCAGCCGGCCACGGCGCAAGGGCATGCGGTGCCCGCCTGGGCGCGGGTGCCGGTGAGCTTCGAACTGCGCGAGCTGTGAGTCGCGGCAAAAGCCCGGCGTGAAACAAGGGGCCGGCCGTTCCGTTCGCAAAGGCGACCGGCCGGCCCCTCACGGCAACTTTATGGCTGCACCGGTTTGTCGATGGCGGGAGCGGCAGGCGCGGGGCGCGTCGCGCGCACCACCAGCCACACCAGCCCGGCGATCATCAGCGCCGGCAGCAAGGCCGGCAGCAGCGCCAGCAAGACGATCGGCGCCATCGCTACCAGCACCACGCCGGCGATCACCACCCCGAGCAAGGCGCCCAGCGCACTGAACACGCCGCCCACGATGGCGAAGGTGAACTTGAACACCACGCCGACCAGCGCGCCGACCAGCCACAGCGCCAGCACCGCCATCACGATCACGCTTAGCACGAACATGAGGTTTCCTCCTGGTGGCGCTCATCCATCCGGCCACGCAGACAGCATGCGCCCGCGGCTTCCTGCGATGCATGGCACGGAAGTCATGTGCCCCGGAAGTCACAGGGCAACCGGGGCGTGCGTGTTACAGGTCCTTAACGGTGCGCATGGTCCACTGCCGCCCGGTTCCAACCGAGCTCCATCGCATGAAGCATTCCATGCACACCCTCAAGGCGTTGCGTGATATCGCTTTCGACCTCGGCGTCGGCAAGCATCCCGACCTCGCCGCCATGGCGCGCGAACTGGGCCGCGTGGTCCATCGCGACGGTGCGGCACTCAACGAAGGATTGAAGGAACTGCGCACGCGCGAGCGCGGTTTCGAGCGCTGGCTGCTGGCCACGCGCGGCAAGCCGGGCGTCAGCATCCTGGTGATGGCGTGGCCGGCCAATCACGCCACGCCCGTGCACGACCACGATGGCCTGTGGGGCCTGGAAATGGCCGTGCACGGCGCACTGGAAGTACAGGCCTGGTCGCGCGACGCGGCCAGCGGCGAGCTGAGCCTCAAGGGCCAGGACTGGCTCGGCCCCGGCGACGCCACCTGGTTCGACGCCGATGCCGGCTATGCGCACCGCTGCCGCAATCTTTCGCGGCACGACACGGCGCTCACGCTTCACGTCTACGGCGGCGATCTGGCAAAGTACCTCGCGTATGAGCGCAGCGCCGAGGGCGACCAGTGGCTCGCCCGGCCGCAACGCGCCGCGATCACCGGCCGGCTGAGCGCCTGAGCGCTTCGGCCTTTCCGCAGCCGGTATCCACCAACAAAGGAGTGGCATGTATCGACGGGTCGCCATCATCGGCGGCGGCGCGGCGGCGGCGACGCTGCTGAGCGAGCTGCTGGACCGCCAGCCGGCGCAGTCCCTGCACCTGGACTGGTTCACCGGCGGCGATGCGCCCGGACGCGGCGTGGCCTACGGCACGCGCTCGGAGCGGCATCTGCTCAACGTGCGCGCGGCTTCCATGAGCATGTTCGCCAGCAAGCCGCGCGGCTTTCTGGATTTCGCCCAGCGCGGCGACCACAGCATCGCCGGCACCGATTTCCTGCCGCGCCGGCTCTATGGCGATTATCTCGAAGCCGAAGTCGAACACGCGCTGGAACGCGCCAAGGCGCTCGGCCATGACGTGCGCGTGATTCCGTTCAAGGTCGACGGCCTGGTGCCGGAACACGACGGCGTCACCATCCTGCAGGGCGAGGAAACCACGCATGTCGACGCGGCGGTGCTTGCGCTGGGCGGCCTGCCGCCGCAGCCGCTGAGCGGCGTGAGCGACGCGGCCATCGCCAGCGGGCGCTATGTGGTCAATCCGTGGTCCTTTCTCGCCCAGGCGCAGCCGGATCCGGCGCCGCGCAAGGTGGTGCTGGTCGGCCTGGGCCTCACCGCCGTCGACGTGGTGCTGGAGCTGGCCGCGCTGTGGCCGAATGCGAGCTTCACCGCGATCTCGCGCCACGGCCTGCTGCCGGAAGCGCACCTGGCCTCGGCCAGCGCGCCCAGCGACGACGGCGCCGACCTGATCGAAGCGATGCAGGCCGCGCCGGATCTGCGCTCGTGGATGCGCCTGCTGCGCGACGCCATCGCGCACAGCGAGGACTGGCGCGTGGTGATCGACAGCATGCGTCCGCACACCCCTGCGCTGTGGCAAGCCCTGCCGCAGGAGGAGCGCGCCCGCTTCCTGCGCCACGCGCGCTGGGCCTGGGAACGCGCGCGCCATCGCATGGCGCCGCAGGTGATGGCGCAGATGCAGGCGCTGGAACAGGCCGGCCGCTTCCGCCGCGAACGCGCGCGCCTGCATGCGGCGGACGTGGAAGGCGACCATCTGCACCTGAGCATCACGCCCACCGGCAGCAGCACGCCGCAGGCGCTGGATACCGACCTGGTGATCCAGACCATCGGCCTCAACACCGACGTGCGCCGCACCGGCCACCCGCTGGTAAGCCAGCTGGCGACCAACGGCCACATCACGCCCGACCCGCTGGGCCTGGGCTGCGCCGCCACCACGGAAGGCCGCCTGTGCCACGACGGCGAGGCCTGGCCGCATCTTTATGCAATGGGCAGCCTGCTGCGCGGCACGTTCTGGGAATCGACGGCGATGCCGGAGATCCGGCAGCAGGCAAGGCAGATGGCGGATCGGTTGCTGGGCAAGTAGAAAGCCCGTCATTCCGGCGCAGGCCGGAATGACGGTCGAGCGTGAGGTTTACGAACCCCAACCGCCCAACACCAATTTGCCGATCGCGCTGCCACTCTCCAGCCGCTCGTGCGCGCGCCGCAGATTCGCCGCATCGATCGAACCGACGTGCTCGCGCAAAGTCGTGCGCAACACCCCCGCGTCGACCAGATCCGCCACTTCATTGAGCAGCTGATGCTGCGCCTTCATGTCCTCGGTCTGGAACAGCGGCCGGGTGAACATGAACTCCCAATGCAGCGACAGGCTGCGGCGCTTGAGCAGGCCGATGTCGAGCACGCCGTCAGGATCGTCGATCAGGCCGAACTTGCCCTGCGGCTTGAGCAGCTCCACCAGCACCGGATAGTGCTGCTCGGTATGCGTCAGGCTCAGCACGTAGTCGACGCCCTGCGGCACCACCGCCAGTACCTGCGCCTTGAGGTCGCCGCGATGGTCGACCACGTGATGCGCGCCGAGCTCGCGCACCCACTCCTGCGTTTCCGGGCGCGACGCGGTGCCGATCACCGTGAGGTTGGTCAGACGCCGCGCCAGCTGCACCGCCATCGAACCCACGCCGCCAGCCGCGCCCACGATCAGCACCGCGCCGGTATGCGCCGCGTTGCCGCGCGCGATGGCGAAGCGGTCGAACAGCAGCTCCCACGCGGTGATGGTGGTGAGCGGCAGCGCCGCGGCCTGCAGCATGTCCAGCGTGCCGGGCTTGCGGCCGGCGATGCGTTCGTCCACCACCTGCAGCTCGGCATTGCTGCCGGGGCGGTCGATGGCGCCGGCGTAATAGACCTGGTCGCCGGGCTTGAACAGCGTGACCTCGCCGCCCACCGCCACCACCGTGCCGGCCGCATCCCAGCCCAGCACCTTGTCGGCGCCCTGCGGATCGACGCGCTGGCGGATCTTGGTATCCACCGGATTCACCGACACCGCCTCCACCCGCACCAGCAGGTCGCGGCCGCCGGGCCGGGGTTCCGGCAGGGTGACGTCGAGCAGGCTTTCGGCATCGGTGATGGGCAGCGAACGGCGGTAGGCGACGGCTTTCATGGCGACTCCGGAATCAAGTAAGGGGATGGCCGGTTCAAGGGATGATCCTGCGCCGGCGGAAATCGTCGAACAAGGCGGCGAACATGGCGCGCGTATCCACGTACTCGTGGAAACCGAAGCGGCGCGCCTTGGAGCCGTCGCCGAACATGTCGTAGTCCCAGGAGAACACGAAGTCGGCGAAACGCCACGACGATACGTCGGCATACGCATGCGGCTCCAGTGCATGCCGCGCCTGCATCTGCCGCCACAGCGGCTCCTTGTCGGCCATCACGCTGTCCAGCGACAGGGGCAGCGGCGGTGCGGTTTCCAGTTCGAAATACCTGGCGATGAACGGCCACATCTCGTTCCAGCGGAACAGGTCGCCGTTGTTGATGTTGAAGGCCTGGTTGGCGCAGCGCGCATCGGTGGCGGCCCACACGGTGGCGCGCGCAAGCAGGCCGGCATCGGTCATTTCCAGCAGGCGGTCGTAGGCGCCGGGCTTGCCCGGAAAACGCAGCGGAATGCCCAGCTCCTTCGACATCGACGCATACACCGCGATGGCCAGCGCCAGATTCATCGGATTGCCCAGCGCAAAGCCGCCGACCACCGACGGACGGATCGCCGTCCAGCTCCAGGCCTTGCCCTGCTGGCGCGCTTCCAGCAAACGCTGCTGGTCGTGCATGAATTCCGGCGGCATGAAGTGCGCGTCGGTTTCGCGCGCCGGCGTCTTGAACGGGCCGAGGTGGCCGCCGTAGACCTTGTAGCCCTGCATCAGGCTCACGTGCTGCAGGCCGTTCGCCACCGGCTCGATCGCGTCGAGCACGTGGCGCAGCATGGCCACATTCGGCGGCACCAGTTCGGCCCAGCTGGGGCGGTCCTGGTAGGCGGCGTAGAACACGTGGGTCACGTCGCCCAGCGGCGCGAGCTTGGCCTGCGTGTCGGCGGCATCGAGCAGGTCCACCGCGATATGGCGCACGCGTTCGTCCGAGCTGCCGCCGCGGCGCGAAAGGCCGATCACGCGCCAGTCGTCCAGCGTGCGCAGATGGTCGATCAGATTGCGGCCGATGACACCTTGCGCCCCGACCACCAGGGCGGTCTTGATCTGTGTGCTCACGAGAGTTCCTTCGAAAGAATCAGGCATGGACCGCGCAGGCGGCCGACGCGGCGCGGCGCCGTTCCAGCGCCATGCTCCACACGGTGACCAGCAGGCCCAGCGCGGTAACGGCCGCGCCGGCAAACCCAAGCGCCGGCAGACCGGGGCCGCGGTCGATCACCGCGCCGCCGATAAACGCACCGATCGCATTGCCCAGGTTGAACGCCGCGATGTTCAAGGTGGACGCCAGATGCGGCCCATCCACCGCCTGCTGCACCACGCGCATCTGCAGCGGCGGCACCGTGGCGAACGCGGCCACGCCCCATACGAACACGGTGGCGATGGCGGCCATGGAGCTGTGCATGGTCCAGGTGAACGCGACCAGGATCAGCGTCAGCGCGATCAGGATCGCCACCAGCGACGGCATCAGGCGCCAGTCGGCCAGGCGTCCGCCGAGCAGGTTGCCCAGCGTGGTGCCCGCGCCGAACAGCACCAGCACCCAGCCGGTGGCGCCCACGCCGATATGCGACTGGCTCTGCAGGATCGGCGCGATATAGGTGAACACGGTGAACACGCCGCCGAAGCCCAGCACCGTCATGGCCAGCGCCAGCAGCACCTGCGGCTGGCGCAGCACGGCCATCTCGCGGCGCATGTCCGGCGCATGCAGGTCCGGCAGCGCCGGCACCAGGCGCCACACGCCGAGCGCCGCGACCACGCCCAGCACCGTCACCGCGCCGAAAGTGGAACGCCAGCCCGCCCACTGCCCCAGGAAGGTGCCGAACGGCACGCCCAGCACATTGGCCAGGGTCAGCCCGGCGAACATCAGCGCGATGGCGCGGGCGCCCTGCCCGCGCGGCACCACGTGCGAGGCCACCACCGCGCCGATGCCGAAGAACGAGCCATGGCAGAACGCCGCCACCACCCGCGCCAGCATCAGCACCGCATAGTTGGGCGCGACCGCGCACAGCGCATTGCCGGCGATGAACAGGCCCAGCAGCGCCAGCAAGGCATTGCGGCGCTCCATGCGGGCGGTCAGCGCGGCCAGCAGCGGCGCGCCGGCCGCCACGCCCAGCGCATAGCCGGACACCAGCAGGCCGGCGGAAGGAATGCTCACCCTGAGGTCCGCCGCCACCTCCGGCAGCAGGCCCATGATCACGAACTCGGTGGTGCCGATGGCGAAGGCCGCCACCGACAGAGCCAGCAGGGCGGCCCTGGAATGGTCGTGCGAAGTCATCTGCCTGCCTTGGGGAAAAGGGAAGCAGCACTGTGCTGCTTGCCGGATCGGACGGGAATTGCCGAAACTGCGCAATCATCTTTTCCGGAAAATTGAAGATGGTCGAACTCGAGGACATGCGCCTGTTCGTGCGCGCGGTCGGCTCCGGCAGCCTGTCCGCCGCCGGGCGCGAGCTGAACCTGTCGCCGGCCGTGGCCAGCAAGCGGCTGTCCCGGCTGGAACAGGCGCTGGGCGTGCGGCTGCTCCAGCGCAGCTCGCGCCGGCTGGCCCTTACCGGCGAGGGCAACTGCTACTACGAGCGCTGCGTCGGCATCCTGGCCGACCTGGACGACGCCAACGCCGCCGTGCGGCTGGGCCAGCTGGAAGTGCGCGGCGCGCTGCACGTGTCCACCGCGCTGGACCTGGGCCGGCAATACGTCGGCCCGCTGGCGGCGCAGTTCGCCGCGCTGCATCCTGAGCTGCGCATGCGCATCAGCGCCTCCGACGCCATGCTCGACCTGTTCGAGCACGGCGTGGACGTGGCCGTGCGCAGCGGCGCCATGGCCGATTCGCGGCTGATCTCGCGCCGCGTCGCGCTCAACTACCGGGTGGTGTGCGCGGCGCCGGCCTACCTGGAGAAACACGGCCGTCCCACGGACACCGGCGACCTGGCCCACCACGCCTGCCTGATGCTGCACCGCCCCGGCCGCGGCATCCTGCCGTGGATGCTGCAGACGCCCGAGGGGCCGCGCCCGCTGCGGCTGGACGCCGCGCTCACCACCGACAGCGGCGACCTGATGCGCGAGCTGGCCATCGCCGGCCATGGGCTGGCGTTTAAATCGATCTGGGATATCGCCGCCGACGTGCGCGCCGGGCGGCTGGTGCCGGTGCTGACCGACTGCGCCATCCAGGAAGCGCATATCTATGCGATCTATCCCAGCCGCGACTACCTGCCGGCGCGCATCCGCCTGTTCGTCGACCATCTGCAGGGCGCCATGCAGGCGCAGGAAAACGAGGTGCTGGGGCTGATCCAGCGGCGGGCTTAGGCGTCCTTGTCGTCGTGCCTGCGCCGGAACAGCAGGCGCGACAGGAACACGCCCGCCGCCACGCCGAGGAATTCGAAGAACACGCGGGTGCCGACGCCGTCGAAATCGTGCACTTCGGCCAGCTTCACCTTGAGGAACTGGATCGATTCCACGCGGCCGTAATTGAAATACACCATGTCCCACAGGTCGCCGCTGGCGGTCAGCAGCAGGGCCAGCATGCTGGACCAGCCGGTACGCATGCCGTGGGCCCAGTCGTTGCGGTTGCCGATCCAGTTGAACAGCGCATACAGCAGGAAAGCCACCACCGCCGAGATGGCGCCGGCCTCCAGGCCACCGACGATCCCGTAGCCCATCCACGATTGGTCGTAATGCATCTGTATCCCGCTGTCCCGCGTAACCGTTTGCGCATTATGCCTGCAAGGCGGGGATTTCCTCCGGATGTGACGCAGTGCCGGTCGGCGGCCCTCAGCGGTCGGCCCGACGCCCACCGCGTCACACCTCAAGCCGCGGCGGTAGGGCTAGACTCAGCCACCGAGACACCCTGCCCGCGACACCTCCATGCGATACCCCATCAGCCAACGCGCCGCCCTTATCGTTGTGGACGTGCAGCCGGACTTCATGCCCGGCGGCAGCCTGGCCTGCCACGAAGGCGACGCCATCGTGCCGGGCATCCGCCGCCTGCTGGACAGCCGTGCCTTCCGCCATGTGGTCGCCACGCAGGACTGGCATCCGCGCGGGCACGTATCCTTCGCCAGCAGCCATCCCGGCCGCGCACCGTTCGAACGCATCCCGCTGTACGGCCACGCGCAGACCTTGTGGCCCGAGCACTGCGTGCAGGACACGCCCGGCGCCGCGCTGCATCCGGCCATCGATTGGTCCAGGCTGGATCTGGTCGTGCGCAAGGGCTGCGACCCCCGGGTCGATTCCTACAGCGGCTTCCGCGAGAACTACGGCCCCAACGGCACCCGCCCCAGCACCGAGCTGGCCGACTGGCTGCGCGGGCGCGGCGTGGACGAGGTCTACGTATGCGGCCTGGCGCGCGACGTGTGCGTGCTGTGGACGGCGCAGGACGCGGCCGCGCTCGGTTTCACATCCCACGTGCTGTGGGATCTCACCCGCCCGGTCACGCCGGAGAGCGACCTGGCCACGCGCGCCAAGTTCGACCACATGGGCGTGGGCGTGATCGAGACGCTGCCGATCGCGGCTTAAGCGTCGTCCTCGCGCGCCGCGCGCACGCTCGGCGCGCCGTCTTCGTCCAGCGCCACGCTGAGCACGATCGGGCGGCAGCAGACCTGGCAGTCCTCCACATAGGTCTGCCCCTCGACCGAGTCGTCGACATAGATCTCGATCGCTTCGCCGCAGTAAGGGCAATAGATCAGTACCGGTTCCATGGCGGCGACCTTAGCTCAAGCCTCGCCCGGCTGCGCGCGCAGCCAGTCCGCCGGCGTCGCGATCGCAAACAGGCCGTCGCGCAAGGTGCGCCGGCCCAGGCGCAGCACCTCCTTGTCCTTGCTCAGCAGCCAGGCCGCGCCGGCGGCGAGCGCGAGCTCCAGGAATTTCTGATCGTCCGGATCGGCGCAGCGCGGCAGGCGGACGCCTGGCGCTGCGTTCGATGCTTCGGCGGCCAGACGAATCCAGCGGTCGTGCTCGTCCAGCGCCGCCTGCTGAGCCGCCTCATCCAGCGCCAGCCGCGGATAGGCCAGCACGCGGCGCCATTCCTCGCGGCAGGCGGCATCGGTCACCGCTTCCACCGCACCGTCCGCCAGCGCGCGCGCCAGGCGCGCCACCGCGGGATCGCGGAACACGAACAGGTCGAGGCAGACATTGGTGTCCAGCACCACGCGGTGCATGGCGCCGCGCGCACCGGGCGCAGAAACGGACATGAACGTGGCCGGCCGGAGAACGCCGGCACGGTAGCGGGGATCATCCGCGCTGTCGAACCGCGCGGCGCAGGTTTTTGAACCTGGCATCTGTCAACGCATCGTGGAATCCTGCGTTGGTCGCTACTCATGGCCATGACGTCCGTGGCCACGCGTTCCCCGGGGAAGCCTTCGCGATGAAACGAACCTTTGTGGTCGGCTGCCCCCGCTCCGGCACCACCGTCGTCCAGGCCATGCTGGCCCGGCACCCCGCCGTGTTCTCGCTGCCGGAGACCGGTTTCTTCGCGCACCTGCACGGCAACCTGGCCTGGCGCTGGGGCGATGCACATGCCAGGCACCGCGCGCCGCGGCTGCGCCAGCGGCTGGGCTTCACCCGCAAGCACGAGCGCGAGCTGTTCCTCTCCCTGCAGCGCATCACCACCGCGGCGCCCGACGCGCTGCCGCGGCCGTCGCTGCGCATGCATACCTTGCAGCGCCGCTTTGTCCGCCTGCTCGACGAACTCGCGCTCGCCGCGGAACGCGGCATGTGGCTGGAGAAGACGCCGAACCACTTGCTCTATCTGCCGGAGATCGAAAGCCTGGTGCCGGATGCGCGCTTCGTGCACGTGATCCGCCCCGGCGCGGAAGTGATCGCCTCGCTGATCGACGCCAGCCTGCTGTTCGACGGCAGCGACGACGCCTTCGGCGGCGGCGCGGTGCATTGGGCGCGGCGCTGGAATCGCGCGGTGCAGATCCACCGCAGCTATATGAGCCATCCGCGGCATTACCTGCTGTTCCTGGAAGACCTGATCGCCCAGCCGCAGCAGGAATGGAAGCGGCTGTGCCGCTTCCTCGAACTCGACCCCGCGCAGTCGCTGGACGACAACTGCACCCAGGTGATCGCCGACCTCGATCAGGAACCGTGGAAGCGCCGCGCGCTCAACGGCCGCCTGCACGCGCCGCAGAGCAAGGTGGACAGCCTGTTCGGCCCCAAGGTGCAGCGCTGGCTGCAGGCCAAGCTCGCCTCCTACGACGAGCTGCGCGCGCAATGGCTGCAGGCGCGCGGCGCGCACGAACCGCACGCGGTGCCGCGCAACGTGGTGGCGCTGGGCTCCAGCGGCGCCTGATCCGCGCTAGAGCTGTTCGACCGCCTCTTCGATCAGCGCCGCCAGCTCGTGCGGATACGCCGCCAGCGAGGCATGGCTGGAGGCCAGTTCCACGGTCTTCTTCGCGCCGATGCGCTGCGCCATCCATTGCTGCGTCTGCGGCGGAATCATGTGGTCTTCCAGCGACACCTGGTACCAGCTGGGCAGCTGCTTCCAGGCGGGTGCGCCGGCCGTCTCCTCGAAGCAGCGCACGGCGGTGGGCTTCTGCGCGGCGGCCATGATCAGGGCCGCGTCGTCGCCGAGATCCTGGCAGAAGCTTTCCTTGAACAGCTTGCGGTCCAGCCACAGGAAGCCGTGCGGGTCGGGACGGATCGCCTTGGCGCCGGCGGGCTGTTCGTCGCGGCCGAGCAGGGCGCCGACCGCTTCGCCTTCGTCGGGCGCAAAGGCCGCCACATATACCAATCCCACCACCTGCGGCGCGCTGCCCGCGCCTGAAATCACCGCGCCGCCGTAGGAATGGCCGACCAGCAGCACCGGCCCTTCCTGCATCTGGACCAGGCGGCGGGTGCGCTCGATATCGTCGGCCAGCGAGGTGAGCGGGTTCTGCACCGCGCTCACGCGATAACCCTTCGCATGCAGCACCGGAATCAGCTTGCTCCAGTGCGAACCGTCGCCCCAGGCGCCATGCACCAGCACGATGCTCGGTTTCTTGCTCATGCGAATTCCTCTGCGGTCGGAGGGATGGCCGGTCGGCCTGACGCGCCAAGGGAGCGCAGGCCGCGTGAAGCCTCCGTCATGACGAAAGCGCAACGCCGGCTATGGCATATGCGCCGGACACGCGGACGCATGCGCCGCCATGCGCCAACCCCATGGTGCCGCTGCCCGCGTTGAACGACGGTCGATAAGGAGAAGCCATGAACCACCGTCCCCTGCTGCTCGCCCTGCTCCCGCTGGCCCTGGCCGCCTGCTCGCAGACGCCGTCCAATCACGCCAGCCCCGCCGCGTTGGCATCCGCTGCCACACCCGCACCTGCCATCGCCACCACGGCATCGACCTTCGATGCCGGCATCCTCGCCCGCTATCACTGGCGCCTCAGCGCCGCCAGCGCGGCCGACGGCAAGCGCATCGACGCGCTGTTTGCGCGCCCCGACCGGCCGCTGCAGCTGGATTTCGTGCGCGACCGGCTCAGCGTCAGCAACGCCTGCAACCGCCTGGGCGGCCATTTCGAAGTGGAAAGCGGCCGGCTGAAGCTCGGTGCCATGGCGCAGACCATGATGGCGTGCAGGGACAAGGCGCTGGCCGCTCTCGACGGCGCCATCTCGCAGCGCCTGCAGCAGCAGCCGCGCGTGAGCGTGCAGAGCGAAGGCGACGCGCCGAAGCTGAGCCTGGCCGCGGACAACGGCGACACCCTGGTCTTCACCGGCGAACCCACCGCGGAAACGCGCTACGGCAGCGCCGGCGAAACGGTATTTCTCGAAGTAGCCGCCGAAGCCAAGCCTTGCAGCCATCCGCTGATTCCCAACAAGCAATGCCTGCAGGTGCGCGAGCGCAAGTACGGCCAGAACGGCGTCGTGCAGAGCACCGGCGAATGGCAGCCGCTGTACCAGGACATCGAGGGCTATACGCACGAGCCGGGCATCCGCAACGTGCTGCGCGTCAAGCGCTTCACCCTCAAGAATCCACCGGCCGATGCGCCTTCCACCGCTTATGTGCTGGACATGGTGGTGGAGTCGGAAGTCGCCTCGAAGAAGAAATAAGCCGACGCGCCAAAACAAAACGCCCACCCGCCGTGCACCGGCGGGTGGGCGTTTTCGTATCCGCGCTCAAGCGGCGACGCTGACGCGCTCGCGCTCCGCTTCCAGGCTGGCCACCGGGCGCACTTCGATGCTGCCGATGCTGGCCCAGGGGAAGGACTTGGCAGCATCGAAG
>Ga0065165_1002211_pt1 | contig 17395 bp, 13 predicted proteins | sample AraplaMF_Cvi_mMF_FD_63813 | JGI IMG/M metagenome (GOLD analysis project Ga0065165, IMG submission 63813) | Arabidopsis root microbial communities from the University of North Carolina, USA - plate scrape MF_Cvi_mMF (version 2) (version 3) | ecosystem: Host-associated > Plants > Roots >...
GCGGTGATCTTCTCCTCGAGCAGGATCGTCCAGGGAATGGTCGCCCGTCCCCGCAGGCGAGGAAGCGCGGCGGTGTGATAGCCCATGACCCGACCGTTCACGATCCGGCGCAGCGCCGTCCCGCACAGCTGCGACCAGCCGATGACGAAGATGATGTCGGGAGCGACCTCCTGCACCTGCGCGATGAATTCGTCCGAATTGCAGTTCGCGACATGGAGCAACGCCGCACCCTGTTCGGCGGCGTGTGGCGCGAGATCGACGAAGTCGGAATGCCGCCCGGCGAGCGTCGGCGGCAGCGTCCCCAGCGCCGCGAGCTCCCAATCGGGTGCCGCGGCGATCGCGTCCAGCGCTACCCGGGTGCCTTCAACCGCGCCGATCAGCAGTGCCCGCATAGGCCCTCGCAACTTCTTCGGAATTGATGCGCTCGCCGCGCACGAGCACCAGCAAGGTGCGCAGCATGATGCCGAGGTCGAGCCGCACCGATCGATGCGAAACATACCAGAGGTCGAGCGACAGCTTGTCCGCGTTATCGAGCAGGACATTGCCGTTGACCTGTGCCCAGCCACTCAGCCCCGGCCGCACCGCGCTGCGCGCCCGCCCGCCGGCGCCCATCGCCGCGATCGTTTCCGGAAGCAGCGGCCGTGGACCAATCAGGTCCATCTCGCGCCGCAGGATGTTCCAGAGCTCCGGCAGTTCGTCGAGCCGCGTGCGGCGAAGCACGCGGCCCGTCCAGGTAAGGCGCTCCTCGTCGGGGAGAACACGCCCGGTTGCGTCAGGTGAAGGCCGCATCGTCCGGAACTTCACCAGCGTGAAGGGCCGGCCGTCGAGACCGGCGCGTTGCTGGGAGAAAAGGATCGGCCGACCGAGGCTCAGCAACACGGCCAGCGCCACCAATGCCATCAATGGCAGCAAAAGGATCCCGGCGACCGCCGCCAGGGGGAGCTCGAGCAGCGGCAGGTCGCCGAGCCCCCGGCAGCGCTCATCGACGCGCGGAGGTAGCGGGGAATCGCGGATAAGGCCCATCTCGGTGACGAGCAGGTCGTTGACCTTGTTCACGTCGAACCGCTCCTCGGCGAGCGCGCGCGAATTGGCGCCCATCGTGGCGATACGCTCCGGCGCGTCCACAAGCTGCATCATCGCATCGGCGAGCGCCCCGGCATCGCGCGGCGGTACGAGGAAACCATTCCAGCCGGGCTCGACCGTCTCACGGCATCCAGGCGTCTCGGTGGTGATGACGGCACGCCCGGTTGCCAGCGCCTCGAGGATCGTCCGGGGCAGCCCCTCGCGATACCAGGTCGGCAACACGAACACGCTCGCCTGCGCGAGATAGGGCGCCACATCGCGCGTCGCGCCGAGATATTCGACATTCCCTTCCGCGACCCAGCGATCGAGTTCGTCGCGGGTGATTGCCTCCGGATTGGGATCGAGCGGGCCGAGAATACAGAACCGGGCATCGGGGAAGCGCTCGCGCACCAGCCCCGCCGCGGTGACGAACTCCATCAGTCCTTTGCTGCGCATGAGCCGCGCGACGAGCAGGAAGACCGGTGGTCCCTCCGGTACGGACTCCGCGCGGAAGTGCGAAATATCGACGCCCGATCCGGGGACCTGCACCACCGTCTGGCGCCCCAATATCCCTTCCGCGCGCATGTCGTGCGCGTCGTCGCGATTGAAGACGAATACGCGCTCTGCGCGCGCGATCGCGATGCGGTAGAGGCGCGAAAGCAATCGGCGCAGGACCCAGCGCCGCGTACCCCCGCCGTCGCTGTAGACATGGCCCAGCCCGCTCACCATCGCGAAGAAGCGGATCCGGCTCCCGACGAGGCGCGTGGCGAGACCGGTGTAGATGATCGGCTTCTGGGTATAGGCGAGCACTGCATCTGGCGCTTCGGTGCGCAATATGCGGGCGATGCCCCGGAGCGTGGAGAGGTCGCGGAACGGATTGAGGCCGGTCCGGTCCATCGGCACCTGACGATAACGCACGCCCATGGCTTGGAGCTGGGCGGTAACCTGCGGGTCGTCGTCCGGGGCACAGGCCGTTACCTCATGCCCTTCCGCGACCATGCGCCGCAGCAGCGCGCCGCGGAAATTGACCAGTGACCAGGCCAGGCTTGCGACAACGACCAGCTTCATGCTGCATGCGCCGCTGAATTGGGGCCCGGCCGCGCGGCGGAATCGGGCCGCGACCAGATGCCCGCGAGAATTTCGGTATAGAGCCGATGATATTGGCGGGCGACCTGCTCCAGCTCATAATGCTCGACGGCATGTGCCCGTGCCGCCGCCCCGCGGTTCGCCCGCGCGGCACTGCCGTCATGCGCCAGCCTCGCGAGCGCGCCAGCCATGGCGGCGGCGTCGCGGGGCGGGACGATGGTGCCGCTGCCGCCGAGGACCAGCGCACTGTCGCCGACATCGGTGGAGACGCAGGGCAGTCCGCACATCATCCCCTCGCCGAGGATGTTCGGGAACGCCTCGCCCCAGGCCGAGGACAGCGCGAGGATGTCGACCCCCGGCAACCAGTCGGCGACGTCGTGCCGCTCGCCGACCAGCGTCACCCGGTCCGGCGGCAGCAGCGCCGCGATCATCCGGGCGAGCGGCGGCGGCGGCGTGTCGAGCCCGGTGCCGACCATCAGCAGGTGCAGGTCATGTCCCATCGCCCGCGCGCGGCCGACCGCGTCGACCAGCATCGCGTGATCCTTCATGGGATGATGGCGCGCGACCATCGCCACAACGAGGCCGTCGCCGCTTATGTCGAACGAGCTGCGGAGATAGTCCCGCTTCGCCGGATCGGGGCGATAGCGGCGCGAGTCGAAGCCGTTGGGCACATAGGCGGACCGCCGACTGTCAAACCCGATCGCCTCGTGCTGCCGCGCAGAGGCGTGCGAATTGTAGATGATCGCCGCGGTAGTGCGGGACAGGCGCGCACTAAGCGCGAGCAGCGCCCTGGTGGAGCGGTTCTCCAGCTTCGGATCCGCCAGCGAATGCCGCACGTTCCACAGCACCGGTGCGGCCCGTCCCTGGCTCAGGCCCGCCAGGCTCGCGGCGACATTGCCATGGTACATCCAGCCCTGGATCAGGTCGGGCCGCTGCCGACCGGTGATGCGCAACAGACGTACCAACGCTGCGGGGTTAGGCAGCGCACGACGCATGTTGAGCGAGTAGATCGGGCATTGCGATTGCTCGTCCGAGGGCGCCAGCACGCCCGGCTCGACCAGCGAGACGATACTGTGCCGGAGCGGCGGCGCTACGCAGGGATCGGTGCCGATGAGCTTGAGCAGCATCGCCTGCGCCCCGCCCAGATCGAGGCTGGTGCTGATGTGCTGCAGGCTTACCGGCATGCGGCGCAGGAGTGTGGGATCGTGCTTCATGCCGCCAGCCCCCGAGCGGAGAGGGGCTTCAGAGCGGAAAGAGGACTAATCGGGATCGCGTCTCGCGCGAAGGAAAAGCAGTTGGCGTGATGCTTTTCCCAAGCTTTTGCGTACCTTCGCCCGGCGGACGCCTGGTTGAATGAGAAGGCCGCCTCGGATCGGGCATCACGCGCTTCCATCGACTACGGACTCCCTAGCCAGTCCCGCTCAAAGGCTAGTCCGCGAGGCCGGTCGGGGAAGTGAGATTTCGGACAGTATCCCTTTGGGCGTGCTGCTTTGCACCAGATGCAGCGCCCTCACCGGCAAATCGAGCCGCTGACGCGACGAGTGCTTGACCGGATTCCCCAAAGCACAGGCTCGGGCATGCACAACCGGATTAGCGGCTAAGCATGACGAGACGGACGATTTGTCCTTCCGGTCAGTGCCAAATGCATGCCTTTTCGCAGCGCCGCACAAGTCTTATCCTTGGGCAATATTCCGTAGTTTTTCAGATAGTTTCCCGAAAAGCGCGGGCCGCCAAGAGCAAATCGAAGCCGCTGCACCAATCGGCACCCAGGCAGTCGATCCATTCCACTGCAAAACAGACCGAGGGGGACGTGCACGTGATAAGTCTCAGTCGTTCCGTGCGGATATTGAGCAGAACCGCAGCAATATATGCGCTGGATGGCACCGCCGCAGCGCTTTCGCTCATCATCGCAATCTATCTGCGCGTCGGCGCGGCACAGGGGGATACGATCCTCGCCCGCGCACCCTATGCGGTGCCGCTGTTCACGCTCGTCGCATTGGCCACCTTCGGCTTGTTCCAGTTGCACAGGCGGGTGTGGCGTTTCGCTTCGCTCGGCGATGTTTTCGCCATAGCGGAAGCGGCCACGCTTGCGATCCTGGGCTTCACCTTGCTGCTCGCCGCCGGCGGACACATTGCATGGATGCCGCGCTCGATCCCGATCATCCAGTGGCTGGTACTGGTAGGTGCGATGGTCACCATGCGCGTCACGCGACGCGTACTGGGTGAATATCTGAGCGGCAGCGTCGCCCCACCCCTGCCCGCGAACGCACCGGAGCGGATAGTCCGACGGGCATTGATCGCCGGCCCGAGCGATCAGGTCGAGCAATTGCTTCGCCTTCTCGAGCGCCAGCCGGAGTCAGGCTTCCGTGCCGTCGGCGTGCTCGAGGCTCTCGGCATTCACGAACGCGTCTGGCTACGTGGCGTACCGATCCTCGGCTCGTACAACCAACTCGCCCAGGTCGTTGAACGGCTCGAGGCCGATGGGCAACGCCCGCGATGCCTGATCTTCGCCGGCGGGGTCGAGCGGCTGCGCGGCGCGGCCACGGTCGAGATCATCGCAGCGGCGCAGCAGCTCGATCTGGAGGTCGCCTATCCCGCCGGATTCACCGAATACGGTGTTGAGCCCGGCACGCAGCTCGATTTCAAATATGTCAACGTAGCCGAACTTCTCGGTCGCCCGCAGGCCCGGCTTCAGGACAAGGTCGTCGCCGAGGCGATCCGCTCGCGCTCGGTGCTGGTGACCGGCGCAGGCGGCACTATCGGCCGCGAACTGGTTCGCCAGATCGCCAGCTGCCGCCCCTCGAAAATGCTGCTGCTCGATGCGAACGAGTTCAACCTCTACGAGGTCGATCTCGAGATGGCCGAGAACCATCCCGACATCGAACGCATCCCGGTGCTCTGCTCGATCCGGCAGCGCAAGCAGGTGATGCGCGTGTTCGCCGAGCACCGCCCGAACCTCGTCTTCCATGCCGCGGCGCTCAAGCACGTGCCGCTGGTCGAGATGCATCTGTCGGCCGGCATCCAGACCAATGTCCTGGGAACGCGCAATGTCGCCGACGCCGCACGTCAATATGGCGCGATGGCGATGGTGCAGGTCTCGACCGACAAGGCGGTCAATCCGGTCGGTTTCATGGGAATGACCAAGCGGCTGGGCGAACTCTATTGCCAGGCACTCGATCTCGAATGCGCCGACGAACCCTTCGCGCCGCGCTTCATGACGGTGCGTTTCGGCAACGTCCTCGGATCGAGCGGGTCGCTGATACCCCTGTTCCAGCGCCAGCTGAGCCGGGGCGGACCGCTTACCGTCACCCATCCGGACATCGAGCGCTTCTTCATGACGGTGCACGAAGCGGTGCAACTCGTGTTGCACAGCGCTGCGTGCGGACTGCGCAAGGGCGCCGATCGCGGCAGGATCTTCGTGCTCGACATGGGGCAGCCGGTGCGGATCATGGACGTCGCGCGGCGGATGATCCGGCTCGCGGGGCTGGAACCCGACGTCGACATTCCCATCGAGATCGTGGGGCTGCGCCCCGGCGAGAAGCTCTATGAGGAGCTGTTCGACCCGATCGAGCAACAACTCCCCTCTGCGCTACCCGGAGTTTTCGAGGCGGAGCCCCGTCCCATCTCGCTCGCCGTGCTGGATCGCGTCCTCAGCTCGCTGGAGGAAGCGTCGGCCAATGGCGATGACGCGCGCTGCCGTGCGATCGTCGAGAGCGTGCTCGCGGATCGCGATGGCGGCATGCTGATCGCCGAGCCGGCACGGCCTGCGGCGGCGCTTCCTGCCGCTGCCGCTCCTGCCGTCGGGGGCGGACGGCGTCACGCGGTTCTGCGCTCATGACGGGCGCCTCGCTCCGCGTCGGGTCACATGATTTCGCGCCGGCCTTCGATCTTCCCGCCACCACGCCGATCCGCTCGCGCTGGCCGGTCTATGGCGAAGACGAGATTGCCGAGGTCGTCGAAATCCTGCGCAGCGGCAGGGTCAACGCGCTTCACCATGGCGAGCGTTGCTCCGCGTTCGAACGCGCCTTCGCCGACCGATGTGAATCACCCTATGCGATCGCGCTGGCCAACGGGACATTGGCGCTGGAGCTGGCACTTCGCGCGTTGGGTGTGGGATCCGGCGACGAAGTGGTCGTGCCGGCGCGCAGCTTCATTGCGTCGGCAAGCTGCGTTGCGGCGGTGGGCGCGACACCCGTATTCGCCGATGTCGATCCCGACAGCCAGTCGCTCAACGCGATGACCGTCGCCGCCGCGCTCACGCCGCGGACCAAGGCGATCATCATGGTGCATATCGGCGGCTGGCCCGGCCCGACCGAAGAGATCGCGATCCTTGCCCAATCGATGGGATTGTATCTCGTCGAGGACTGCGCGCAGGCGCATGGCGCGCGGCGCGACGGCCGGCCCGTCGGGTCGTTCGGCGATGCCGCAGCCTTCTCGTTCTGCACCGACAAGATCATGTCGACAGGCGGCGAAGGCGGGTTGCTGGTATTGCGCGACCATGCCCTGTGGGAGCGTGCCTGGTCCTTTAAGGATCATGGCAAGGCCGCCGGACTGATGGGCATGCCCAATCAGACCGGCGCTTTTCGCTGGCTGCACACAAGCCTCGGCAGCAATTACCGCATGACCGAGATGCAGGCCGCGATCGGGCTGCACCAGTTGGGCAAGCTCGACAGCTGGCTCGCGGCACGACGGCGCAATGCGGACATTCTCAATCGCCATCTCGCCCGGTTGCCTGCGGTGCGCCTGCCGTTGCCGGGGCCGGCGATCGAACATGTCTATTACAAATATTACGCCTTCCTGCATCCCGAGCGGCTCGCCCCGGGTTGGACTCGCGACCGGATCCTCGGCGAGATGATCGCAGCCGGCGTTCCGGCCGGCACCGGCGTCTGCCCGGAAATCTATCGCGAGCGCGCCTTTGTCGGTAGCCCGTCTGTACCCTCGTCACCCCTCCCGGTTTCGAGGATGCTGGGTGAAACAAGCCTGATGCTGCCGGTCGATCCAACGCTCGAACCGCCGATGGTCGATGCGATGGGACGGCTCACAGCATCGGTGATCGCGGCCGCGACCGACAGCTGAGGGCACCAATGCAGAATCGACGACTTCCAAGCTTCATCATCATTGGCGCAGCCAAGGCGGCCACGACCTGGATCGCGCATCAGTTGCGGGAACGTCCGGATGTTTATCTGCCCGGCCCCGAACCCCATTATTTCAGCCGCGAATATGCGCGCGGCGAGGACTGGTACGCAGATTGGTTCGACGGGGCCCGGCCGAACCAGCTCGTCGGCGAAAAATCGGCCGATTATCTCGCCGATTCACATGTCCCGCTGCGTATGGCCGCACTGCTGCCCGACGTCCGTCTGATCGCCCAGCTGCGAAACCCGGTCGAGCGGGCCTATTCGGATTATTGCATGCTGTTCCGCCGTGGTCAGGTGAATGGCGACATCGACGCCTATCTCGATCGCGCGCGCACCTCGCAGCCGCGGTTCCTCGATGACGGCCTCTATGCGCGCCACATCGCGCGCTTCCTCGATCATTTCCCCGCCGACCAGCTCAGGATCGTGCTGCACGAGGAAATCTCGAGCGAGCCCGAGCGGGTGGTGTCCAGCATCTGCGAAATGCTCGGCCTCGATCCGATGCCGATCACCAGCCCCGCAAAGCGCGTCAACGACGGCGGCGCGCCACTCGCGCCGCTCGCGTTCCGCCGCATGCCGGCGACGATCAAGCGGGTCGTGGCGCCGTTGCGCGGCAATCCCATGTTCGAAAGCGCGCGCAAGCTGATCGCGCGCCCGGTCAGCTATCCGCCTCTCGCTGGCGAGATACGCAAGCGGCTCGAGCATTTCTATGCTGAGGACGTAGAGCAACTCGGCACCTATCTGGGCCGCGATCTTTCGGCATGGATCCGCCCGCCCGAACCCGCGCGATGACCGTCGCCCGCACCGTGGAGGCCGCGCCTCCCGCACGGTATGAGCCGCCGCTCAACGCCGCACTCGGGCGACTGGCAGCCGTGTTGCTGCTCGGCGCCTGCGCACTCGTACCCTTCACCACCTTCCGGCTCCATCCGGACTATCTGTTCACGGTCAGCGACGCATTGTTCACCGCCGCCGCAATCCTGTTGCTCGGCGGCCAGCGGCTCAATCTCAGGCCCTTTGGCGGTCTGACCATCCTCTGGATCGCGGGTATCGTCGCGATGTTGCTCGGCTTCCTTGTCGGCAGCCTCGTTCATGGCGATCCGCTTCGCTGGCTGATCGTCGCGGCCCAATACAGCTTCGCGTTCGTGCTGCTGCCCACGTTGCTGGTGCGTGGAAACCGCGAGTCGAGCATCCGCCTCGCCCGGGCATTACTGTTCGGTGTCGTGGCGATGGAGGCCTTCGGCGTCTTTGTCTATTATGTGATTCATCCGTCCTACGCGCTCTCGCAACGCATCAGTCCCGAGTTCATCACCGGTGGACATCGGCTGGGCGCGTTCATGGCCGATGCGAACTGGAACGCGGCGATGGTCGCGACGACGATGCCGTTCGTCTTCTATCTCTCGCGCACCGGCCGGCTCGGCGCGATCGGGACCTATGGCTCTATCGCGATCCTCGGCTGGGGCCTGATGTTGTCGGGCTCGTTCACCGGCTTCACCAGCATGGCGATCGCCACGCTGATCTTCCTGCTGGTATCGGGCGGCACGCGCGCCATCCGCACGGCGATCGGACTGATAGCGCTTGGAACGGGGCTGACACTGTCGGGGGTGACGCCGCCCAGCGTGTTCGAGTCGCGCGTGCAGGAAGCGCTGGAAGAGGGCGATCTCAGCCGTGCCGGCACCTTCACCGGGCGCATGGAATTGATCAAGGAAGCTTGGGGTATCGTCAACGATACGACCTTTGTCGGGCTCGGGGTCGACCAGTATCGCGTGGTCAGCAAGGACAAGGCGCCGGTACACAACATGTTCCTGCTAGTATGGGCAGAGGGCGGGCTGATCGCGTTGCTCGGCTGGCTGGGCGTTCTCGCCGTGCCAGTGATGGTGTCGGCAAGCGCTTTCCGGCGCGAGCGAGTCGCCGCAGCCCTGGGATTCTCGGTGCTGGCACCGTTCGTCGCTTTCTCGATCGCGGCACCGCATATGTATTCCCGCAGCTGGGTCGTGCCGCTGATCATCGCGATGGCCGTCATTCTTGCGCGCCGTTCGCGCATACCGACCCGTTTTGACGACCCCGAAGGGGTTAGGGTTACTACGAAAGCACCCCCGCCCTCCCGGCCAAAGTCGCGTATCCTTGCGGCTTAGTCGATAGAAGGGGTGGGTTACATGCACCGCGCTACTTTCGCCGCGATCCTGCTGATGCTGGGAACCTCCTGCAGCGGTGGAATGAGCGGGTTGCCGCCTGTCTCCAGCGCGAGCCAGCCGCTCTATCATCTCGGCCCGGGCGATGAGATCCGCATCTCGGTCTATGGCTTCGACCAGATGGCCAACAGCTATATCGTCAGCGACGCGGGCACCATCTCGCTGCCCATGATCAGCACGGTTCCCGCTGCGGGCAAGACCACTACGGAGCTTGAAGCTGCGATCGCGGGGACCCTGCGCGACCGCAATCTGGCGCCCAACGCCAATGTCAGCGTGCAGGTGGCGAAGTACCGGCCCTTCTACATCCTCGGCGAGGTGCAGAAGCCGGGCGAATATCCCTATGTCCCCGGCATGACGCTGACCACCGCAGTCGCGATCGCCGGCGGCTACACCTTCCGCGCCAACACCAAGCAGGCGAAGCTCACGCGCCGCGACGGTTCCGGGGACGTCCATGGCGCAGCCAGTCGCGACACCGCGGTACTGCCAGGTGATACGATCGAGATTCCGGAAGCGTGGTTCTGAGCATGTCCGGCTCGCTCGCCGGGCGGATATTGCTCTCCACCGCCGCCACCGCAGCTCTGGTGCTCCCCCATAGCCTGCCCGCGCAACAGGTGCGGCGCGGCGCACCGCCGCTTGACCTCCCGCGCCCCGGTTTCGAACGGCATGTGTCACATGTCGGGCCGCTCGAGGTACGGCTCGAGGCGGACGTCTCCACGCTCTACGATACCAACGTCTATGCCACGTCGACCAAGCCGCAGGACGACATGATCGCCGTTATCCGCCCGCGGGTTGAGGTCGATTGGCCGGGCGCGACGACGAGCGTGCACGGCGAAGCCTATGCCGAGATACGCGAGCATTTCGACCTGGGCAGCGAAAGCTCAGCGGAATTCGGCGGAGCGATCGACAGCAGCATGCGGTTCGGCCAACAGCACGTCCTGAGTTCGGAAATGCGCTACGACCGTGCGATCCAGAGCCGTGCCGACCCCGAGGCGCGCGTCCCGATCACCGAACCACCGCGCAAGATCGATATCGTTACTGCCAACGTCAATTACACCTTCACCACCAGCAACCTGGCACTGACCATCGAGCCCGCCTACGACGGCTACAACTATCTCGACCCCAGCGAACGCGACCGCGACATGAAGAGCTATCGGGTCCGCGCCCGCGCGACGTGGAAGCCCGCGGCGCCTGTCGCCTTCTTCCTTGAAGGCTATGGCAACTGGCGCAATTTCGATCTCGCAAAGGATTTCTCCGGTATCGACCGCGACGCCAATACCTATGGCGTGCTGGTCGGCGCCAGCCGGGAGATCTCGGGCCGGATACGTGGCCAGATCGGCTTTGGCGTCTTCCGCTTCAATCCCGACGATCCGACGCTTTCCGGCTATACGGGCTTCGCCGTCAACGGCTCCGTCACCTGGTCTCCGCAAGCGAGGACCGCACTGACTTTCAGTGCCTTCCGCGGCGATGTGGCGACGGTGCGGGCCGGCGCCTCGGGTAGGACCGATACGCGGGTCGGGCTGCGCGTCGATCAGGAGGCACGGCACAATCTGCTGCTGAATGCCGGGGTAAGTTGGGTCCAGAGCGACTATCGCGGGTCCGGCGACCGGTTCGACACGCTCATCGGTGAGGTCGGCGCAGAATATCTGATCGACCGCGCATTCTCGCTCTTCACGACCGCCAGCTACGCCCGGCGCAAGGCCACTGATCCGCTCGACGAATATTCCCGCGGCCGGATCGAGCTCGGCATTCGCGCCCGTTATTGAATAGGGATCCGATCATGGAGCAAGCCCCGTCGCTACCTGCGATAGGTTCCTGCCCGCCCGTGTCGGCACGCTCGAACCGTGCAGCGCGCGTCCCGCCAGCGTTGCTGCTTGCATTGCTGACGTCCACCGCACTTGCGACGTGCGGCGCCGAGGATCCGCAGAGCCAGGCAGCCGCCAACATCGTCCTGCCCGCGATCCAGGAGCCGGTTCATCCGGCCTTTCCCGGCGCCGAGGGGTTCGGCCGCGCATCGCAGGGGGGACGCGGCGGCCGGATCATTCAGGTGACGACGCTCGCCGACTCCGGCGCCGGATCGCTCCGTGCCTGCCTCGAAGAGAGCGGTCCCAGGGTATGCGTGTTCCGCGTAGCAGGCGTGATCCGCTACACCACGCTCCGCCCGATCATCGAGCATCCCTTCCTGACTATCGCCGGAGAAACGGCGCCCGGGGACGGCATTCTGCTTAGCCATGCGGGCGGTTCGGGCGCGTTCACGCCTTTCGTCATCAAGAACACGCATGATGTGATCGTTCGCCATATCCGCGTGCGCACCGACCGGGATGGTGAGCAACGCCGCGCCAACAGCGCCTTCATCGTAGAGAACAGTCAAAAGGTGATCCTCGATCATGTCAGCGCATCCTGGGCGCGCGACGAGAATTTCGGAGGCTATGCGCAGAACGACCAGATCACCGTGTCGTGGTCAATCTTCGCCGAGGGCGTGCCACGGCATGACAAATGCGCCCTGCTTGCGAGCGATCCCAAGGGGCCGCAGCGCCTGAGCTTCATCCACAATCTCTGCGCCCATAATGGCGACCGCAACCCCGACGTAAACTTCCCGCCCGGGTCGTGCGTCGAGGTGTTCGACAACGTGATGTACAACGCCGCCTTGCAGTTCACCGAGGTTTGGGAAAGCTATGGCGGCACGCCGGTCAACGTAATCGGCAATGTCTACAAGCGTGGGCCTAATACCTCGCGGCTGGCCTTCGCGATCGATCGGCCGCTAGTCGGGTCGACCGGCAAGGCGCGCATCTATGTCTCCGACAACATTATCCTCGGCAAGGACATCGAGATCGCTCCGATCGCGCGCGAGGCGATCGTCCCCTCGCCCGTCTGCCCGTTCGAGACGCAGCCCAAACCGTCATCGCAAACCTATGAATCCGTACTCGGCGGCTCCGGTGCTTTCCCGCGCGACAGTGTCGATCAGCGGATCGTGCAGGAGGTGCGTGACCATAAGGGCCAGCTCGGCGCGAAGGACCGGACGCTGCCGAGTCTCGCCGCTGGCGTCCCCTATCCCGACAGCGACGGCGACGGCATGTCCGACGAATGGGAGCGCAGGCGCGGGCTGGATCCCGAGGTCAACGACGCATGGGGCGACAAGGACGGCAACGGCTGGTCGAATCTCGAGGAGTTCCTGAACTATTGCCACCTGCAACGTATGGCAGGCCGTCAGATCCGCTAGCGATCAGCCGTGCCGCTCGAGCAGGAGCGCCTCGATCTCCGACCCCCGGCCGTACCGCTCGACCACGGCGAGTCTTCCGGAATCGTCGAGACGAAACAGCGTACCCTGATGGTCGGCGGTGCCGAGCGTGCGAAGGACGAGCAACCAGGCGCCGGGCCCGCGAAGATAGGCGCGAACATTGTCGACCGCACGTAGCAGCAGTTCAGGCGTGAAATAGTGCCGGTTGAGAATGTTCGCCGCGCGCACCAAATCGAAGCGCCCGACGAAATCGCAGCGACGCTCAGTCACATCGTCCTCGACCAAATGGATCCCACTCGCTTGCGAAAGGCGCGGAGTGACAAGCGCCACGCGCCGGGAATGGTCCGTGCGCCGCGCGCGTTCGAGTGCGGTGCGACGCAGTGCGAGGTGCGCCAGGCCGCGTACCGCCAGCATGCCGCTCACGTAATCCAGCCGCCGGCGCCACGGTCGCAAGGGGGCGCCCAATATCTCATATTGCAGCACATGCCCTGGCGGCTCGACCAGCGCGCGACAACTCAGCGGCAGTTCAACGAGTTGCGCCTCGAGTAGACGATCGGTCCCCGTGACGATTCCCGGATGTCCCGCATCGCGCAGCGTCTCGACAAGTTCGAGGGTCGTCGTGCCGGAGGAGATGCCCAGATCGAGCGCCTCGCCGATCGTCGCACCCGCTGCAGCGAGCCGCGCGACGAGCGCCGCATCGATCGACCGCAGCCGCCCCGGCTCGGTGCGCTTGAACGTGTCATTGGCGGTTTTGATACCGCCGAAGAAGCGCGCCTCGTCGCGCGGCGTGATTGCTTCGGCAGGCGTCGCAAAGAAAACGCTGGCGGTCGGCACGCTCCGCTCCCGGCAAGAATTCGGCTTCCCGGGTAGCAGCAATTCGGCGGCCTGCGACCGTAGCTGCGGGGGTACTCCCATTGCCCATATGAGACCCGGCGAGATGGACGCTAGGCAAACTGAAACGAAACGGGATGTCAGCGATGCAGATCGAGACCGACGCTAGCCTGGCGGCGCGGCAGGCTGATCGAGTGGGAGGGCTCTCGCGGACGCACTGGCGTCGGCTGGCGATCGCGGCGATGATCCTGATCGGCATCGCGCTGATCGCGCGGGTCATGTCCTATCCGCTGCAGCATGACGAGCAATTCTATGTGCCGGCGGGAGTGCTCTTCTCCTGGCACGGCCTGTACAAGGATCTGGGGTTCAGCCACCTCCCCAATTTGCCTCTGTTGCTGACCGCGCTCTATCGCGTGTTCGGCACCCATCATTATCTGCTGGTCGGACGGGTCGTGATCCTGGTCAGCTGGCTCACCGCCTGCGGCGCGCTGCTGATGATCGGCCGTGACTATGTCCATAGCAGGCTGGTGACGGCGCTGATGGTGTCGCTGCTGGTGTTCAACATGACGCTGCTCGAGGCCACGGGCATGGCAGTGACGAACAATTTCATCCCGGTGCCCTTCGCCTTGCTCGGCTTCTACGCCTTCCTCAAGGCGACCGATCGCCCCGACCCCGATCGGTTCTGGGCTGCGATGAGCGGGCTGCTGCTGGCGATCGCCGCGGGGTTCAAGGCCAATTACGTGCTCATCCTCATCCCCTTCGCGGTGGCGGCATTCCTCGTGCCCGTGCACGTGACGCTCGGTGAGCGGATACGACGCGTGGTGCTGCCGATGCTGGTTGGTTCACTGATTGGCGGCGCCCCCACCCTCGCCTTTCTGCTGGCCGATCCGTCAGGCTTCGTCGCCCATGTCTTCAGTTTTCACCGCGGCCCGCAGATCGGCTATTGGAACGCCCACCCCGACCCGCTCGATCCCAAGGCAATGTCGCTGCGTGACAAGATCATGATGGCGAATGGTCTGTGGTTCTCGGGCGTGCGCCTGGTGATGGTGATGGGTATCGTCTTCCTCACGGTGCTCGGCATCCAGCAGGGCGGATCGCTACGACGCATTGCGAGCGCGAGCACCGCGCGATGGCCGGTGCCGCTCGCCGCGAGCCTGATGCTGCTGGCGATGCTCGGTTCGTTCGCACCCACCCCCGCGTTTCCGCAGTATTTTACGCCGTTTATCCCGTTCGGTATCGTGTTGCTCGGGCTGATGTATGCTGCGCTGGACGGACATCGGCGCGCGATGGCGCGGCCGTTCGTCATCGCGGCGCTCGCGGTGACCACGCTGATCGGCGCGCCCGTGTTGCTGGCAAGCCTGCCCAAGCTCATGCGCCCGGGCAACTGGACCGGCATCCGCGTGCATGCCGACGCCGAGAAGATAGCCGCACAGGTGCGCGCCACCGGCAATGCCGCGCCGGTCGCCACGCTGGCGCCGCTCCACGTGCTCGAAGGCGGGCTGGACATCTATCCGCATCTGGCCATGGGGCCGTTCGTCTATCGCGCAGTGCCGTGGATCCCCCAGCGCGACCTGTCGCATTTCAAATATGTGGTGGCGCCGGACGGAGTCCCCGCTCTGCTCGACGCCAATCCGCCTTCAGCCATTCTCGTCGGGTTCGAGAAGGACCTCGACCAGCCGTTCGCGATCTGGGGTACGCAAGCCGGCTACCAGGCGCATGCGATGAAGCTTGGGGCGACCGACGGCGGCAAGACCGGGCTGCTGTTTATCGCGCCACCTGTCCTTCTACCTGGAGCTCCTCCGGCTCCAGCAACCGCGGCACAGCCGACGACGCCGTCAGCGCCGTCTCAATCGGGAACGCCCCCCCAACATTGAGCTGCGCCTCGATGATCGGCATCCGCGCCTTGGCCTGAAGGAAGATACGGCCGAGATACTCGCCGATGATACCGAGGAAAATCGCGTTGAGCGTGATGCCCAGCAACAGCAGTACCGTAGTGGTGGCGAAGCCCGCCGGCCATTGCGTGCCGAAGATCAGCCGCCCGGCCAGATAGACGAGAATGCCGAACATCGTGAGGAAGCCGACGCTCAGGCCCACAGCTGACGCTACACGCAGCGGAACCAGCGAATGGTTGAGCACGCCATCCATCGCCAGCCCGACCATTCTGCGCAGCGGGAATTTGCTCTCCCCCGCGAGGCGCGCCTGGCGGTCATATTCGAACCCGACTTGCGCGAATCCCATCGCGCTGATCAGCCCGCGGATATAGGGCGTGGTATCCCGCACATTGCGCAGCTCGACGAGCAGCCGCGCGTCGACCAGCCGGAACTCGCCGGCATTGAGCGGCAGATCGTCCTCGCTGAGCGCGTTGACCGTATAATAGAACCAGCGGCGAAGCGCGGCGGTGACCGGCCCGTCGGCGAGAGTGCGGCGCACGCCATAGACCACCTGATGCCCCTGCCTCCACAGCTCCAGCATCTGCGGGATGAGCTCGGGCGGGTCCTGCAGGTCGCAGTCGATCTGCACCGAACAGGCGCCCCGGGCATGCTGATAGGCGACCAGCAGCGAACGCTGATAGCCATAGTTGCGCGCGAAGCGGATCACCCGCACGCGCGGATCGTTTGCGGCGATCTCGCGCAGCAGGGCGAAAGTCCGGTCGGTCGAGTGATTGTCGGTGAAGATGATCTCATATTCGTGGCGCGGCAGCGTCTTGAACACGTCGACGATCGCCCGATAGGCGCGCTCGACATTGTCCTCCTCGTTGAACGCGGGGACCAGCACCGACACGAGGATTGTGCCCGGCTTGCTCATGCATAGGTCCTTTTGCGCATGCTGGCGGTGGTGCTGCGGATCCCCTCGGCAAGCGGCACGATCGCGCGCCAGCCGAGAAGATCGCGCGCGCGATCGGGGATGCCCCACAGTGCATCCACGCGGAAATTGGGTTCGTCGGCAGCGTCGAAGCGCACGAGCCGCGGATCGCAGCCCGTGGCATCGACGATCAGATTGGCGATCTCGCGCACCGTCGGCGCGAGGCCGGTGGACAGGTTGAGGATGGTGTCCGGGTCGAGCCCCGCACGCGACATGCAGCGCAGTCCGCGGACCACGTCGTCGACATGGATCATGTCGCGCCGGCTCGCCGGCCGCCGGATGTGGCTCGACTCACCCGTTAGGCAACGGTCGATCAGCCACGGCACCATATAGTCGAGCGACTGGCCGGGCCCGTAGGTGAGCGCGAACCGCGCGGTCACTACCGGGAAGGACAAGCGCGGCTGGAGCATCCGCGCATAATGTGCGCCCGCGGTCATCGCCGCGGTGTAGACGGTGAGCGGAGCCTCGCGCTGATCCTCGCGCGAGGGGACCGGCCCGTCGCCATATTCGGCGAGCGATCCGGCTCGGATGAGGGTGCGCGGCGGGGCACGCAGTCCCGCAGTCGCCGCGAGCAAAGCGAAGAGGTTGAGCAGGTCCTGGCTCAGCGTTTCGCGCTCGACGGGATGCGGCGGCGTCGGGTCGCGGCCGGTCCCGCTGGCGAGGTGGTAGATCACGGTCGGGCGCGCGAGCGTGAGGCATTTCCCCAGCGCAGCGACATCGTCGAGCGGCACGGGCACGACCACAGCCCCGTCGGGAATACGTTCGGGCCGCGACGGCCCATCTGTGCGGACGAGCAAATGCACGGCATCGCCATCGGCGAGATGCGCGCGCGCCAGCGCGGCCCCGATGAAGCCCGCCCCGCCGGTAATTACCACACGCTCGGCCATCGCATTCCCCTTCGCGATGCGTGCTTCGGCTGTCAGGACGCGAGCATCTGCTCCCGCGCCGGCGACACCCGGTCCGCGAACTCGCGGAAGCATTGGTGCATATAGTCGATC
>Ga0065165_1002212_pt1 | contig 17380 bp, 16 predicted proteins | sample AraplaMF_Cvi_mMF_FD_63813 | JGI IMG/M metagenome (GOLD analysis project Ga0065165, IMG submission 63813) | Arabidopsis root microbial communities from the University of North Carolina, USA - plate scrape MF_Cvi_mMF (version 2) (version 3) | ecosystem: Host-associated > Plants > Roots >...
CCGGAAGCACTCAGCAAATCGATCCATCGGCGGCTCCATCCCAACCAGGAGCTACCTTCAGAATCAATTTATCGCCGCTTCGCAACAACTTACCAAGCTGGACATGCGATTCCCCTGCCCTGGAGGGGGAGGGTCGATCGCGCGAAGCGCGAGCGGGGTGGGGTGACAGTCCCTCGATTAAGGCGGTGCCCGTGTGGAGAGATCACCCCACCCCGCACCGCATTTCGCTGCGCTCCATGCGCTGCGACCCTCCCCCTCCCCAGGGGGGTTAAGCGTCCCTACCCGCCGAGCTTGGCCTCCAGCGCCGCGATGCGCGCCTTCAGGGCCTCGTTCTCCTCACGCGCCAGGCGGGCCATGTCCTTGACCGCCTCGAACTCCTCGCGCTTGACGAGGTCCATGTCGCGCAGGAATTTTTCGGCCTGGGTGCGCATCACGGTGTCGAACTCGCGCTTGACGCCCTGGGCGGCACCGGCGGCGTCGTTCATCAGGCGGCCGATCTCGTCGAAAAACCGGTTGTTGGTCTGGGTCATGTCGGTCTCCTGATCGATCTCTTGGCGGCCTGATAAACTTTGCGCGAACGCTCCCAAAGACAATGGCAATCCGGGCGGAACGGTTCAAGTGCCGATCGGCGGTATCCTTGTCATGCCCCGGTTTCCTTGCAATCGTATTCAACGTCCCTGCATAAGAAAGAATCACACGGCGAGCGCGGATGCACTATCGCCGCAATCTCGTTTAGCGATTGAAGGCCTGATGCCCTTTCTGCTCATCGACTTTCCCGCCTTCAAGCCGATCGCACTCGAGATCGGCCCGTTCGCGATCCGCTGGTATGCGCTGGCCTATATCAGCGGCATCGTGTTCGGCTGGCTCTATGCCCGCTCGCTGCTGAAGAAAGAGCGCCTGTGGGGCGGGCCTGCGCCGATGTCGCTGGTGCAGATCGACGACTTCATCCTGTGGGTCACGCTCGGCATCATCCTCGGCGGCCGCACCGGCTACGTGCTGTTCTACAACCTGCCCCTCTTCATCGAGCACCCCGTCGCGATCTTCAAATTGTGGGAGGGCGGCATGTCCTTCCATGGCGGCTTCCTCGGCTGCGTCGTCGCGGTGATGTGGTTCGGCTGGCGCAGCCGCATCTCGATCCTGTCGCTCGGCGACATCACCACAGCGGTCGCCCCAGTCGGGCTGCTGCTCGGCCGGATCGCCAATTTCATCAACGGCGAATTGTGGGGCCGTGCCACCGACCCGGAACTGCCCTGGGCGATGATCTTCCCCAACGATCCGACGCAGCTGCCACGCCATCCGAGCCAGCTTTATGAAGCCGGCATGGAGGGCATTTTGCTGTTCGCCGTGCTCGCAATCATGATCCGCTTCGGTGCCCTGAGGCGGCCCGGCATGATCCTCGGCAGTTTCATCCTGATCTATGGCCTGACCCGGATCGTCGGCGAGCATTTTCGCGAGCCCGACGTCCAGCTCGGCTTCCTCTGGGGCGGGTTAACCATGGGCATGCTGTTGTCGATCCCGATGCTTATCGTCGGAGGCATACTTATTGTATTGGCGGTGAGGCGCGGTGCGCCGAAGCCGATCGAGGCTATTCGTTAATTCATTTCGAGAAAGCACGCCGTGACCGACCAGCCGCTACTCGACGAGATCAAGGCGCTGATCAAATCCTCAGGCCCCATGCCGGTGTGGCGGTACATGGAACTGTGCCTGATGCATCCGCGCTACGGCTATTACATCTCGCGCGACCCGCTCGGGCGCGAGGGCGACTTCACGACGTCCCCCGAGGTCAGCCAGATGTTCGGCGAGCTGCTGGGACTGTGGACCGCCTCGGTGTGGAAGCAGATGGGCTCGCCGCAATTCCTGCGGCTGATCGAGCTCGGGCCCGGCCGCGGCACCATGATGGCGGATGCGCTGCGCGCGTTGCGCGTGCTGCCGCCGCTGTACCAGGCGCTTCATGTTCACATGGTCGAGGTCAACCCCGTGCTCCGCGAGCGGCAGAATGCGACGCTGTCGGGCGTGCGCAACATCGCCTGGCACGACAGCATCGACGACGTTCCGGAAGGGCCGAGCATCATCCTCGCCAACGAATATTTCGACGTGCTGCCGATCCACCAGATGGTGAAGCGCGAGAACGGCTGGCACGAGCGCGTGATCGAGATCGACCCCAACGGCAAGCTTCAGTTCGGCGCCGCATCCGAGCCGACGCCGCGCTTCGAGGTTCTGCTGCCGCCGCTGGTGCGCGCGGCCCCGGTCGGGGCCGTGTTCGAATGGCGGCCGGACGGCGAGATCATGAAGCTCGCAACCCGCGTGCGCGACCAGGACGGCGCGGCGCTGATCATCGATTACGGCCATCTGCGCAGCGACGCCGGCGACACGTTTCAGGCCATCGCCCGCCACACCTTCACCGATCCCCTGAAGGCGCCGGGGCAGGCCGACGTCACCGCCCATGTCGACTTCCAGGCGCTGGCGCGTGCGGCCGAGGATGTCGGCGCGCGTGTGCATGGCCCGGTGACACAGGGCGACTTCCTCAAGCGCGTCGGCATCGACACCCGCGCCGCCGCCCTGATGGCGAAGGCGACGCCCGAAGTCGCCACCGATATTTCCGTCGCGCTCAAGCGGCTCACCGATACCGGACGCAGCGGCATGGGCTCGATGTTCAAGGTGCTCGGCATCTCCGAGCCGCGGCTGACAGGCATCGCCGGTCTCAGCGATCTCGAACAGGCCGGAGGCAATTGATGACCCTCACCTCGTCGCTGCTGTCGGCGGTGCCCGGCCTGCGCCATTCCTTCTTCACCCGCGAGGGCGGCGTCTCGGGCGGCATCTATTCCGCGCTGAACGGCGGGCTCGGCTCCGGCGACGACCAGGCCCTCGTCGCGGAGAACCGCCGCCGCATGGCCGAGCATGTCGGCGTCGCGCCGGAACGCTTTCTCAGCCTGCACCAGATCCACTCGCCCGACGTGCTCGTCGCCGACGCGGCATGGCCGAGCGGCCCGCGGCCGAAGGGCGACGCGATGGTGACGAACACGCCCGGCATCGCGCTCGGCGTCTCCGCGGCCGATTGCGGACCGGTGCTGTTCGTCGATCCCCATGCGCGCGTGATCGGCGGCGCCCATGCCGGCTGGAAGGGCGCGCTGACGGGCGTGCTGGAATCGACGATCCTGGCGATGGAGAAACTCGGCGCCACGCGCAGCGGCATCATCGCCGCGATCGGCCCCTTGATTCGCCAGGACAGCTACGAGGTCGGCAACGAGTTCGTGGCGCGCTTCATCGAGGCGGATGCGGACAACGCAATGTTCTTCATCCCGTCGGTGCGCGAGGGCCATGCGATGTTCGATCTCGCCGGCTTCATCCGCACGCGGCTGGAGGCCGCCGGCATTTTGATGATCGACGATCTTGGTCTGGATACTTACGCCGACGAACGCTTCTTCAGCTATCGCCGCTCGGTGCATCGCAAGGAGCCCGATTACGGCCGCCACGTTCACGCGATCGCGCTGGAGGCGTAACGGTCTCGTGGCCCGGACGCTGCGCAGCACGCAGTGATGCGCTGCAGAGCCGGGGCCCACGTCTCCGCGACTTCGATTTCCTTGGCTTTCTGGGTCCCGGCTCAGCGCAGCAGCGCTACGCGCCGCAGCGCGTCCGGGACACACCTTCCGCGTGGCTCAGATCCAAATGATCGCGCCGGAGGCGTGAACACACAGGCAACGTCGTTTCATTCCGGGGCGATGCACAAAATTCGCGCCCGTATTGCTCCGGATCTGTGGCGCCCCCGCCCTAGACCTTAATCGATTTTAACGATATCGCTGCCCTCCATAATGAGGGACGCGTCATTCATCTTGCGCCGCGCGGGTTCGCGCGTGCTGGCGGTCATGCTGCTGGTGGCGGCGACCGCGCTTGGCGGCTGCGCCGGTGGCGGCAATGTTGCCAACTCCTATGCGATGGCGCCGAGCGCCGGCTCCGGGGCGACCGTGGCCTTCGAATCGATCGATGGCCCCCCGCCGCAGGTGTTCGACCGCATGGTCGGCGTGCTCGACAGCGAATCCAAGCTGCGCAGCCTGTCCGTGGTCTCCCGCGAGGGCTCGGCTGCCTATCGCGTGCGCAGCTACCTCTCCGCCCAGGTGGTGCGCGGCAAGACCGTGATCGCCTGGGTCTGGGACGTCTACGATGCCAGCCAGCAGCGGGCGCTGCGCCTCTCCGGCGAGGAACCGACCTCGGCCAAGGGCAGCCGCGATCCGTGGCAAGCCGCCGATGATCTGGTGCTGCGAAAGATCGCCCAGGCCGGATTCAGTGGACTTTCCAACATGATCAACGGAACGCCTGATGCCCCAAGCGCGGCTCCGGGCCTGCGCGGACCGGCGGTGGCGAGCGTGATCCCGGAGCCTCCGGCGCCCGACATGCCGGCCTCCGCGCTCGGCTACGCCGAGCGATAACCCCCGCTAAACCACGGCCTCAGTTTGCGGCCAAGCCGTTGGCCCGACTCAGGATTTTCGAAGGGAAAACGTAGCATCCCGGGTTGCCATTGCAGCCCTCGGCCTGATATTTCCTCGCCCGTCGTAACCGTGCTGCCAGTGGGTATTCTCTGATGTTGAACGTCGTATCCAGCAAAGCGCGGGAGGAAGCGTCCATGTCGGCCAAGAACGGCTCCATCAAGCTTGTCGCCGGCAACTCCAATCCGGCTCTCGCCCAGGCCATCGCGCAGGGCCTCGACATGCCGCTGACCAAGGCGGTGGTCCGGCGCTTCGCCGACATGGAGATCTTCGTCGAGGTGCAGGAGAACATCCGCGGCTCCGATGCCTTCATCATCCAGTCGACCTCGTTTCCGGCGAACGACAACCTGATGGAGCTCCTGATCATCACCGACGCGCTGCGCCGCTCCTCGGCGCGCCGCATCACCGCAGTGATCCCCTATTTCGGCTATGCCAGGCAGGACCGCCGCTCCGGCTCGCGCACGCCGATCTCGGCCAAGCTCGTCGCCAATCTGATCACCCATGCCGGCGTCGACCGCGTCATGACGCTCGACCTGCATGCCGGCCAGATCCAGGGCTTCTTCGATATCCCGACCGACAATCTGTTCGCGGCTCCCCTGATGGTGCGCGACATCCGCGAACGTTTCGACCTCGGCAAGGTGATGGTGGTCTCGCCCGACGTCGGCGGCGTGGCCCGCGCCCGCGGCCTCGCCAAGCGCATCAACACCCCGCTCGCGATCGTCGACAAGCGCCGCGAGCGTCCGGGTGAGTCCGAAGTCATGAACGTGATCGGCGACGTCTCCGGCTATAGCTGCATCCTGGTCGACGACATCGTCGATTCCGGCGGCACGCTGGTGAACGCGGCCGACGCGCTGATCGCCAAGGGCGCCAAGGACGTCTACGCCTACATCACCCACGGCGTGCTCTCCGGCGGCGCCGCCGCCCGCATCGCCGGCTCCAGGCTGAAAGAGCTCGTGATCACCGACTCGATCCTGCCGACCGAGGCGGTGACCAAGGCCCCGAACATCCGCACGCTGCCGATCGCCAGCCTGATCTCGGACGCAATCGCCCGCACCGCGGCGGAAGAATCGGTGTCGAGCCTGTTCGACTGAGTTTTCTCTTCGCCTCTCGCCGTCCCCGCGGAGACTCCCCCTTACCCCACCCTCTCCCCGCAAGCGGGGCGAGGGAGTGCGCGACGCTTGCGTCCCTTACGGCCCTGCTCCCGCGGGTTGTTGCCGGCTGCTGCCCATGACATCATCATGACGCCGAGTCATCTCTGCCTGGATACCCGATGCCGCGCCGGAAATTCGCTTGGGAAAAGCTATCGGACGAGCAGTTGCTCAAGCAACGCCTGTCCAGCCTGAGGGTTACGGTCGAAGGCACCTGGCTTGAGGACTGCGTCAGCACGCTCCACGAAGAGCTCGAAGAGCGTGGCATCAGGCTGCGGCCGCATACCTGGATCTCGAGCGAGTGGTTCAGTCCGGGAGACGTGCCCGGCATCGCCATCCCCTTCTATCTCGCCCATCCCCGCCTGATGAAGCTCGAGAAGAAGATGATGTTCGACGTCGAGGGCGGAACCTGGCGTGAGTGCATGGCCATCCTTCGTCACGAGGCCGGCCATGCCCTTCAGCACGGCTTTCAGTTGCAGCGGCGCCGGCGCTGGCAGCAATTGTTCGGGCCGTCGTCGAAACATTACCCGCGCTACTACCGGCCCAATCCGGCGAGCAGGCGCTACGTCCAGCACCTCCGGCTCTGGTACGCACAGAGCCACCCTGACGAAGACTTCGCCGAGACATTTGCGGTGTGGTTGCGGCCGCGTTCAAACTGGCGCACGCGATACGCCGGATGGCCCGCACTGAAGAAGCTCGAATATGTCGACGAGCTCATGGGCGAGATCGCCGGAGAGCGGCCGCTGATCACGACGCGGGAGCGTGTCGATCCGCTGAGCAAGCTCAGCCAGACGCTTGAAGACCACTACAAGAAGAAGCAGGCATTCTACGCGTTCACGCCACCGAAGACCTACGACCGCGACCTCTCCCGGCTGTTTTCCGCCGATCCACGGCATCACCGGTCAAAGCCGGCCGCGGCCCTGATCCGGCGCCACCGCGCCCAGATCCGGCAGCTGGTCGCGCGATGGACCGGCGAGAACCAGCTCACGCTCGATGCCGTGCTTGACGACATGATCTCCCGCTGCCGCGAGCTCGACCTGCGCGCGGTGGGCCCCGAACAGAAGCTCGTTCTCGATTTCACCGTCCTCGTGACCGCCAAGACGATGCACGCGCTGTTCGGCCCGTCTCGGCGCAAATGGATCGCGCTATGAGACGACTCCGTATTCTGGTTCTGATGCATCCGGACTTCCTGCCCCCGGATTCGACCGACGGGTACACCCCGCAGGAAATCAACAATTGGAAGACCGAATACGATGTGGTCAGCACCTTGCGCGCGGCGGGCCACGACGTCCGACCGCTCGGCGCGCAGGAGGAAATCAAGCCGGTGCGCGAGGCGATCGAGGAGTTCAAGCCGCACGTGGTTTTCACGTTGCTCGAGGAATTCCACAACAACGTCGCCTACGACCAGCACATCGCGAGCTATCTCGAGCTGATGAAGGTCGCTTATACCGGGTGCAATCCGCGCGGCCTGATCCTGGCGCGCGGCAAGGATTTGTCCAAGACACTGGTGCATCATCGCCGGATCGCGGTGCCGGCCTTCGCGGTTTTCCCAATGCGACGCAAGGTGAAACGTCCGACGCGTCTTGCGCTGCCGCTGATCGTCAAGAGCCTGAACATGGATGGATCTGCCGGCATTTCCCAGGCCTCCATCGTCGATACCGACGAAAAGCTCGCAGAGCGCGTCGCCTTTATCCACGATCGGAGCGAAACCGCCGCTATCGCGGAGCAGTTCATCGAGGGGCGAGAGCTTTACGTCGGCGTGCTCGGCAACAACCGGCTGCGCGTCCTGCCGGTCTGGGAATTGAAATTCGGCAGTATGGGCGGCCGCAGGTCACGCCACATCGCGACCGAAAAGGCCAAGCACGACACCGACTACCAGGAGCGCGTCGGTATCGTCGATGGGCACGCCAAGGACCTCGCGCCCGAAGTCACCGCGCGCATCCAGCGTGCTGCGAAACGCATTTACCGGGCACTTGGTCTCGATGGCTACGCGCGCATCGATTTCCGTCTCGCCGCCGACGGCACGCCGTATTTCATCGAGGCCAATCCCAATCCGGAAATCGCAAAGAGCCAGGAGTTCGCCACCGCGGCCCAGCATGACGGGCTTGAATACTCCGATCTCCTGCAGCGCATCCTGACGCTGGGGATCAGCCGGGCGAAGGCAGGCGTGTCGCTAGGCTGAAACCCTTGCGCTCACCACGTCGGCAAACGACTTGAAGAACTCCCCCGCCAGCTTCGTCGCGGTCGAATTGATCAGCCGCGCCCCCAACTGCGCGAGCTTGCCGCCGATCTGCGCGTCGACCTCGTAGTGCAGCACCGTGACTTCAGCACTCTCGGATTCCAGCCGCACCACGGCGCCGCCCTTGGCAAAGCCGGCGACGCCGCCGGAGCCCTCGCCAGAGATGCGGTAGCTGTTGGGCGGATCGAGATCTGACAGCGTCACCTTGCCGCTGAATGTCGCTTTCACCGGGCCGACCCTGAAGACCACGGTCGCGGTCATCTCGTTCGGCGCGGTCACCTCGAGCGACTGGCAGCCGGGGATGCACTGCTTCAGCACGGCGGGATCGTTCAGCGCCGCCCACACCTGTTCGCGTGAGGCGGGAATGCGCTGGCTGTCGTTCATCTGCATGATCGGTCACTCTCTGCTTGCTGGCTGATTGGCAGCGCGCTGGCCGCGCCGCCGTTCTCTGGTGATCTCGGCGAGGATCGACATCGCGATTTCCTCAGGCGTGATGGCGCAGAGATCGAGGCCGGCCGGCGCCTTGAAATCATCGATTGCAGCGGCGCCAGCTCCTTCCGCGAGAAGCTTGGCGCGCAGCGAGGCCATCTTGCGGCGGCTGCCGACGAAGGCGTGGTAACAGGCTTTGGTCGCTACAGCCGCTCGCAAGGCGGCCTCGTCGCCCCTGCCCTGCGTCGAGATCACGACGAAGCGCTTTGCCTCGTTGAGCTCCCCGAGATGGTAGCCGTCAATGACGGCATCAGCATCCGGCTGGGCCGTGAGATCGGCCGCAGGCGCAGCGAGCGTGACGTGATAGCCCAGCACGCGCGCTTGAGCCGCAAGCGACAGTGCCACCGGGCTTGCACCGAGAATGACCAGCGAGGGATGCGGCAGCACCGGCTCGACGAAGATGTCCATCGTGCCCTTGCTCGGACACATGTTGCTGGCGAAGCGGATGCCGTCGCGGCTCTCGCCCGCACTGACGCCGAGCTCGGCCAGCAAATTCTCCGGCTGCACCGACACCATGCGCGGCTCGCCGTCGGCGAGCGCCTCGCGCGCCGCCTTCAGCACCGCGCCCCTCGCGCAGCCGCCGCCGATCCATCCCGCGACAATGGTGCCATCCGCCGCGATGATCGCCTTGGCGCCAGCCTTCGCCGCGGTCACCGAAACCGTACGCACCACCGTCGCCAGCACGAAGGCGCGCTCGGCAGCCTTGAGCTGCGCCACCAGATCCAGCACTTCGACATGGGCGGTCATTGGTCTGTCCCTCAGAGCTTCGCCAGATAGGGTTCGAGCGCGCGCAGGCTTTGCAGCGAATTGGCGGGCGCATAGAGATCGACATGCGGCAACGCGGCCTTGATGCCGCGCGCCTCGGGCGTATAGCCCTCCCAAGCCATCATCGGATTGAGCCAGACGATACGGCGGCAGCGACGGTGCAGTGCCGCCATCTCCCGGCCGAGCAGTGCTGCATCGCCGGTCTCGTAGCCGTCGGAGACGATCATCACGCAGCTGCGCGAATGGATGACGCGCGGAGCATGCCAGCGGTTGAAGGTTTGCAGGCTCTCGCCGATTTTCGTGCCGCCGCCCGCGCCCCGCGCCATGATCGAGAGCCGGTCGAGCGCCCGGCCCGCGTCCTTCTCCTTCATCGCATCGGACACGTAGGCGAGGCGCGTGTGGAACAGGAACGCCTCGGCCTCGCGAAACTGATCGAGCACGCCGTGGATAAAGCGCAGGAACACCGACGTGTACATGCTCATCGAACCGGAGGCATCGAGCAGCACGACCAGCCGCAGCGGCTTGTCCTTGCGTTGCCGCTTGACGAGGCTGATCGGCACGCCGCCATGGCTGATGTTGCGATGGATGGTTCGCCGGAGATCGAGCCGATAGCCCTGCCTTCGCGCGAGATCACGTCGGGTCAGGCGCGTCCGCATCGCCTTGGCGAGTTGCGCGGCGGCTTCATGGGCCTGCGCGACCTGATCGGGATCGCTGAGCTTTCTGAAATCGACCTCCGCAAAATTGTCCGCGCGCGAGGCGCCTTCCATGCGGCCCTCGCCGGAGCGTCCCTCCGGGGCGTCATCGGACGACGGAAGCTGGTCCGAGACGGATTGGCTGCCGCCGTGCTCTGCTCTCGTATCCTGCAAGGCCTTCAGCGACGGGTTGCTGGCGCCCGGGGCCGAGCCCATTGTGCGAGAGCGCGAGCGAACACGCTTGCCCAGCCAGAACGCATCGAACAGTCCATCAAACTTGTCCCAATCGGATTTGCGCGCCGAGAACAGATGCTTGAACGCCGCGCGCAGCAGGCCCGGCCGCGCCGCGTAACCCGATGACATCAGCGTCGCAGCATCCTGCCCTTCGGCGAGCCCGACGCGAAAGCCGGCATCGCGCAATGTGCGCAAGAAGGCGGCGAGCCGTGCGGACACGATGCGCGAGACTTCGTCGAGGTCCTCATATCCGGGGCTGGAGCCGCAACAGCTCATGCGACCTTCCCCAATAAACGCTGCGTCACTTCGGGCGTGACGCGTGCACGATCCTCATGGGTTTTCAGCAAACAGACCAGCGTCTCATGCGCGGTCTCGGGCGCGTCGTGGAGATCACGAACGTCGAGCCCAACAAGCGCGGCTGCCCAATCCAGCGTCTCCGCGACGCCAGGCACCTTGCGTAGTTCCTCCTTGCGCACACTTTCGACCATGCGCGCGATCTGGAGCGACAGCGACGGGCTCGCGCCTGCGACGCGCGCCAGGATGATGCGGGTCTCGCGGTCGACGTCGGGATAGTCGACGTAATGATAGAGGCAGCGCCGGCGCAGCGCGTCGGAGAGCTCGCGCGTGCCGTTCGAGGTCAACACGACATGCGGGATCGTCACGGCGGGAATGGTGCCGAGCTCGGGGATCGAGACCTGGAAGTCCGAGAGCAGCTCCAGCAGGAAGGCCTCGAACTCGTCGTCGGCGCGGTCGATCTCGTCGATCAGCAGCACTGGTGCCTTCGGCCGGCGGATCGCCGCAAGCAAGGGGCGCTCCAGCAAGTATTTTTCCGAGAACACCTGGTCCTCGATGCTGTCGCTGCCGCGATGTGCCTGGATCGCCAGCAATTGGCGCTGGTAGTTCCACTCGTAGAGCGCGGAGGACTGGTCGAGGCCTTCGTAACATTGCAGCCGGATCAGCTCGGTCGCGTGCACTTTTGCGAGCGCCTTCGCGACCTCGGTCTTGCCGACGCCCGCCTCGCCTTCGAGCAGCAGCGGACGCCGCAGCAATTGCATCAGCGAGATCGCGGTCGCGAGGTCCGCATCGGCAATGTAACCGGATGCGGACAAGGCCTGCGTGATCTCGTCTCGGTTTTTCATGCTTCCATTGCCTCCTCGTCATTGCGAGGAGCGAAGCGACGAAGCAATCCAGACTATTTCCGCGGTGGGATACCGGATTGCTTCGCTTCGCTCGCAATGACGGCCAGACTACGCCACCGCCCCCAGATCCTTCGCCGCCTTCCAGTTGCGCCAGAAATCGTGCGGCATCTGGATATGCGTCGCGCCGAGGAACGAGAACGCGTCGTTGACGGCGTTGGAGAAGGCCGGCACGCCGCCCACATTCGGGCTCTCGCCGACACCCTTGGCGCCGATCGGGTGATGCGGCGACGGGGTGACGGTGAAGTCGGTCTCCCAATGCGGGGTCTCGACCGCGGTCGGCATGAAGAAATCCATGAACGAGCCGGTGACGACGTTGCCGACCTCGTCGTAGCGGATCTCCTGGCCCATCGCGATGGCGAAGGCTTCGGTGAGGCCGCCATGGACCTGCCCCTCGATGATCATCGGGTTGATTCGGGTGCCGCAATCGTCGAGCGCATAGAAGCGCCGGACCTTGTACACGCCGGTATCGACGTCGATGTCCATGACGCAGAGATAGGCGCCGAAGGGATAGGTCATGTTGGGCGGATCGTAATAGCTGACCGCTTCCAGCCCTGGCTCCATGCCCGGCGGCACCGAATTGTACGCGGCCCAGCAGATATCCTTCATCGACATGAATCTTTCCGGCAGGCCCTTCACCCGGAAGCCGTCGATGTCGAATTCGAGATCGTCCTCGTGAACCTCGAGCTTGTAGGCCGCGATCATCTGCGCCTTGGCCTTGATCTTTCGCGCCGCCATGGCGATCGCCGCACCGGCCACCGGCGTCGAGCGCGAACCGTAGGTGCCGAGCCCGTAAGGCGCGGTGTCGGTGTTGCCCTCCTCCACCATGATGTTGTCGGCGGGAATGCCGATCTCGGTGGCGATGATCTGGGCCCAGGTGGTCTCGTGGCCCTGGCCCTGGCTCTTGGTGCCCATGCGCGCGATGCCCGCACCGGTCGGGTGCATGCGGATTTCGCAGGAGTCGAACATGGCGATGCCGAGGATGTCGCAATTCTTCGACGGCCCGGCGCCGACGATCTCGGTGAAGAAGGAGATGCCGAGCCCCATGATCTCGCGGGTCTCGCCGCGCACAAACGCGGCCCGCTTCTCCGCCTGCTCCTTCCGGAGCGCGGCATAACCTGTCGTCTCCATCATCTTGCGCATGGCGGTGTGGTAGTCGCCTGAATCATATTCCCACCCCAGCGCCGAGTGATACGGGAACTGCTCCGCCTTGATGAAATTCTTTAACCGCAGCTCCGCCGGGTCCATGTTGAGCTTCTGCGCCAGAATATCCATGGCGCGCTCGATGCAATAGGCGGCCTCCGTGACGCGGAACGAGCAGCGGTAGGCGACGCCGCCCGGCGCCTTGTTGGTGTAGACGCCGTCCACCGCCAGATGCGCGGTCGGGAAGTCATAGGAGCCGGTGACGATGTTGAAGAAGCCGGCCGGCCATTTCGACGGGTCGGCGCAGGCGTCGAACGCGCCGTGATCGGCGAGCACGTGGACACGAAGACCCGTGACCTTGCCCTCTTTGGTCGCGGCGATCTCTGTCGTCATGTGATAGTCGCGCGCGAACGAGGTCGCGGTGAGGTTCTCGATGCGGTCCTCGACCCATTTCACCGGCTTGCCCGTCACGATGGAGGCGACGGCCGCGCAGATATATCCGGGATAGGCGCCGACCTTGTTGCCAAAGCCGCCGCCGATGTCGGGGGCGATCACATGGATCTTGTGCTCCGGCAGCTTTGCGATCAGCGCCACCACGGTGCGTATCACGTGCGGGGCCTGGAAGGTGCCGTAGATCGTCAGCTCGCCCTTGATCTTGTCGAAGGAGCAGACGCACTGGCAGGTCTCCAGCGGCGACGGATGGGTGCGGTGATAGGAGATCATCTCCTTGATCTTGACTTCGGCCTTGTTGAAGGCCGCGTCGGTCAGCTCCTTGTCGCCGACGGTCCACTCGAAGATGTGGTTGTCATGCTTGCGCGGGCCATGCGCGCCCGACATCTTGCCGACGAGGTCCTCGCGCAACACTGGCGCATCCTTGTCCATCGCCTTGAAGGGATCGACCAGCGGCGGCAGCGGCTCGTATTCGACGATGACCGCATTGATGCCGTCATCGGCCGCATAGCGGTCGGTGGCGACGACGAAGGCGACCTCCTGGTTCTGGAACAGCACCTTGCCGTCGGCCAGAACCATCTGCACATCGCCGGCCAAGGTCGGCATCCAGGCGAGATTGACGGTCTTCAGCGTCTCGGCGGTGATGACCGCGAGCACGCCGGGCACCTTCAGCGCCGCGCTGTCGTCGATCCTCTTGACGCGCGCATGCGGATGCGGCGAGCGGACGAAATCGCCATGCAGCATGCCCGGCAGCTTGACGTCGTCGACGTAATTGCCCCTGCCCTGGGTGAAGCGGATGTCCTCGACGCGCTTGCGCTTGCAGCCCATGCCTTCGAGTGCGGCGGTGCGTTGTTCCCGCGTGGGAGTGAGGTCATTCATTCTGCGGCCTCCTGGAATTCCACGCCGTTGATCTTGGCGGCGGCATATTGAATAGCCTTGACGATGTTCTGGTAGCCGGTGCACCGGCAGATGTTGCCGGAGATGCCCATCCGGATTTCCGGCTCGCTCGGCGACGGATTCTCCTTCAGCAGCCGATGCGCGCGGACGATCATGCCGGGCGTACAGAAGCCGCATTGCAGGCCGTGCATCATGCGGAAACCCTCCTGGAGCGCCGACAATGTGCCGTCGGCGTTGGCCATGCCTTCGACCGTCGTGATGTCGCTGCCTTGCGCCTGCACCGCGAACATGGTGCAGGACTTCACCGACATGCCGTCGATGTCGACGGTGCAGGCGCCGCAATGGGTGGTCTCGCAGCCGATATGGGTGCCGGTCATCCCGAGATTTTCGCGGACGAAATGCACCAGCAGCGTGCGCGGCTCGACGAGGCCCTCGACCTCGGTGCCGTTCACTTTCATGGTGACGTGTGTTTTGGCCATCGATTCCCTCACTTCGCGACGGAAGCGGCGCGTTGCAGCGCCCGCGTCACCATGATGCCGCCGACATGCTTGCGGTATTCGACCGGCCCGCGCGCGTCCGCCGCCGGCGCCATGATCGCTTCGGCCGCGGCGGCTGCCGTCTTCAATGTCGCCGCGTCGAGGCTGGTCCCGATCACCGCCTTGGCGGCATCAATGGCGAGCAGCGGCGTCTCGTGGACGTTGGTGAGCCCGATCGTGCAGGTCGCGACCTTGCCGCCGGACATCGTGAGCACGACGGCGGCGGCCGCCGTGGCGTAGTCGCCGACCTTGCGCTTGAGCTTTTCGTAGGCGTAGCCGTGGCCGGCCGCCGGCAAAGGGATCGTGACGGAGGCGAGGATCTCGCCGGGCTCGAGCGCGGTGAAATAGGCGCCCCGGTAGAAGTCGGCCGCCGCGACACCGCGGGCACCACTGGCGCCTTCGAGGCGGTAGCTCGCCCCCAGCGTCATCATCAGCGCCGGCATGTCGTTGCCGGGATCGCCATTGGCGACATTGCCGCCAATCGTGCCGCGGTAACGCACCTGCGGATCGGCGATCAGCAGCGCCGCCTCATGCAGGATCGGCATCGCCCTGGCGACGTCGTCGGAGGCCAGCAGCTCGTGCTGGGTGGTCATGGCGCCAATGACGAGATTTTGGCCGTCGCGCCTGATGCCCTTGAGGGCGGCGATGCCGTGCAAATCGATCAGATGGGCGGGGGTGGCGAGCCGAAGCTTCATCATCGGCACCAGGCTGTGCCCGCCCGCCAGTGGCCGCGCATCCTCGCCGAGGTCCGATAGAAGTTTGACGGCATCGGCGATACTCGCCGGCCGGTGATAGCTGAATGATCCCGGGATCATCGTGTCCTCCCACATTCGTCCTTGGGCCGGTGACGGCGCGGACGTTGGGGGGACGGTCACTCCCGTCGGGGCGAGCCGCAATCGTTGGGGCACAAGAACGGGCTTTTTGCACGAATTGCGGGTGGAGACGCACGAATTGCGTCAGGGGTGGGGACGTATGGGGCGCTTGCTCCGGTTCAACCTCTCCCGCGACGCGCGAAGCGCGGCGGGTGGGGGGCTCTCTCCTCTTGGCAAGTCTCTCTGAGGAGACACCCTCTCCCCAACCCTCTCCCGAAGCGGGAGAGGGAGCACACCTTCGGCGTGGCGAGAGCGTTACGCGTGCCGCCGGTTCGCCAGTCCCAGCCTTGCCTTCACCTCGGCGATCTTGGCGCGGCTCACCGGCACCCGGTGCGGGGACGGACCATCGAGCTCGAGCACCGCGCCGTCGCCCTCCTTCCGGACCAGCGCGACATGGGGGATGGCGACGATATGGCTGCGGTGCACGCGGAGAAACAGCGAGGGATCGAGCTGCGCCTCGGCTTCCGAGATCGACCAGGGGCACATCCGCTCCCGGGTGCCATCGTGGACGCGGGTGTAATGTGCGTCCGCCCGAACGCTGCGGACGTTTGCCGTCTCGATGAAATGCGTCCCGTCGGCGCTCTCGACCGGCAGCCGGGGAACCGGCGCACGCGGCGGCTGCCCGAGCCCGCCCAGCGGTGCCATTGGCCGCGGGGTTGAGGCAGGCGCAACAATCAGCTCGATGGCGGCAGCCGCGACCGACGAAGCAACCGGCTCGCCGGCAACGGGGTTCGAAGTCTGACGCCTTTGGTCGGGAACCAGCGACAACAAGAAGCCGGCCGCGATGACGAAGCATAGCACGGCGACGATGATCGACAGGATTTGCTGCGACGCGGCAAGACCGCCGCCGGCATGGTGATGCGCCGCGCCCGTCAGCGGCTCGAAATGCATGCCGAGCATGGCCGTGTAATGCATGCCGGAGACGGCAATTCCAAAAGCAATCGAGCTGACGATCAGCCGAACGCCTTCCTGCTGCGCCAGGAAGGCGCGCAGGCCGCCATAGGCAGTGACGATCGCGACCACGACCGACAGCAGCACCATGGTCTGGTCGTGCACGATGCCGAACGGCCCGGCGAGGCCATGAATGCCCACATAATGCATGCTGGCGATGCCGACGCCGAGCAGGACGGCCGACGACGCCACCCGCTTCAAGGAGGGCTCGCCAATCGAGACGAAGAAAAGCGAGATGCCGACCACCAGCGCGCAGATCAGGAACGAGATGATGGTGGGAAGAACGAGATAGACCGTGTCCGGCGGCAGCGGCGCGGCCAGCATGCCGACGAAATGCATGGTCCAGATGCCGACGGCCAGAAATGCGGCCGCACCCGCGAGCAGCACGCGGTTGCTGACGCCGGGCGTGTTGCGGATGCGAGCCGCAAGCGCAAAGCCGGTATAGCCGCCCAGACTCGCGATCGCCACCGAGAGCGCGACGAGATAGGGATCGTGTCCTTCGAACATGATCTTGTCGGCCGCTCCGTCTCCACGGCACGGCCTCCTCCCGCCGCAGACCTTACAGGGACGGCGGCGGGATTGACAATCAGCGGCGTGTGACCGGGTGGCTACACAATCCCCGCCGCGACCTGGCCGCGCAGGCGCTCCAGACCGTGCAATGTCTCCGCACAGGCGGCCGCGACCTCGATGCCCTTGATCGTAAAGTGCCTGCGGAAGAAATCGTAGTGCACTTCGGTCTCGTGGAATTGCTGCGGCGTCAGCACGGCGGAAAACACCGGCACCTCGGTGCGGAGCTGCACATCCATCAGCGCCTTGATCACGGTGTCGGCGACGAACTCGTGGCGATAGATGCCGCCGTCGACGACGAGGCCGGCCGCGACGATGGCGGTGTAGCGCCGCGTCTTGGCGAGGATCTGCGCGTGCAGCGGGATCTCGAACGAGCCCGGCACCTCGAACACGTCGACATGGGTGAGGTGGCGCGCCTCGGCTTCCTTGATGAAGGCGATACGGGCTTCCTCGACCACGTCGCGGTGCCAGCAGGCCTGCACGAAGGCCACCCGCTGCGGCTTTGCGAAGCGCGGATGCTCGGTCACGGGAACCGGCGGTTGTGTTTGGGACGTTTCGGTCTGGGGATCTTGCAACATCTGATTCATGGCTTTCCTCTCGAGGACCAGAATCAGGGCACACGGAACGACAAACAGCCGCACCTTGCGATGCGTCTGCCACCGACCGTTCTCTTTCATCCGGACTTTAACCGTCGGCTTCGGAGTTGCACCGAATCTGCTG
>Ga0065165_1002215_pt1 | contig 17369 bp, 12 predicted proteins | sample AraplaMF_Cvi_mMF_FD_63813 | JGI IMG/M metagenome (GOLD analysis project Ga0065165, IMG submission 63813) | Arabidopsis root microbial communities from the University of North Carolina, USA - plate scrape MF_Cvi_mMF (version 2) (version 3) | ecosystem: Host-associated > Plants > Roots >...
GGTGTGGCTGACCGTGAAGTCGCAGTCGCGCTCGCGCGCCGCCTCGCCGATATTGGCGAGCAATTCGAGGAAGAAGGGGTGCGACAAGGGCAGTGGCCGCCCACGCATCACCGGGGTCACGATCGCGATCGATCCGACCGCGCCGATCGGGCCGGCGGGCATGGTCGGCTTGAACGGATAGTCGTGGTCGCGTGCCAGCGCCCAGACGCGCTGCTTGGTCCGCGTGCTGATCAGCGGGTGGTCGTTGAGCGCGCGCGACACCGTCGACACCGACACGCCGGCCAGCGTCGCGAGATCCTGCAGGGTGGTATTGTTGTTGCTATTGCTACCCATCGGACCCAGACTGACGGCAACGCCGAACACGGCCATAGTAGCGCATCGTGAGGGGGGCTTTGCAAGCGATCAGAGGGCGATCGGTCCGGGCCGGGCTTTCGGACCGCGTCGCACGGTCGCGCGGGGCCGCCTGGCATTTGTGGAACATGTGCCTCGGGCTGTTCGGCGTCCAGATCGTCTGGGGCCTCCAGAACGTCAACACAAGTCGCATCTTCCAGACCCTGGGCGCGGACGTCGACGAGCTCGCTCTGCTGTGGATCGCCGCACCGATCACCGGGCTGCTGGTCCAGCCGGTGGTCGGCCATCTGAGCGACCGGACCTGGTGGCGGCTGGGACGGCGGCGCCCTTATATCCTTGCCGGCGGGCTGCTCACTGCGCTGGCGCTGCTCGCGATGCCGAGCGTGACGACCTTGTGGTCGGCCTGCGTGATGCTGTGGGTGCTCACTGCGTCGATCAACATCGCGATGGAGCCGTTCCGCGCGCTCGTTGCCGATACCCTGCCCGAGCCGCAGCGCACTTCCGCCTTTGCATTGCAGGTGTTCTTCATCGGCGCCGGCGCGGTGTTCGCCTCGGCGCTGCCTTGGATGCTGACCAACTGGTTCGGCGTCGGCGGCGGGGCCGATACCGTCTCGGCGGCCTATGCGGTCGGCGCGGTGGTATTGCTGGTCACCGTCGGCTGGTCGGTCGCGACCACGCGCGAACGACCGCCGGAGCAGCTCGCCGCCGGGCCCGCCGACATCGCGCATCCCGACGTGCCGACGGCAAGCGGCGCCGCGGCGTTGGCGACCAGCGGGATCGTCTGGGCGCTGGGCGGTGCCGTGCTCGCCGGGCTGACCGCATTGCTGCGCGCCCCGCGCGAGCTCTATCTGATGGCGGGGATCGCCGCGGTGTTCGGGCTGCTCCAGCTGGCGTCGGTCGCGCTGCGCCGCCGCGGGCGCACTTCGATCGGCATGGTCGTGATCGTCGAGGACATCCTGCACATGCCGCCGGTGCTCAAGCGGCTGGCTTTGGTCCAGTTCTTCACCTGGTTCGGGATGTTCGCGCTGTGGGTCTATGCGATCCCGGCGGTCGCCGCGCTCGATCCGGCGAGCCGCGATCCGGCCTCGCCGGGCTATGGCCGCAGTGCCGATTGGGTGGGCATGCTGTTCGCCGAATATAATGCGATCGCCGCTTTGGTGGCGCTGGTGCTGCCCGCGATCGCGGCGAGGGCAGGGCGGCGCGCCTGCCATGCGCTGTGCCTGAGCTGCGGTGCGCTGGGGCTGCTCGGCTTCGCGACCTTCGTGCGCGCTGGCGATCTGTGGCTGCCGGCGATCGGGATCGGGATCGCCTGGGCGGCGATCCTGTCGCTGCCTTATGCGATGCTCTCGGATGGCGTGCCGGCGCGCAAGATGGGCGTCTATATGGGCATCCACAACATCTTCATCGTGCTGCCCCAGCTCGTCGCCGCCGCGACGCTCGGCGCACTGGTGCGGGTGCCATTCGGCGGCCTGCCCGGCGGGGCAATGACCATCGCCGCGATCGCGCTGGCGATCGGTGCCTGTCTGGCGCTGACCATCCCAAAAGCGGCGCCCGCTTAATGCAAAATTGCATTGGCTATTTGCACGTTACGCAGCATCACCCAGAGCGTAGCGCTACCAGCTAGCCCAAATTTGCCCTTGCAACGTGTGCAAAATTACGCAATTCAATGCAACCGAAGGGGTGGCAGCCTTTGCTGTGCCCGAAACGCATCCGCGCAAAGCGGAGCCACTGGGGAGGTTTGCATGACGGACTACACGACGCGTCGATTCCGTGCGCTGCAGGGCGGTGTCTCGCTTTGCGCGCTGATTGCTTTTGGTGCGGCATCGGCCGCGCAGGCGCAGGCGCAGACTGCCGCGGCACCGGCGCAGAGTCAGCAAAGCTCGACGGGCGCCGAGGACGCCGCGGCGGATGATACCACTTCCGACATCGTCGTGGTCGGCGTGCGCGCCGCGCTCGACACCTCGCAGAACATCAAGAAGAATTCCGACACCTTCGTCGATTCGATCACCGCCACCGACATCGGTGCCTTCCCGGACAAGTCCGCGGCCGAGGCGCTGGCGCGCGTGCCGGGCATCACGGTCAGCCGGCTGCAGTCGGCCGACGACAGCACCCATCCCTCGGGCGAGCCGACAGGGGTGCTGATCCGCGGCCTCACCCAGGTCCGCACCGAGTTCAACGGCCGCGACAGCTTCTCGGCGGATTCGGCGCGCGGGCTCCAGTTCAACGACGTCTCGCCCGAGCTGCTCGCCGGTGTCGACGCCTACAAGAACCAGACCGCGGAGATGATCGAGGGCGGTCTCGCCGGTACGGTCAATCTGCGCACGCGGCTGCCGTTCGACCAGAAGGGCCTGCTGCTCACCGGCAATTTCCGGATGAACTATGGCGATCGCTCGGATCGTTGGACGCCCGAATATTCGGGGCTGATCAGCAACGTCTTCGAGACGCCGATCGGCCGCTTCGGCCTGCTCGCCAGCTATGCCGAGAGCAAGGTGGTCACGCGCACCGAGAGCGTGATCATGGACAAGATCGACACCTATTGCTCGGCCGGCTTCGGCACCCCGGCGGCCGGCTCGGTCGCGTCGGACGGCAGCATCAATTGCACCGCCAATCCGTTCGGCGGATCGGGCTTCCGCTACGCGCCAGACGGCATCCGCTTCTCGGAAGTCGATTACGACCGCAAGCGCCGCGGCATCGCGCTCGCCGCACAATATGAGAACAACGCCGGCAACGTCCGCGCGACGCTGCAATATGTCGACTCGCACTATCGCAATGCGTGGTTCGAGCGGGCCAGCCACGCCAAGCTGGAAGGCGGCTATTTCGGCACGCCGGCCTTCAATCCGCGCACGGGCACCACGCTCGGGCCGGCGGACGGCACCGGTGCATTGGTATTCGGCTCGAACGGCATGCTCCAGTCGGGCACGCTGACCCAAGGGCATGGCAGCTTCAGCGGGACGTGGGAAAGCACCCAGGCGGCGATCAACGCCGGCTCGGCGGTGCCCGGCCTGCCGTTCGTCAACAATTGCGCCGCGCCCTCGGTGTGCACGACGCTGCGCGATGGGCTGTATCTCGAGAACGAGGCGCGCAACTTCGCCCACCGCGAAGGCACGCGCGACTATTCGGCCAACTTCAAATGGGACGTGTCGGACCAGCTCCACGCCAATTTCGACGCCCAATATATCGACGCATCGACCTACAATAACGACATTCTCGTCGCCTCGGGATCGATGGCGAACTTCCAGTACAGCACCAACAAGGACGGAACCCCTCAGATCGCCTATCTGCCGGGCTCGAACGTGAATTACGCGTCGGGCGGGCTCGCCAACCCGCACAATTACTGGATCCCGTTCATTCAGGGCCATGTCGAGGACAATGACGCCAACGAATTGGCGCTGCGCGGCGACCTGGAATATGAATTCGGCGGCGGCGGCTGGTTCGACTCGGTGAAGGCCGGCGTGCGCTATGCCGATCGCGAGCAGAACGTCCGCTATTCGACCTTCAACTGGACGCCGATCGCCCAGCCGTGGAACTGCAACGGCCCCGGCTTCAATCTGGATAACACCACCGGCGGCGCCTATCCGACCAATACCGGGAATTGCGCGGGCAATGCGGGGCACCCGCCGTTCAGGGGCTATGGCGCGGGGATCTGGGAATCCTATGCGATGGGCGGCTTCTATGACGGAAGCGTCTTCGCCAACGATCCGCTCGTCTTCCTCAACCGCGACACGCTCAAGGACTTCGACAAATTGATCGGCGCGCTGGGCGGCGCAGCGACCAATTCGCCGCTCGGCACCGGCTATACCGCGATCTGCGACCGCGCCGAGGCCACGGTCGACGACTGCTTCACCCCGGGCGAGATCCTCACGGTGCGCGAGCGGACCAAGGCGGCGTATCTGATGCTGCGCTTCGGCAGCGACGACAAGCGGATCGGCGGAGTCAGCGTGGTCGGCAATGTCGGCCTCCGCGTGGTCAACACGCGCGAGATCAGCGACGGCAGCCTCGCTTTCCCGGTCGCGACGATCTTCAACAATCTCCCGGCCTGCGGCACGCCGCTCTCGGGCACTGCGATCGTCAACCCGGCCTGCTATCTCACGTCGGCGATCCGCGCCTTCGCCAATGGCGGCGCGACGGTCGACAGCTATGAGGGCTCGCATACCCAGTGGCTGCCGAGCTTCAACATCCGCTTCGGGCTCAGCGACAAGGACTTCCTGCGCTTCGCTTATTCGCGCGCGATGTCGCGGCCCGAATTCGGCTATCTGCGCAACACGCTGGCGATCAACGCGCCGGTGATCAACACCGGGCCGGACTCGCCCTATATCGTCTACAACTCTCCGACCGCGGCGCACACCGCGGCCAACGTCACCGGCTATAATTTCGTGTTCCAGGCCAATTCGGGGAACGCCGCGCTCAAGCCGATCCTCGCCGACCAGTTCGATCTGTCGCTCGAACGCTATATGGGGCGCAGCGCGTCGCTGACGCTCACCGGCTTCTACAAGAAGCTCAAGAACTCGATCAGCTTCGGCCAGTTCGATCGCACGCTGACCAATAACGGCTCGACCCAGACGGTGCGCATCCTCGGGCCAGCGAATACCGAGGACGGCGGCGAGCTGATGGGCGCCGAAGTCGCGTTCCAGACCTTCTTCGACTTCCTGCCGGGTGTGCTGGACGGGCTCGGCGCGCAGCTCAACTACACCTATGTCCACCAGTCGGGGATCAACAATTCGAACCTGTTCACCGCCTCGTCGAGCGGCGATGTCGGGGCGTTCGGCGCGGGTCAGCAGTCGCTGGGCGGCACCGGATCGGTGCTCGACTCGCATCGGCTCGCCGGCATCTCGGACCATACGTTCAACGCCGTCGCGCTCTACGAGAAGGGACCGGTGGGCTTCCGCCTCGCCTATAACTGGCGCTCGCGCTACCTGACCCAGAATCTCGATTGCTGCATCGGCCTGCCGGTGTTCCAGAAGGCGGCGGGCTTCCTCGACGGTTCGCTGCGCTTCTCGGTGAACCGCTTCCTCGAATTGTCGGTCGACGCGTCGAACCTGCTCAACACGACCAGCGTGTACCAGCAGCAGATCTTCGGGGACTCGCCGCAGACCCCGGATGCGCGGCCGGTCTATCTAGACTCGGCCTGGAGCCGGGTCGACCGCCGCTTCCAGTTCGGCGTCCGCGCCAAGTTCTGAGGTCCCTCCTTCGCGCCGCCGCTCAATCCCGGCGGCGGCGCGTCCTTTTCGGACCCACAAAGGATTTCCCATGAAGCTTCGCCTCGCCGCCGTTTCGCTCGTCGTCCTCGCGCAGGGCATCGCCGTGGCGCACGCGCGCGAATGCGTGCAGTCGCCCGGCAAGCTGCTCGAGCTGTGCGTCGACGTGCAGGACGGGCGGGCGGTGTACGACGTCAGCCGCCGCGGCGCGCCGGCGCTCGCGCCGGGCGAGCTCGGCCTCAGTTTCCAGGGCGAGCAAGCGGCGCGGTTCACCGCACTCGCCAATCCGCGCCGCGCTTCGGTCGATACCAGTTGGGAGCAACCCTGGGGCGAGCAACGGCTGATCCGCGACCGCCACAACGAGCTGAGCGTCACGCTGACCGGCGACACGGCGCTCAATCGCGCGGTCGACGTCACCTTCCGGGTCTTCGACGACGGCATCGGGCTGCGCTACGGCTATGCGGCGATCCCGGCGGGGCAGGCGGTCAAGGTGACTGCCGACCGCACCCAGTTCCGCCCGATCGGTCGCAACCAGGCCTGGTGGTATCAGGCGCTCGGCCAGGAACGCGACGAATATCTCTACACCCAGACCGACGCGCGCCGGATCACCCTCGCCGAGACTCCGCTGACGCTGAAGGGCGACAATGGCGTCTATCTGTCGTTCCACGAGGCGGCGCTCATCGATTTCCCGAGCATGCTGCTCGCCGGCAACGGCACGGGCACGCTCACCGCGTCGCTGATGCCCGCGCCCGACGGCACCGCTGCCGCAAAGACCGGGCCGTTCGTCACGCCGTGGCGGACGGTGCTGATCGGCGACTCTCCCGCGGCGCTCGCCGACAGCCGGATCGAGCTCAACCTCAACGAACCCAACAAGCTCGGCGACGTGTCGTGGTTCAAGCCCGGCAAATATGTCGGGATCTGGTGGGAGATGCACCTCAACCACTCGACCTGGGGCAGCGGCTATCGCCACGGCGCCAACACCGCCAATGTGAAGCGCTATATCGACTTCGCCGCGAAGAACGGCTTCGGCGGCGTGCTGATCGAGGGCTGGAACCAGGGCTGGGACGGCGAGTGGATCGCCAACGGCGAGAAGTTCAGCTTCACCAAGGCCTATCCCGATTTCGATGCGCCGGGCCTGGCGGCCTACGCAAGGCAAAAGGGCGTCCAGCTGATCGGCCATAACGAGACCGCCGGGGCGGTCGAGAATTACGAGGCGCAGCTCGACGACGCGATGGCGATGTACGCCAGGCTCGGCGTCGGCGTGGTCAAGACCGGCTATGTCCGCCACAGCGGCGAGATCGTCGACGCCGCGGGCGGCAAGCAGTGGTTCGCCGGCCAGTATATGGTCCGCCACCATCTCCGCGTCGTCGAGACCGCGGCGAAGCATCACATCGCGATCGATGCGCACGAGCCGGTCAAGGACACCGGGCTGCGGCGCACCTGGCCCAACATGATCAGCCGCGAAGGCGCGCGCGGGCAGGAGTTCAATGCCTGGGGCGTGCCGACCAACCCGCCCGAGCACCTGACGATCCTGCCGTTCACGCGCATGCTCGCCGGGCCGATGGACTTCACCCCCGGCATCTTCGATCTCGCCCACGGCCAGACCGATCTCACGCGCCGCGTCCAGTCGACCCTCGCCACCCAGCTGGCCGAATATATCGTGCTCTATTCGCCGGTGCAGATGGCGGCGGACCTGCCCGAGAATTACGAGGCGCGACCCGACGCCTTCCAGTTCATCAAGGACGTGCCCACCGACTGGGAGCAGACGCGCACGCTCCAGTCCGAGATCGGCGACTATGTCGTGGTCGCGCGGCAGGAGCGGGGCGGGGACGACTGGTATCTCGGCGCGATCACCGACGAGAATGCGCGGTCGCTCCGCCAGCCCTTGAGGTTCCTCGCTGCCGGCGCGCGCTACGAGGCGCAAATCTATGCCGATGGACCGGGGGCCGACTACCGGACCAACCCACAGGCCTATCGGATCGAGAAGCGCGTCGTTACGCGAGGCGACGTGCTCGATCTCGCGCTCGCCCCGGGCGGGGGCACGGCGATCCGCTTCCGCCGCCTGCGCTAGCCGACCGGGCGAGATTTCGTCGCGACCAGACGAGCGTCGGCGGTTTGCCGGTGTCACAGTGCACAGCTATTGCACGGGCGGCAGGCGCAACCTCGGAGAATCCGTGCTCGGCTTGGTATCCTTGCTCAGTCTGACGCTGTTGGCCGCCCCCCAGGACGGCACCCTCGACGTCATGGCCTATGGCGAAGACGCGGCGAATGTTGGCCGGACCAATGTGATGCACCGCGCCACGGGCAAACCGGCGGGCCGGCAACGCGTGAAGCTTTCTCCGCAATCCGAGCAGGTCTGCGCCCGGAAGGCCGAGACCCGTGCGCGGTTCGGTGCGGACGATCCCCGCGTCAAGGCAATCTACCGCTTGTGCGCGCGCGCCGGCCGATGAGGATCGGGCGTGCGAACTGGCTGATCCCCATCGTCCTCGCGTGTCTGGCGGGACCAGCGGCGGCGCAGGACATGCCGACGGTGCTGCCCAACAATTATGTCCTGTCCGACATCCTCAATCGCCAGCGCGTCGAGGCGTCGATCGGCGCACCGCTCGACCGGCCGGCGCGCAGCTCGGCGAAGAAGCCCGCGCAGCCTGCTACACCGCGCAGCGCGCCGGCCGCGAGCACCAGCTACCGCCCGTCACCGGCGGTGAGCGTTCGCGTGCGCGGGCAGTTTGTCGGGTGGATGCGCGGCAGGGTCGGTGCCGCCGATGCCGGCAAGCTCGCGACGGCATTCGAGCAGAACGATCCGGTGCACAGCTGGGCGCAGATCGTCGCCGCCGACGGCCTGCACCCGAACGACCTCGCGGATTCGCTGGCAGGCTATTGGATCCTCAACTGGGTGATGGCCAATAGCGCCGACAACAATCGCGCCCAGGTCCTCGCCGTGCGCCGTCAGGTTGCCGCGATGCTGTCGACAAATCCGGCATTGGCCCGGCTCAGCGAGGCGCAGCGTCAGGAGATGTCGGAGACCTTCATCCTCAACTTCCTCATCCAGCATGCCGCCTATGACGACGCCGTCCGCCGCGGCGACCGCGATGGGATGCGGCGGCTGGGCGACGCCGCGGTGAGGCGGTTCGGTGGTGAGATGGGTGTCGACCTGCGCCAGTTGCGGCTCACCGAAACCGGGTTCGTGCCAACGGGCAAATAGGGTGCGGCCTGGCCGATTTGGCGATGTCGGCGTGACCAATCTTCCGCGACGCATGATTTCGTGGCCAATTCCACAGTCGACAATCGGCTGGTTTCTGTCACCATCCCCCTAGGCGACGACATATTCGCGCGATGTATCGTCGGAGGGGGCGGTAACATGCCGGAACTGAAGAATATCCTGCTTCAGACGGTCGAATCGACCGGCCTGGTCGACGATGTCGCCTTGATCGCATCGCTCGGCAAGCTGGCCGCCAATTGGGTACAGCTGGCGGCGCAGCTCGATGACTTCGATTCGGCTCCGGCTTTCCTGCGCGCGATTGCCGAGCAGGCGACGTCGGATGCGATCAGGCAGGCATTCGAGCAGTTGCAACTCGGCGACCTGCTCGCCACGCTCGAGCAGCACGCGGCCGCGCTGAAGTCGCTGCTCGACAACATGCCCGAAACGGTCGCGCGGCTGTTGCAGCCGGTCGGTGCTTTCGACGAGCGGCAGAACGGTCGCGATACCGGGCGCATCGCCTGGCCGATCGTCAACAAGACGCTGCAGGCGGCAAGACCGGGCGAGGGCGTCCCGGCCTATGCGCTGTCACTGGGCGTTGCCGCAAGCGTGTCGCTCGAGGCCGGCGATACCTGGCCCTATAGCGATCCGATGCCCGAGGCACTGCTGCGGATCGGCGCGAGCGGAAGCCTGACGCCCACCGCCGGCGCCACCCTTCCGTTCACCACCGGCCAGGCCAGCGCGACGGCGCATGCCAGCGCGACCTGCGCGCTCGAATATTATTATGCCGTCGCCGATCCCGGCACGATCTATGCCGCCGCGGCAGGGCAGCGGCTGGCCGCACTTCCCGATCCGTTCGATTTCGATTCGATATGGACCGCGTTCGAGAGCACCGATCTCGCCGGCATCCACTATGCGTTCGAGGGTAGTGGCGAGCTCAAGGCCACGGTCTCGATGGCGGATGCGGCTGCGTTGGGACCGTTGGCCGACATCCAGTTCGGTGCCAGCGTCACCGTCGGGTTCAGCCTGTCCGGAACCTATTTCCTCACCTTCCGCGCCGCGCCACGTGCGCCCGGCGCAGCGCCGCAGATCGTCGCGAGCCTGTCGCGCCAGCGCAGCAGCAGCTCGACCCTCGGCGCCAATCTGGGGGTGACCATCGACGCCGCGCCGCTTGCGCGGAAGGTTCACCAGATTCTCGCGGGCGCGCTCGCGCGGTGGGACGACGCACTCAAGGACATCAAGCCGCTGCTGTCGCCGGGAACCTGGCTGCAGGCGCAGGCTGACGACCTGATCGGACAGAAGGCGCAGGCGCTGATTGGCGACGCGGCGTTGCGCGCAGCGCTGATTCGCGACCTGCAAGGCGTGATCGGCGTCGGCGAGCTCGACGATCCGGCACTGGTCGGCTGGCTGTCGGAACAGCTCGCCGGTGCTGTCGATTCGGCCACTGGATGGGCGAAGGATCGGGCGGCGGCGGCAGGCGCGGCGCTCGACACGCTGGGCGGCGCGCTGCCGGCGTTCGCCCAGCCCGAGTTGCGGCCGGAATTGCAGGCGACCGCCGACGCGCTGATCGCCGCGGCGGGGGATGCGCTCGAGGCAAAGGTGGGCACGATCCTCAACGAGAACGGCGCTGCGCTCGGCAAGGCACTGCACGGTTTCGGCGTCGCGGCCGACAAGACCGTCGCGGATCTCGACGCTGCGATGGCCGGCGTTCGTGCGCTGATCGGGCGCTACGAGACCCTGTTCCGCAAGATCCTCGCCGAGACGCAGAACGCGGCGCGCGCGAAACTCTCCGCGGCGCTGCAGATCGAGGAGAGCCGGATCGCGAGCGCGACCACCGAGATCGAAGGCACGTTCCTCGCGCGCTCCGATGCCGCGCGTGAGGCGTTCGAAGCGCTGACTCGCGGCAAGGTCAACACGCTCGCAAGCCTGGTCGAGCTGGGCGGGCAGGGCAGCGGGTTCGCAGTCGATCCCGCCCGCTCAAGCCTGCGCCGCTTCGCCGGCAGCAGCAGCAAGTTCGGCATCGAGCTGGTCCTGTTCGATTTCGGCGTGACCGGCAGCGACCTGTTGACCGGGTCGGCCGATGTGCTGGTCGACGGAACCGGCAAGGTGCACGTCGATGCCGGTGCCAAGCTGCAGAAACGCTTCAAGGGCCTCGACGCCGAACGCCAGATCGAACTGATGAACAGCTTCTCGCTCGTCCAGGCACGCGCGCTTGCCGGCGCGTCGCCTGCCGTCGATCGGGCGCTCGGGCTCGCCGTCACGATCGGGCATCTCGACGACGGCCTGCAGCGGCACGAAGTCGAGCGCTTCGTCGGGAGCCTCGTCGATGCCGGCCTGATCGCGCCGGGAGCATTGGCGCTCGCTGTCGAGACCTTCACGCGCTGGGTCGGCAATCCGGGGCTCAACGGCAAGCTGGCCGGGAGCATGGTGCTCAAGCTCGCGCTGGATCGCACGCGACTGTCGCAGATGCTCGGGCTCGACACCGGCGCCGGCTCTGCGGTCTTGCCCGAGGCCCATGCGCGCAGGATCGTGCTGAGCGCGATCGCGAACCTGCGTGCCGCCAAGGCCGTCGACAAGGACGCGTTCAACGCCAGCTTCGCGGCCGTGCGCCAGCGCTTCCCCGACGTCCCGCCCGACGACCTGCTGCTCGACAACAAGCGGATACGGCGCGCGCTCGAGACCGATCTTCCGAACACGCACATCCGGGGCTTCGCGCAGGAGGACAAGCCGTTCGTGGCGACGGTGGCGCTCGGCTTCGGGATGCGGAGCATGATCGAGGAACTGCGGCAAATCTATTTCTCGCAGCCCGAGCTGCAGGCGGACCAGGATCGCGCGACGTGGAGCCCGGAGGATTATCGCGACGCCGAACGGCGCGCGACCGGCGCGGTGCGTGACTGGCTGCAGCTCAACAACGTGCTGTTCTGGACCAACTCCAAGGTTCACGGCCGCACGATCGCGTTCCTCGACACGCTGTCCGAGCTCGCCGGCGTCGACCGCGCGACCGCCTTCTCGCTGACGATGACCCGGACCGGCGAGAGCCCCGAGACCGTGGTGCTCACTCGCTAGCTAGATCTGCGCAGAGCGGAAGATCGCGACGACGAAGTCGAGGAACACGCGCAGTCGCGGCGAGAGCTCGCGATTGTGCGGATAGAGCGCGGACAAGGGCGTCGGCGAGGGCGGATGGTCGGGCAGCACCTCGACCAGGCTGCCCGCGGCCAGCTCGGCGGCAAAGCGATAGCGCGGCGCCTGGAGCAGGCCGAACCCCAGCCGCGCGAGATCGGCAGTCGTGTCCGAATGGTTGGCGCTCACCCGCATCGGCAGCCGGACGTCATGCGGCCGGCCATCGACGGTGAGTTCGAGCGGCAGCACGTCACCGGTCAGCGACGACAGGAAGCCGACCATCGCATGCCCGCCGAGATCGTCGAGCGTGCGCGGCACGCCATGCCGCGCGAGATAGTCGGGACTGGCGACGGTCACCTCGTGCAACATCCCCAGCCGTCGCAGGATCAATCCGCTGTCGACCGGTTCCCCAACCCGGATCGCGCAATCCACGCCTTCGCGCACCAGGTCGACCAGCCGGTCGGCCTGTCCGATCTGGAGCTGCAGGCGCGGATAGCGGGCGAGGAAGGCGGGTAGCGCGGGCAGGATGAAGGTGCGGGTGAGCAGACCCGGTGCATCGATGCGCAACTGCCCGTGCGGCTCGCTGTCGCGCAGCACCGTCTCGGCATCGTCGAGATCGGCCAGGATCGCCGTGCAGCGATCGTAATAGAGCTGGCCGTCGGGCGTGGTCGCGACATGCCGCGTGGTGCGGTCGAGCAGTCGCGCGCCCAGACGGGCCTCGAGCTGGCGTATCGCCTCGGTCGCGGTCGAGCGCGGAATGCCGAGATCGTTCGCCGCTGCGGTGAAGCTGCCCCGCTCGACGACCCGTGCGAACAGTCGCAGCGATTGAAGATGATCCATGCGGGATTGTTCGGGTCAACCGAACGTAGTTGTCAATATCGGGGTGATTATCCCGGCATCGGGAACGGCTATCTCTCGTCGGGAAGGAGATTGCCCATGTCGAACCAGCAACGCAGCGCAATCGTCACCGGAGGCTCGAAAGGCATCGGTGCCGAAATCAGCAAGCGGCTCGCCGCGGACGGTTTTGCCGTGATCGTCAATTACGCGCATGGCCGCGACGCCGCCGACGCGGTGGTGCGCGAGATCGAGAGCGCCGGAGGCCGCGCGGTCGCAGTCGCGGCAGACCTTGGCGACCCGAAAGGGATGTCCGCGCTGTTCGATGCCGCCGAACAGGCCTTCGGCAAGGTCGACACGCTCGTCAACAATGCCGGCATGATGCAGCTCGGCCCAATCGCCGAGTTCGACGATGCAAGCTTTGACCGGCAGGTCGCGCTCAATTTCGGCGGGGTGTTCCGCGGGATGCGCGAAGCCGCGAAACGGCTCGCCGATCAGGGCCGGATCATCAACTTCTCGTCGAGCGTCGTCGGGCTCTACCAGCCGGGCTACGGCGTCTATGCCGCGACCAAGGCGGCAGTCGAGGCGATGACGCACATCCTCGCCAAGGAGCTCGGCAGCCGCGGGATCAGCGTCAACGCCGTGGCGCCGGGGCCCGTCGCGACCGAGCTTTTCCTCGGGGACAAGTCCGACGAGCAGGTCGCGGCGATCGCGAAGATGAACCCGTTCGGCCGCATCGGCGCGCCCGAGGATATCGCGCGCGTCGTCGCCTTCCTCGCCGGCCCGGACGGCGGCTGGGTCAACGGCCAGGTCATCCGCGCCAATGGCGGCGTATTGTGAGGAGCCCAGACATGACCAAGATCATTCTCGTCACCGGGGCATCGAGCGGCTTCGGCCAGATGATCGCGCGTGACCTCGCCCGCGCCGGGTACATCGCCTACGCCTCGATGCGCGGGACCGCCGGCAAGAACAGCAAGGCGGTCGCCGAGAGCGATGCCTATGCCAAGGCGCAGGGCATCGACCTGCGCACGATCGAGCTCGACGTGCAGGACGAGGCGTCGATCGCATCGGCCGTCGACGCGATCATCTCCCAGCACGGCCGGATCGACATACTCGTCCACAATGCCGGGCACATGAGCTGGGGGCCGGGCGAAGCCTTCCTGCCCGAGCAGCTCGCCGAACTGTACGACATCAACGTGCTCGGCACCCAGCGCGTCAATCGCGCCGCGTTGCCGCACATGCGTGATGCCGGCAGCGGATTGCTGATATGGATCAGCAGCAGCAGCGTCGCCGGCGGCGTGCCACCGTTCCTGGGTCCCTATTTCGCCGCCAAGGCGGGAATGGACGCGCTGGCGGTCTGCTATGCCAAGGAGCTCGCGCCGCTCGGCATCGAGACCTCGATCATCGTTCCGGGCGCCTTCACCACCGGCACCAACCACTTCGCCCATGCCGGCGCCCCGGGCGACGACGCCGTCGCGGCGGCCTATGCCGAGGCCTATCCGGTCGGGTTCGCCGATGCGATGAAGGAAGCGCTGGCCAAGACCGCGCCCGACTGGGCCGATCCGAATGCGGTCGGCAAGGCAGTGGTCGATGTCGTCGCGACCCCGCACGGCCGGCGCCCGCTTCGCGTCCATGTCGACCCCGCCAGCGACGGCGCTGCCGTCAGCTTCGCGGTCATCGATCGGGTGCGCGAGCAGTTCCTCCACCGCATCGGCCATGCCGATCTGCTGCATCCCGCGCCGCGGGACTGAGCGATGCGGGTCCGGCTCGCGCCGTTCTTCGCCCTGGGCGAACCGCTGGCCTATGCGGTGCTGCGCATCGGCTATGGCCTGACGCTGGTGACGCATGGGCTGCCCAAGCTGTTCGGCCTGCCGCACGGATCGATGGCCGATCCGATGGGCGGATCGGTCCGGCTGATCGGCACCGTGCTGGACCTCCCGTTCGCGCCGCAGATCGGCGTGGCGGTCGCCTTGCTCGAGGGCGTCGGCGGGCTGCTGCTCGCGCTCGGGCTGGCAACCCGGCTGCTCGCCGCCGCCTTCGCGCTCCAGATGGTCGGCATCTGCCTCGCACTGGGGCCGACCTATCCTTGGATCGACCGCGGCATCGAATATCCGATCATCCTCGGACTGGTCGGCCTTGCCATCGCGATGCGTGGTGGCGGCCGGTTCGCGATCGAACAGCGCCTTTTCCCGTCTGCCTGAACCCGACAACCAGGAGAAAGACCATGCCCTTCGCCAACTTCAAGGTTCCCGAAGCCGCGCTGACCCGCGCGCAGAAGGAAGAAATCGTCCACCGCACCACCGACATGCTCGCGGAATATTTCAGCGAGGCGGCGCGGCCGCATACGATGGTGCTGATCGAAGAGGTCAAGGACGGCGGCTATGCCCGCGCCGACCAAGTCTTCGTGATACCGCCCGCCTATCGCGCACAGGAATGACTTGTCGCGCGTTCGCCGCTGATCAGCGACAGGTCAGATAGACCGGGTTGCCGATCAGCAGCGGATGTCCGGCCGCGTCGCGCACGTTGATCGCCGCCCAGCCGCAACTGCGGGCATCGAGCCGGAACGCAATCCGCGCGTCTTTCCCCTGGACCTGGCGCCGCTGCGCGACGGCACCATTGACGACGAGCTCAGCCGAAGCGCCGTTCACGCCCAGGACGTGCACGCGGAAGGCCGTGTTGCGCGCCGCCTCGAGCGATCCGCCCATCGCCACGCTGCGCCCGCCGGCCTCGGCTTCAACCTCGAGCAGCCGGCCGCTTCCGCCGATCACGTCGATGAAGACATTGCCCGCCGCGATCCCCTCGAGAATGCCGGCCTGCGACAGCCGTGCGGCATGGACGACGGTGGTCGGGCGTCCGATCGGTGGCTTGCCGTCGGGCGCGTCGGGATCATGGTTGTCGCTGCCCGCGATCCCGGTCAGGCGATGGCCCTCGTTGAGCCGGGCGTACCAGAAGCCGATTCCCGCCAGCGGGCCCTCGGCGATCATCCCGTTGACGGCCTCGATCGCCGTCACGCGTGACCAGTCGGTCGCCGGCCAGGTCCAGCCGCAGCCCATGCACGCCTCGCCGGAGGGAAGTGCCGGGTGATTGATCGAAAGGATCGCGCCCGCATCGGCGACGCCCTTCTGGAGCGCGCGGATATCAGGCACCGCCGCGTTGCCGATGCGGAAATCGACGAAGCCGCGCGGCCCGAAGATGTTGGCGTGCCCGCCAAAGGTGGTGATCTCGATCCCGGGGATCAGCAGCAGCTTGTCGTAATAAGGCTGCAGCTCGCGCAGGCTCCCGAAATGGGCGGTGGTGTTGTGATCGGTCACCGCGATGAAATCGAGCCCCGCGGCGGCCGCCTTGTCGACGGTGCGGAACAGCGGGCAGGGGACGCGCTTGCCCGACTGGCTGGCGCAGCTGCCGTCGCTGTTCGCATCGTGCATGTGGAGGTCGCCGCGATACCAGCCGGGGGCGTCGACGACCGGCGGCTCGGCCATCGCGGCGCTTGCATCGAGCCGACTGCCACGATCGAAGCGGATGGTGACGCGATAGGCCGCGCGGCTGTCGCGCCTGGCGTTCGGTACGCCAAGCATCACCCGCCATTTGCCTGCGGGCAGCGCCCCCGGCAGATACCCCGGCGTCGCATCGCTCGCGCTCACCGTGAAGCGGCTGCGGGTTCCGCCACTCCAGCCACGAAACCGCTGCGGATCCCACAGCCCGAGATCGATCACCGTCTTGTTCGACTTGTCATAGTCGAGGGTCACCGTGATCCGCTCGACGCCCTTGGGAACGTCGAACGGAACCGGCTTGTACTGCGCGTGACCGGCGCCGGTGATCGCGCCGGTCAGGACGATGTCAGGCGCCGCCTCCTGCGCCGCTGCCGCGGGTATCGATGCGACGAGCAACGCAGGTGCGAGCCAGCGCATCAGAACTTGAAGTCCACCGCAAAGCGGAAATTGCGCCCCAGGATCGGCCGACCGATGAACAGCAGGTCGTTGGCCTGGCCGCTGGTCAGCTCGCCCGCGCGCGGGTTGCCTTCGGTCAGCCCGATCGTGTTGGTGAGGTTGTCGCCATAGGCCCACAGGCTGATCTGATCGGTCAGCCCCAGCTTCACGCTCGCGTTGAGCACGGTGTATGCCGGCAGCGTCGACGTGTTCGCCGCGTCGGCATAGCGCTTGGTGTAATGCTCGACGTCGAGCTGGGCGCGGAAGCGGTTGTCGAAGAGGTTGACGGCCGGAGTCGCGCGCAACGCCAGCCTGGGGACGCGGAGCAGCTGATTGCCGCTGTAATCGCGCGGGATCAGTGTGGTGCCCGACAGCTCGTTATATTTGAGGTTGCGGAAGGTCGGTTCCTGCCACGTCGCGTTGACCGTGAAGTCGAAGAACCGCGTCGGCCGGATCGTGCCCTCGAACTCGACGCCATAAGCACGCGTGTCGGTGTACACGGTCTGCTGTGTATAGCCGTTGGTCGCCGGATTGAACTGGGTGTTGCCGATCGAATAGGAGTCGAAGTCGGTCAGGAAGGCGGTGGCGTAGAGGCTGACCAGCGGCGAGGCGTATTTCGCGCCGGCTTCCCACATCGAGATGCCCTGGATCACCGGCTGCGCGGTCGCGCTGGTGATGAAGCTGCCGACGCTCGGCATGCGGAAGGCCGAGGTGTAGCGCGCGAAGATGCCGGCCTTGTCGGCGAAC
>Ga0065165_1002216_pt1 | contig 17350 bp, 10 predicted proteins | sample AraplaMF_Cvi_mMF_FD_63813 | JGI IMG/M metagenome (GOLD analysis project Ga0065165, IMG submission 63813) | Arabidopsis root microbial communities from the University of North Carolina, USA - plate scrape MF_Cvi_mMF (version 2) (version 3) | ecosystem: Host-associated > Plants > Roots >...
CATTCATTCCTCGCCCCTCCCGGCATAAAGGTAGCGGATGCTGAGCCCGAGCCAGTCGGTCCAGCCGGGATCGACGTCGAGCGCGAGCCGACGCAGGCGGAGATCGACCGACTCCGGATCGAAGCGCAGCACGAGCTTCTCTTCGCTGAGCCGCAACCAGCCGGGCCGCGCGACCAGCTCGCGGAGCCGGATGCGCGCGCGGTGCCACAGCCAGCGATCGAGCCCGACCCGCCACGGCCGCGCGAAATCGGGTTCGCCGGGCAAGTAATCGGCGAGCGGCAGCAGCGCGGGATCGTCAGCCGCGATGCGATAATGACGAGCGATCGTACGGAGCAACCGGCGGCCCCCGTCGTCGGCGGCCACGTCCGGATGCTCGGCGAGCCATTCGCGGAAACCGAGGCGGATCAACGCGGGGACGGTCTGCCACAGTCCGGCGAACTGCGTCTCCTGCTCGTCGAACCATGCGGCGAAGGCCGCGGGGAACTCGGCCGAAACGGGTTCGAGCGGCTCCTCGGGACCCATTCCGGAAGCGGGTTCGGCCGCGCCCCGGTCAGGTTCGGCCGGCTCCGTCGTCTTGTTTTCCAGCCGAGCCGCGGAGCGCTTCCTGCTCGGAACAGGGGTATCTGAAACGGATATGCGCGATGCCGGAGGAAGCTGCGGCAGGTGTCCGGTGACGAGGATATCTGTCCAGACCCGCAGCGCCGCGGCGAGTCTCACCGGCGCGAGACGCAGCGAAGGAATGGCCCGCAACAGCAATCGCTCGATCAGCCGCCGTGCCGCGGGCGTGTCGGGGCCGATGCGCAGTGCGAGCGTCTCGACCGTGGCGATAAACGGAGCAGGCAGGCGTGCACGCAGCGTCAGCACTGTCTCGATTGCGGCGCGCTCTCCCGCATCTTGTTGAGTCGCCTCGGCAAGTGCCTCGGGCGGCACTTCCGTGGCGGCGGGCACGGACACCGGCTCGATCGGCCTTGCCCCCGGCACAGCACCCAGCTGCTCCACCGCGGCGAACAGCACGCCTGTTCCGCCCGCGGTCTCCACCGTCTCGACCAGCGCCACCGGATCGAGCGTCCCCCGCCCCTCCAGCGCCTCGGCGAGCTGTGTCGTCAGCCAAGGCTCGGCCGCCTCGCCCTGCCAGCCGGGTACCGCCAGCCGCCAATACCAGGCCAGCGGCCGCCGTCCCGCGAGCAACTCGCGCAACAGCAGCCGCCAGGCTTCGGCATGGCTCGCGAACCAGACGCAATTGGCGTCCTCCGCCCCGCTGTCGCCGCCATGACGTCGTCCGTTGGTGGCGGTATCCCACGCACCCCGGAACTGCGCCGCGCGCTCATCCGGCCGGGCATCGGCGCGGGTGCGGCCGAGCGCGACCTGGCGGATCAGCACGAGCCGGTCCTCGTCGGGCCAACTCGTGCGGATGCCGTCCTCGATCAGGAAGCGCGCCTGCGCCGCCCGCTCGGCCGGGCCGCGCAGCTTCAGTTGCGAGATCGCGACGTCCATCGGCTCAGCCGGTGACGAGGTGGAAGCGCAGGTCGTTGGTAAGCGACACGATTCCCCCGATATTTTGGGTCATCACCGCCATGGCATGGCCGTCGACGATGTCGTCGACCACCGCCCGCGAGACGATCGCGTCGTTGCGGTCGCGGATCACCGTGGTCATGCCCTTGCGCACCCGCGTGATGTCGAGCGCGAGCTGGAACCGCGTGCCGATCACCGCTGGCGCCGGCGCCACCAGCCGTGCCGGGATGATCGCGTCGACCGGGGCATGGGCGCTCATCAAAAGCGCGATACGCACCAACTCGTTGATCGCGTTCTCGGCATCCTGCTGGCTGCGGTCGATCCGCGCGAACAGCCAGTCGACGAAGCTCTGCAAGGTGCGGCGCTGGTCGATCGGCACCTCGGGCCAGCCGGGCAGCCCGGCGAGCGAGGCGAGCGGCGCAGGCCGGTCGAACTCGGACAAAACCTCGGCCCAGGCCAGCCGCACCACCGGCGCCACCCCGGCGAAGGCGGCGTGAAGGCAGGCGGCGACCTGCCCGATCGCCTCCATCTCGTCCGAGGCCATGCGCGTGAGCGCCGGCTGGCGGTGCCGCCCGTCGATCAGGTCGCCGAGGCTCGCGGTCTGCTGGATCTGGACATGCGTCTGGGCGAGCGAGAGCTGGGTCACCCGGCTGATGTCGATCGACGTCACAAGGGTGCGGCGATCCGCGACCACACGCTGCTGGGTGACGAAAGCCTGCTGCACCCCGAGCATGATTCGCGTCGTCGGCACGAAGGCACGCGCGATGATCGGCAGCATCGCGCGGTAGCGCATCGCCTCGATCGCGGCGCGTGCCGCCTCGAGCCGGTCGATCCGCGCCACCTCGGCCGAGATGCGCGGGAACCATTTGACCGGCGCATCGCGCAGCAGTTCGACATAGTCGTTGAGCTCGTCGGGCACGTCCGGATGCTCGTTGCGGCACGCGACCACCGGATCGGGCGCGAGGCCCGAACCCAGCTGGAGCACCGGCGCCTCGTCGCGATAATCGGCCTCGCGCACGCGGCGCCAGGCAATCACCGAGACATGCGCCTCGAGCACCGCCCCGCGCCGGGCATTGACCGCGTCGACCCGCGCCAGCTCTTCGGCATAGAGCTGCTGGGCGACGGCGACGTCGTGGCGCGCCTCTTCGACCTCGACATCGACGCTGCGCAGCCACGCGGCGCATTGATTGCCCTGGTCGAGCACCAGAGTCCGCAGCGCATCCACGCTGTCGCGCAGGTCCTCGAACAGCGAGATCCTGCCCTCGACGAGGCGCATGATGCCGACACTGTTGTCGATCGCGCGCACCGCTGAGGTGAAATAGGTGGATTCGTGCGGATCGTCAGGCAGGCGATCGATATCGACGACCTTCGGGTTACCGTTGGCATCCTTCTCGTTGGCGAGCACCTGCTGGAGCGTGGCGAGCACAGGATGGTCGTCATCGCCCTGGCCAGCGAGCCGGTAGCCAGGCATCGGCAGGTCGAGCAGAGCGACGCCGCGCTGGTCGTTATTCTCCTGCTTCCCGAGCACAGCGAGCGCCGAGATCACCGCCGCCTTGCTCGCGATCGCATAGTTGAGCGCGAGCAGAGCAGGCGATGGCTGGATACGTTCGGCGACACTGACCGTGCGCTCGACCAACCCGGCGATCGGGCGCTGCGCGCGGATGTCCGCCACCTGATATTTGTTGCTCACCAGCCCCAATTTGGCGAGGCCGAGACTGCTCGGTGCCGTGAAAGCCGAAGGCGCAACGGTGAAGGTCGGCACCGTCGGCGTGAAGGGCAGGATCGCGAGCGGCGCGGAGAAACTCGCCGCGGCAGGCGAAGCGAATGCGGCGAACGAGGGCGAGGCGGCGACGCTGACCGCGCTGCTGAGCAATTGGGCGCGCGTCTCCGCCACCGCCGGCGCGGGCGCCGGGGCCGAGATCGCCGCAAAGCTGGTCGCGGCGAAACGCGTGCTGCTGAGCAGCGAGAGGCTGGCGACCGGCGTGGGCGCCGGCAGGGGTGCGGGCGCGGCCACGTTGAGCGTCATCATCTGCGGCACGAAAGCGCTCGACAGCAGATCGGTGCGGATCGACGAGGTTCCGCCGCTTCCACCCGAACCGCCACCGGTCGTCGTGGTCGTGGTGGTCGTGCTTGCCTTGATCTTGTCGAGGAAGGACGCGATCCCGACGCTGGTCGCACGGGCGCTCTCGTCGCGTGCCGAGAGATCGGCCAATGCCGGCGAGGTGACCAGCCGCGAAGCGGAGTCCGCACCCAGCATGTACTGGCGGACGCGATAGATGTCCGAGCGGGCGCGCACGAAGCCGAGGTCGATCGCGTCGTTGGTCGCGTCGAGCCGGCGCTTCACATCGGCGAGGAAGGCGTCGAGCCCGATCTCCTCGAGCTGGGCGAGATCCGCAGCGAGGAAATCCTGGTCCCATTGCTCGCGCAACGCATCGAACGCGGCGACCTCGCGCACGCCGTCGCTCTCGACCGTACCGAAATCGGGGACGGTGATCGTCTCGCGACCGGGCACCGTCTTCCATGGCCAGCCATTCACCGGCGGCGTGGGCGCGGCGGCGACGAACAGCTTCGATCCCGCCGGCGCGTCGTCGGCGAGGAAGGTCGCGACCTTCCCGCTGGCATCGGTGACGCCGAATGGCCCCCATTCCACGTCGCCGCCATGCTGGCTGAACTCGATCGCATTGATTGCAAAACCTTCGAGCGTCCCCCCGTTGCTGTCCCACGCATTGGCGGCAGGGACTTCGAGCCGGACCCATTTGCCGGCGGGCGGCACGTCGCCCAGGTCGCGCCCGGTGAGCCCTTCGGCGGCGATCGCCAGCGCGTCGGCCGCGCCCCAGAAGACACCCTTGGTGAAGCCCGCGGAGAAATTGGGTGCGGTGCCAGTGCCGAGCCGCAGCGACAAACCGGTGAGGGCCGTGGCCGACTGGACCTTCACCCACGCCCAGACGGTGTCGCTCTTCGCGACGGGCAGGGTCGCCGCGGCCCCGACCATGGCATGGGTCGTCGTAGTGCCCTTGGTCGCGTCGAAGCGACGCGTGCGGGTGCATTCGACCGGCGGCTGATCGCCTGGATCGGGGCTGTCCTCGCCCATCGGCAGGTCGGTCGCGTCCCAGCGCGCGGGTACCCCCGAGATCGCTTCGTTGAGCCGATCGAGCCGGCGGCGGCCGAGCTCGCGCGTCGTGAGCCAGCGCATGCGGTCCGCGGCGAAGGCGGCCATCGTGGTGGCGAAGCGCGGATCGGGCTTTTCGATCTCGAGCAGATTGGGCTCGTAGACGGTGTCGGGCACCGGCACGAGCAATTCGACCCGATCGGGCGCGCTGCGATTATAGCTGGCGAGCCCCGCCGCCTCGCGGACCGCGAGATCGAGATTGCTCTGCGGCACCGGCTTGGCCGAGAGCGCGAAGCTGCCCGGGAAGAAGGTCTGGCGGCGCAGTACCGGATCGAACAGGTCGCGCGGGATCAGCCCCACCGGGGGCATGCGCACGAACGTATCGCGCAGCAATAGTTCGTCGAACGAGGGCTGCTCGATGAGCTGGCCGACGAACTGGTCGATGCGCGCCTGCCACAGCCGCGAATCGCCGGCCATCGGCACCAGCGGCGTGCGGTCGCCCGGCGTGCCGCCGACGCGGGCCACGCTGAATCGGTCGACGAATGCGAGGCTCCAGTCGGGATTGAAGCCGATCGTGGCGAGCGGGACGCCCCAATCCTCCCACGGATGCATGTCACCGGGAGCGAAGAGCTTCTCCGTGTCGAACACGGCATAGGCCAGCCGGTTGCGCTGCGCCTTGTCAAAGCCGGGCAGCGCATAATCGGCACCGCCATCGGCCGCGGTCGCCTCGGACGGCCAGAGATACAGAGCGAGCTGCGCGCCATCGATGCGCTGCAGATCGACATAGGCATCGTCGCGCGCATCGGGCGGGCAACCGTCCATCGCACGGCCGAGGATCGTCGCGGTCACCGGCCGGGCGAGGAGCACCGCGACCTGCGGCAGCAAGAGACCGTGCGCGCTTTCGACGAGCCCGCCGAGCGTGCGTCCCACGCGGCGCGGAAGCAGCGGCCGCAACCGGTCGCCGGCGAGCGGCAGACCGACGGTGATCATGTCGGGATCGCGGTCTTCCTCGATCGCATCGGCATGATCGACGCGCATGATCACGGGCAGGTCGGCGAGCGCAACGCGACGCGCACTACCCATGCTGATGTCCTCGCCCGAGGCGGCCAGCGCGATGCCGGGTGAAATCAGCAGCTTTGCGACATCGGGTGCCGCGCCGATCGCCCCCGGCTCGACATTGACCTCGAGCCCGGTGACCGTGCCGCGGGCGAGCGACAGACCGTAGAGGCGCTGGAGGCCCGAGCGGACGTCCTGCTCGGCGGTGAGCGCCTTGTCCGAAACCGCGCGCCCCGCAAAGGGGTGCATGCGCCGCCGCCAGACATTGGGCAGGTCGGGCCGGAGCGGCGGGTCGCAGCCGATGACATGCTCGTCGGCGAACGACCGGTCGATGCGCTGCGTGACTTCCATTGTGACCTCCGCTCAGCTGGTCGACACGGCGGTATTGAGCGCCGCATCGATCGCGCTGACATCCTTGGCGTCGACCGCCTTGCCCACCGCGGTGGCAAGGTCCGGCAACTGGCTCGCGGCAAGCGTGCGGAACGCGCTGTCGAGCAGCAGCGCGCGCCGGCTCTCGCCGATCCACACCGCCTGCTTGGGCGCCGGCCAGCTGCCGCCGATCTGGGTTTGCAGCCGCGCCAGTCCCTCGCCGAGGCGCGGGTCGCTGTAATCCTGCGCGACGTCCATCACCTCGCCGTCGCCGAGCACGATGTCGTTCTGCGCGACGAGCGCGGTGAGCGCGCCGGTGGCCGTGGCCAGCGCGAGGCGGTTGAGCCCGGCGCGCGCCGCCGCGAGATCGGCACTGGCCGGCTGGGCGAGCCCGGCTACCGCCGGATTGGTGCTCGTCGCCAGATCGGTGGCCACCGCCTCGGGGGTCGGGGCCGGCGCCGGCGCAGGCGTCGGCGCAGCCGTTGTGGGTGTCGGTGCCGGCGTCGGTGCGGCCACGGCCGGCTGGGCAACGGTTAGCCGTGTCGCGCTGAGCGCCGCCACGTTGAGCAGGGTCGGGCGGTTGAGCAGCACCGGCGGCACGATCCCGCCATTCGTGAAGATCGGCGTGGGCAGGGGCAATGGCCTGGGCGACGGTATCGGTCCCGGAGGTGTCGGGGTCGGCGTCGGGGTCGGGGCCGGTGGCGCAGGATCCGATGTCGGCGTGGGCGTCGGTGTCGGTGCCGGCGCAGGGGCAGGCGTGGCGGGCGGCGTCGGTGTCGGCCCGCCATCGGGCGTCGGCAGACCGGACTGGGTCGGAATCGACCGGATCACCGCCTCGAGGTCCGTGACCACCGAGGCGGTCAGGATGTCCGAGCCGGAGACCGCCTGGCCGCCGAGCAGCGCCATCACGCGCGCCGTGCCGAGCGCCGTGGCGCGGTTGTTGATCGCCGCGAAGCGCTTTTCGAGCCCCAGCCGCTTGAGCGTCTGCGACACCAGCCCAGCGACGATCACATCATCCCCGCTGATCGCCACGCCGTTCGCCGTGGCGCCGTCATAGGCGATCGCGCGGCGGCGCGTGTACCAGAGCAAGGGCGGCCGGCCGGGATCGCTCGGCAAAGCAGCGATCGCCTCCTGCCACGCCGCGTGCCACGCCTGGATGGTGAGCGCCTCGGCCTGGGCCTGCGCCTCGGCATCGGCATCGCGGACGGCCGCCTCGGCGAGCTTGGCGCGCTTGGCGATCAGGCTCGACAGCATATTGAACGCTGGCTTCGACGCCGCGGCCGCGGGGTCGGCGAGGGCGGGCGTGCGGGTCTTGGGGAGCGCGTTGTCGAAGCGCTGGAAGCGCGCGCGCGTCACCGGGACCATCACCAGCACGCCCGTCGCGTCGAGCTCGTCTGCGCTCGCATCGAGATCGATCGGGGGCAGCGAAAGCGATTCCTCGACCAAAGCCGTGATCTCGTCGACCGGAACAAAGGCGACGTCGACATCGACAGTCGGCGGGAAATAGAATTGGCGGAAGCCGAAATTGTCGGGCTGGATCGCCGCGGCAGGAAGCTGGCCCGCCGGCGGCAGTGCGGCAAAAGCCTGCGAGGCCGGGAAGACCGGCGGCAGCGAGCGTGCGGTCAGCTCGTCGAGCACGTCGCCGAGATGCGCGCGATGCTGCAGCACATGCGCTTCGGCGATCGAGCGCGGGCGGCCGCCCATCGCGACCTGCACGCCCGAATCCGCACCGGTTTCGCGGCGCACCATCGCCATGTCGATCCAGCGTACGGTGCCGCGGTCGAGCCCGATCAGTGCGAGCGGCAGCGCATCCTGCGCGATGCCCGAGGGCTGGCCGAGGAAGATCTGCTTGGCCACCGCTCGACGCGCGGCGGAGAGCGTCGCCGCCCCGGTGAGGTCGGGATAGGGGATCAGGGTGATCGCCGTCGCCTCGATGATGTCGCCATCCTCGACGGTGCGCTGGCCGGTGATGCTGCGCGGATAGGCGGCGATCGGGTTGGCGGTGAACTCGACCGCTCGCAACGCGAGCACGAACATACCCGAACGCTGGCCCAGCGGCACACGCGGCGTGGCGGAAAGACCCATTGCGGCATCGAGCTGACGGGTGACCGGCAGGTCGAGCACCGGCACATCGTTGCGCGTGCCAAGCATCACCACGTCGCCCGAAGGCGTCAGGCCGACGCCGGGCTGGATGCGCAGAGTCTGGCCGCGCACGCTCGAGGCGACCGCGACCTGCAGGCCGTTGATCACCCCTGCCCCGCTCGCCCGCGCCATATCGGCCTGGCGCTGGCGGACATAATCCTGGTCGCGGGTGAGGTCGGCACCGGTGAGGAAGCGCCCGTCGAAATAGCGCGGGCGCCGGCGCAGCCCGTCGAGGATCAGCGGACCGCCGGAGAGATCGTCGTCGAGCGTGTCGGTCGAGACGAGATCGCTGCCTGCGGCGCGCGCGGCTTCGGCACTGTCCGCCACCTCGATCACGAAGCGGCCGCTTGCCTTGGCGAGTTCGGTCATGGTCGGGTTCCTCTCAGGGTTCGACGAGCGCGCCGGCGGCGGGCGCGCGGCCCAGCCATTTGCCGGGCAGGAAGATGAAGGGACGGATGCGGTTGTCGACCTGCGGCCGCGCGGCATCGAGCACCGGGCGGACCGTGGATGGCGCGTCGGCGGCGAGCTGAACCGGGATGGCGATGCGCGCGAGCAGCACCGAGGAGAGGTCGGTGCCGGCGACCTGCTCGGCGAGCGGATCGAGTTCCTCGTCCGAAGCGTCGCTCAGCCCCGTGTCCCACGAGCCGAGCACCGCAGCGAGCCGGTCGTCGCGGCTGGCGGTGGCTTCGGGCCAGTGATTGGCGGGCGCCGGGATCGGATCGGCCTCTGCGCGCAGCACGAGGTCGAGCTGCGGCTCCTCGGCAAGCCGCGCGGGGACCAGGGCGTCGAGCGCGTCGAACGGGCCCGAGGCGATGCTCGGCGTCATGCCCCGCGCACAATCCTTGGCCGACAGGAAGATGTCGGCGACCACCGCTACCGGGAAGGGGGCCGCGGGTGCGCGGTGAATCGCGGTGCGCAGCGCGCCCGTCTCCTGCGCGGCGAACCAGCGCGCGAGGCGGATACACCAGGGCTCACCGAGCTCAATCAGCCGGCCATAGCGGTCAAGCGCCACGCCGGGGTCGACATGGATCTCGAGCTCGTTGTCGCCGGCTTCGGGCGCATGGACGCGCAGGCCGGCGATCGTGCCGAACCCGACGATATGGCGCAGCGCCACCGCGAGCCGGCCGCGATGATAGGTCTGCTCGTCCTGGAAATCCTCCGCCTGGAGCAGCACGCCGGTCGCATAGTTGACGCGTTCGGGCCTCAGCGGGGCTGCGAGGGGATCGGTGGCGAGGAGCGTGCTCATCGGGCGTTCCTATTTGGGTTTGATCAGTGTGGTGGCGCGCAAGATCGCGGGATTGATCGTCACGGGCTTGACCGTCGTCGCCGCGGGCTGGGCGGTGGCCGTCTTGATCGTGGTCGCCGCCGCGAGGACCGCCGGATTGATCGTCACGCGCGTCGGCGGCACGGTCGGCGTGGGCGTCGGCGGTGGTGAGACGACGACCTGCTTCTCGACGCTCACCACCAGCTCTACCGGCAGGCTCTCATTGCCGCTGTCGTCGACCACGGTCAGCCGGAACAGATGACGCCCGACAGCCAGCGCATTCTCGACCAATATCGTCGGATGGTCGCTGCGCACCGTCTTGCCGGGAGTGAAGGCGACCATGGCGGTTACACCGGATCCATGGTGAAACGGAATTCCTTGAGCGAGCCGGTCGCGTCCTTGGAACGCGACGCCGACAGGAAGAAGCTCGCACCGGGCGCGACGGTGAGGTCGGTGAGGATGTTGCCGGCCTTGTCGACCAGATCGAGCACCGCCGTGGGCCGATCGGTGTCCTTGACGATGACGTCGATCGACACCTTATCGGACTCGTTGCCGCTGTCGTCGACCACGGTGAGGATGAAGGTGTGCTTGCCCACCGGGAGCGGATTGGCCGCCGTCACGTCGACGCTGACCACCGCGTCCTTCTGGACCACCGGCACATTGGGTTTGAACGTCGCCATCTTCGCTACTCCTTAGTCGTCGTCCCACGTCCAGATGTGGCGTGCGATGCTGGTTCCCGGCGCGCCCTTCGAGCCGACCGCGCTGAGCACGAAGCCATGCCCGGCACTGACCACGGCGGGGCCGCTGATCTTCGCGGTGGGGCGGACCGGCACCGGGCCGTCCGCGCGCTGGTCCAGCCCACCCGAGCCGGCGACGAAGTCACCTTCGCCGATCTGCGAGCGGCCGAGCCGCACCACTTCGAACTTCTCGGGCTCGTCGAGCCACGAATCGATACCAACGAGCGATGCCGCGCCGACGATCAGCGGGCGCCGCGCGGGATAGATGCGCGCCTCGACATGCGCGGGCACGGCGGCCTCGATCACGTCCTTGAGCCGCGTCATCTCGTCGGGATCGCTCACCCCGCGCACCAGCACGAGCACGCGGTGCGCGAGCCGCGCGTAGAATTGCTCGACCGCCTGCGTGTCGCCGCTACGCGCGCGATCGATCTCGGGGCGGAACAGCGACAGCAGCTCCTGTCGCGCGACGTCGCCGAGGATCAGGGTATCGCCGACGAAGCTGTTGCCGGACTGGGTGAGGCCGAGCGTCAGCGGATCCTCTTCCTCGTTAAGGTCGGCGCCGAGGATCGTCGCGAAGGTGCGGCGCAGCCGGAAGCCCTCGACCACCACGATACTGCCCCGCGTAATCGCTCCGCCGGAGAGCATCGCGCAGGAACCGCCGCGCGCCATGCCGAGCGCGAGCGAGCGCGTCGAGGTGTCGCCTATCGTGGCGACGGCCAGCGCACCGGGGGCTGGCGCGCGATGGTTGGGATCGATCCGCGCGCCCTCATAATAGCGCCCGCCGGTGGCCAGCTCCAGCGCGGCCTGCAGCCCGCCCAGCGTGCCGTTGAGCTCGGCGGTATAGGGCGCGGCGAGCAGGGCCTGCCGCCCGCGATCGGCGCTGTCGGCGGGATCGACCGGCAGCCCGATCCACTCGCCGATCCACGGCAGCGCAGTGTCGGGCGCGGCAGCGGGATCGGTGAGCAGCCACGCGCCGGCGATGCGGCCCTCGGTCTCGGTGAGCACGCCCTCATAGAGGTGGAGCATGCGCTCGAGGAAATCGTTGGGCGTTGCCGATCCGGCGGCCGCGGCATCGGGTCCGCTCAGCGCCTCGCGGTAGAAGGCCGGCAAATAGCGGTCGCGATAGGAGAGCCGGTTGGCATAGGCGCGCAGCGCGGCAAGCTCGGGCGTGCCTTGGCTGTCGCCCGACAATTGCACGTGCAGCCAGAGATAGCGGCCGGTGACGCGGCGCACGCGGCGACCGGACTGCTGCAGCAGTACCGTCCATAGCCCTGCGACATCGGGCCGTGCGAGACAGGTTAGCGCGCTCTCGGCGAATGGGATCTCGCTCGCCTGCGGTACCCAGCTCGCGGTCGGCGTGCCGTCATCGGCCCGGGCGCGGGCGATGCGGTGCGGCGCCCATGCCGGCGCACCGGCAGCGCCGGGAACGGCAGGCGGGATGCGGCTCTCGGTGGCGAGCGCGTTGAGCGTGATCGATCCGCCATCGGGGATCGAGGCATCGGCATAGAGACGATGCCACACGCAACCGGCGCGGCCGGAATCGATCGGGCCGATCAGCACGGTGCCGGCGCGGGCATAGCGGGTGCCCGAAAGCGCGCGCAGCGGCCGCTCGATCGTCGGCGCATCCTCCTCCTCGTCGGCCAGATAATGCGGCACGGGGGCGAGGTGGTTGGCGAATTTGGCGTCGGTCGGGTTGATCAGCGGATGGATCTGTCCGCCCGGCGCGACGGCCAGGTCCGGCGTCGGCGCGCCCTCAATCGGATAGAGGAAGGCCTGACGGGCAGGCTTGCTCTTGTCGCCGGCGAGCACCGCGACGCGATCCTCGCCGACCCATGCGAGCGAATAGGGGAAGCGCAGTGCCTGCAGCCGGAAGCGCCGCACGAACGCGTTGCCTTCGAGCGTGAGGACGCTCGCTTCCTCGCCAGTCTCCCAGGCGAGCAGCGCCACCTGACCGCCCGGCGAGGCGGCCATCGCCACGACCTCAAAATCGCTGGCAAGCTTCACCACGCGCATCCGCACCAGCCGCGGCGGGTTGCGATTGGGCTCGACCGGATCGAATTGCGCCGGATCGGCGTCACGCAGCCCCGCGAACTGGAGCGGACAGCCCTCGGCGCGGCCGAGCCGGCCATGCAATTTGTCGAATATCCACACGCCGCCACCAGGCTTCGGCGCGACCAGGTCGGCACGGAAATCGGCACGCGTGATCCAGGCCGGCCGCCAGCGGTCGCGCAGGTCGCGCCAGATCAGCGCGCCGTCCCGGGCGATGTAGAGTATGTCGTCGTCGCCCAGCGCCAGGTCGCTCGCGCCGACGAGCGATGGCGGCTCCTCATAAGGCGGGTCGAGCACTGGCGGGTGAAGCTGCATGCTGTCCGGCGCGAAGCCCGACGAACGCACGGTCTTGGTTGCCCCGTCCCACCAGGCGAAGCCGCCGAGCTGGTCGACCACCGGCGAAGGCTCGGAAACGCGCGCGCGCGACCAGGTCTCGACCTCGGTCAGCGCCGGTGCGGGCTGCTGCTCAGCGAGCAGCACATGGCCGTTCGCATCCTTGAAATGGAGCCGGTCCGCGATGAAGGGCGCGCTCGTCGCCGGCGCGAGCCCGAAGGCCGAACGCCCGACAAGTTCCCACATCGGCAGGCCGTTGACGTCCATCAGCAGAGCTCCGGAACAACGGGAATGGCGAGACCGCCGGCACCTGCGCTGCTATCCGCACCCGGCGGCAGCGACGTGGCAGAGGTGCTGCCCACGCCAACCGACAGCATCGCCAGTTCAGGCAGCTGCCAAGGCTGGAGCGGGATCGTGGAACGGCCCGTACGGTCCATCGGGACCGGGACCCAGGTCCGACCGCCGGTCGAACGCTGGAACAGCTGCACCGGCGCGACGGTGCGTACGCCCGGTACGCGCGCGATCGCGGTCTCGATCAGGCGATCGTCGATGGTCCGGTTGAGCGGCCAGCCCTGCCCGTCGGGTCCACCGGGCGCGAGCGGCCAAAGATGCCAGCGGATCGCATCGGAGACCATGTCGAGCACCGTGTCGCGCTGATCGGCATCGACCAGCTCCACCGCGGCGGTGACGCCGATGGGTACATATTCCGGAGCGATGACATAGAGTTCGGTCGCGAGCGGCCGGCGCGTGTCGAGCCAGGCATAGACGCTTTCGAGCATCGTCCGGTCGCCGCGCGGACAGGGCTTGGCGTTGCCGGCGCGCTGCGGGATCACCATCACCGAAACCACGCCGGGAATGTCGCCGCGGCGCTGCTGCGGCTTGAACCGCTCGAGCACCTCGACGCGGCCCACCGGTACGCCGGGGGTGCGCTGCGCCAGCTCCTTGATGTCGCTCCTCGTCACAGCGCGGCCGCCGTGGCGGATCATCGCCGGGATGCGCGCCTCGGCTTCCTCGATCCGCTCGGCATCGATCCCGCCGGACATCGCCAGCGGCTGGTTGAGCTTGAGCTTGGGCGCGCCCGCCGGCGCCGCCAGCCCCTTGAGCGCGCCCGGCGGGACATTGCCTTGCGTGCCGCCGCCGGCACGCATCGTCACCACCTGGATCGCCCGGCCGGGTGCGGGCGCGGCGCCGCGCACGCCACTGCCGAAGCGCACCACGCCCGCCTCACTGTCGAGGCTGAACACGCGTTCGCCGCGGCCCGCGGCGTCGACATCGGGGATCTGGCGCCATTGCACCATTCCCTCTTCTTCCTCGATCTGCAGGATCAGGCTGGCGGGATCGACCGATGTGACGCCGAGCGAGGCGCTCTGGCCCGATGCGCCGGTGCCGCGGCCGATCTGCTGGCGGCCGAGCGTCTGCATCTGCTCGACCATGCCGGCATTGGCGCCGGCCCAGGCGAGCTTGTACGAGCGCAGCTGCGCCTCAGGCAGCGGACGCAACCGCAGCCAGGCGACGATGCGGCCGGCGGTGGCGGGGTCATCGATCCGCGGCGGACGATCGCCGACACCGGCATTGATGTCGTCGAGCACGTCGTTGACCGGCACGCCAAAATCATCGGCACCGGGCAGCAGCACACGCGTCGTGCCCGGACGGATCAGCCCGCCGGTGCTGTCCGAAAGGATCTCGAGCGGGACATATTGGTCCCCGCCACCCTGCCCCGTGCAGATCTCCCAGACATAGGGAATCGGCGCACGCGCGGAGATCGCCTCGAGTGTACCGGGCATGGTGATCGCCGGTGCCAGGCCGAGCGTCAGCGCGACGCGGCGATTGTCGTCGCCGCCGCCGAGTGTCTTGGCGACCTTCTTGACGAGCTCCTTCTCGGGCGTCGCCGCGAGCAGGGCCATCCACAAGCGGCCATCGATGCTGTCATGCACGAAGTCGCGGCCGGCCGGCTCGGCCGCGCCATCGACGAACACCGGCGTGGTGACATAGGCGGTAGCGCTGCCCGAGGCGCTATATAGCTGGCGGAGATCGGCGATCAGGTCCGCAAGCCCGGCGCTCTCGCGCGCGTCGGGGCTGCGCTTGATATAGCAGCGCCCGACCACCGGCTGGACGCTCAACTCGGCGAGCAATTCGAAATTGACCGGTTTGGCGATCGGGGTGCGCAGCGGCAGCACCACGCCCGCGCTCGCCGCGGGATCGTCTATCACCACCTCAACCAGCCCGCCGGCGGGCTCGGCCGCGCGCATCTGCTGGCCGAGCAGCCGTAGGAAAGCGAGCCGCTGGCGCTCGGGGATCAGGTTGGCGCGGTAGAGGATCGTGTCGCCCAGCCAGGCGAAGAGGTCGACCAAAGTACGTCCCGGATCGCCTTCGCGCGCGTCGGTCCATTCGGGCGTGTGCGCGGGGATACGGCGGACGAGATCGGCGACGAGATCGTCGAAACTGCGATCGTCAAGGGCGGGAGGACGGATGGGCATCAGGCGCTCCCCACGGGTACGCTTGCCGCGATCGTGCCGGCCGAGCCGGTCGCGCGGATGCGATAGGCGATGGTGACGATCAGCGTGCGCGGATCGTCGCCGGCGGCCACCGAGACCCTGTCGAGCAGAATGCGCGGCTCCCAGGTGCCGATCGCCGCAGCGATCTCGGCCTGGGCACGCGCACGCACCTCGGTGGTGTTGGGCTGATGGATCAGCCCCTCGAGCCCCGCGCCGAAGCCGGGGCGCATGAGCTGCTCGCCCGGCGAGGTGCGCAGCACGCATTCGATCCGCTGACGGATCGAGGTCTCGAGATCGGGCCAGCCGAGCCGGCCGTCGGCGTCGGGAACGGGCATCAGCGGCCAGCCGAGCGGCGGGCGGATATCCGGGCCGCGCGAGGAGGTGAGGATGGGGCCGCTCATGTGTCGGTCTCCTCTGGCGGCGCGGGCATCGGGATCGGCAGGCAGATCTTGATGAACATCATCCAGCGCAGGAACAGATCGAACAGGCCCAGGAAGATGTTGAGCACGATGAACGCGCAGAGCGTGATGATCGGGATCGAGAAGCTGCAGATGAAGCCGAGCGACGGCCCGCTGGTCTTGCCATCGCCGTCGGCGAGCTTCTTCAGATCGCCGTTCAGCATGTTGGCGATCGCCGGGGGCATCTCGAACGCGACGTTCGGCTTGACCTTCTTGAGCTGCGACAGGTCGGGCAGCTTGATCTTGGTGCCGGGCCCGTCGCCGTCCCACCAGGGGAGGACGCGGAAGCGCTCGCTCGCCGGGCTCCACACCAGTTTCTCCGCGCAGCCCTCATGGCCGCGCACCCGGACGAAGCCGCGCACCACGAACTGATCGCTGGCGATCTCGAATTTGGCCGGCGAGCCGGCGAGGTCGGCATGGCGCCTCGACAGACAAGTGAGCGCGGCTTGCGTGAGCCGATCGCCGAGGTCGCTGTCGATGCGCGGCCATTCGAGCGGCATCCTGAGCGCGTCGTTGGCGTTGGGCTCGCGATCGATCAGGATCTTCGCCGCGGCGGCGGCGAAAGTCGCGGCGTCGGTGCTACTGGTGACGGTGTCGCCGCTCTTGCTCAGCGGCAGCGTGATAGTGGCGAGGAGCGCCCTCAATGCGGCCGCCTCGGTGCTGGTGCCGAAGGCGTCGAGCTCGACGCTCAATTGCTGCAGGAAAATGCCGAGCGCCTGCAGTTGCCCCTGATCCGAGGGCCGCGCTGTACCGTCGGGACGCACACCCGCCGGTTCGAGCGCATTCCATTGGCGGCGCAGCGCCTGGCTCGCGCGCGGCAGGCTCGTCGGCGCACGCGCCTTGAGATATTCGGACAGATGCCCGACCAGGTCGGTGCGCGCCTGGCCCGTCTGGCCGGCATAATCGACCGGCGGCGGCGGTGCCGAGCTGCGCGCGCTGTCGCCGACCGGGATCACCCCGAACAGGATGGTGCGGCCAAGCTTGGCGCAGATGTCGGGCGGGACGATGTGCAGCGGCAGCACGTCCTCGTGGAATTGCGGCTTGCCCTGCCGCGCGGCGACCAGCGAGCGCGCGGCGCGGTTGGCGGCGTGGAAGGCCTCGTCGCCGCGGATGCCCGGATCCGCCTCGGGATCGGGGATCAAGGTCCAGCCGGCGATCGACCGCGGCGCCTTCATCCAGCCGTCGAAGCGCGCGCCGTTGACGCGGCGGACCACCATGCCCTTGTCGGAGAGCTTTTTCGGATCGATGCGCGGCGAGCCGGGCTGGCGGCAGAACACCTCGAACAGCGCGATCTGCGCCTTGCGGTGCGTGGGCAGGCCGAGCTCGAGCACGCTGTCGCTGCCGCGGCGCACGCCGTGCATCGCGGCGAGCGTGGTCTGCCAGTCGTCGGCTGACAGCTGGTCGAACAAGGCCTCGACGAAATTGTCGATCGCCGCAGTGGCGATCAGCGTCGTCGCGTCGCCGCCGCCGAGCGGGCGGATCACCGTGTCGTGCGCGGGCTGCGGCGGAAGCTGCGTCGCGAGCCGGCGCGCGACCGCGGGATGCGGGCGCGGCGGTGCGGGGAGGAGCGCGGTCGTTACCATACGTTGCCCGCTCCCGGCGTGTAGCTCGACGAGACCACCGAGCTGGCGATCAGCGTGTTGCACTGAATCGTGCCCGAGAAGCTCGCCATGCCGGTGTTGACGCTCACCGAACTGGCGGTGACGGTGACGGTCGAGGCCTGCACCTTGCACTCGGACGAGGTCTGGATCGACACGCCGGAGGTGCTCATCTCGAAGGTGTTGCCGGCAACACCTTCGAGATGAGCACCTCCGGCGTGTCGATCC
>Ga0065165_1002220_pt1 | contig 17337 bp, 16 predicted proteins | sample AraplaMF_Cvi_mMF_FD_63813 | JGI IMG/M metagenome (GOLD analysis project Ga0065165, IMG submission 63813) | Arabidopsis root microbial communities from the University of North Carolina, USA - plate scrape MF_Cvi_mMF (version 2) (version 3) | ecosystem: Host-associated > Plants > Roots >...
CTGCGGCGTGTTGACCATCGGGCAGATCACGCCATAGGCGCCGCCGTCGAGCACCTTGCCGATGATGCCGGGCTCGTTCCAGGGCACGCGGACCATCGGGGTGACCGGATGCTTGTCCATCGCCTGAAAGCACTGCACCATCGACAGATAGTCCTGCACGCCGTGCTGCATGTCGACGGTGACGCTGTCGAAGCCGCATTGCGCGATCATCTCGGCCGAGAAGCCGGAGGGTATCGCCAGCCACGCGTTGACCACGGCCTTGCCCGACTTCCAGATTTCCTTGACCTTGTTCGCCACGTTGCCTTCCTTCTTTGTTGTTGGGGCCTTCGGCACCACGCCGAGCGCCGCGACAGCACGAAGGCGTTGTTACCGCGAACCGGACCGCCGCGCTACGCTCGCAATGACGCAAGACCTATGCGCTTGCCCACAGGATGCGGGCCTCGCCGGCGGCGTCCACTATCGCCGCCGGGGTCTCATCCGGCAAGGGGATGCCGTCGGGGGCGTTCGGCCCGGAATGCCCCGATGACGGAACCTTCCGGCTACGCACTCACCTTGGCATGGCCGCCGAGATAGGCGGCGCGGATCGCTTCATTGCCCCAGAGCTCGTCGGGCTTGCCGCCGAGCACGATGCGGCCGGTCTCCAGCACATAGCCGTAATCGGCGACCGACAGGCCCATGCGCGCGTTCTGCTCGACCAGCAGCACGGTGGTGTTGCGCCGGATCTCGGAGATGATCTTGAACACGGCCTGCACGATGACGGGCGCAAGCCCAAGCGAGGGTTCGTCCAGCAGCAACAGCCGCGGCTTGGCCATCAGCCCGCGCGCGACCGCCACCATCTGCAACTGGCCGCCGGAGAGCGTCCAGCCGAGCGCATTGGTGAATTTACGGATGTCAGGGAACAGGTCGAACATCGCATCGGCCTCGCGCGAGATCTCCGAGGTCGCGGCCCGGCGATTGGACGCGCCGAGCATGATGTTCTCTTTCACCGTCAGACCCGGGAAGACCCGGCGTCCCTCAGGCACGTGGCTGATGCCCATGCGGACGATCGCTTCCGGGCCGAGACCGGCGATCGACTTGCCGTCGAACAGGATCTCGCCGGAGGTCGGCTTGGCAAGACCGGAGATGGCGCGCAGGGTGGTGGACTTGCCGGCGCCGTTGGCGCCCAACAGCGTCACCACCTGCCCCTGTTCAACGGCGCAGGTGACGCCGCGCAGCGCCTCGATCTCGCCGTAGCGCACGACAAGGTTGCGGATTTCGAGCAACGGCATCATTCGCTCCCGAGATAGGCGGAGACGACGTCGGGATGACGCAACACGGCCATGGATTCGCCGTCCGCGATGCGGCGTCCGAAGTTGAGCACGGTGATGTGCTGGGCGGCTTCCGAGACCAGCGTCATGTCGTGATCGATGATCAGGATGGTCAGCCCTTGCGCTGCGATGCGCTTGAGCAGCTCGTGCAGCTCCAGCTTCTCGGTCGAGTTCAAGCCGGCCGCGGGCTCGTCGAGCAGCAATAGCGTCGGGTTCGAGGCCAGCGCACGCGCGATTTCGATCAGGCGCTGATGGCCGTAGGAGAAGCTCGAGATCAGCTCGTTGGCACGGCTGCCGAGGCCGACGAAGGTCAGGGCTTCCATCGCACGCTCGGTCAGGGCGTCGTCGCCCTTCCCGACCATGGTGTTGCCGGGCCGCTCCGCGCCGATCTCGACGTTCTCCAGCGCCGTCATCGAGCGGAACAGGCGGATGTTCTGGAAGGTGCGACCGAGGCCCGACGCCGTGCGCTGATGCGGCGGCATGTGGGTGATGTCGGTACCGTCGAGCACGATCCTGCCTGACGTCGCCTCATAGAGCCCCGAGAGCACGTTCAGCGTCGTGGTCTTGCCCGAGCCGTTCGGCCCGATCAGCGCATGCACGCCGCCGCGCTTGACCGCGATGTCGACGCCGTCGACGGCCTTGAGGCCGCCGAAGTGCTTCGACAAGCCGGTGACCTCGAGCACGGTGTCGCCGCCGACCGTCGCCGGCTTCAGATGCAAGGCGCCGGCCACCGGAGGCGCCGCGGTCTTGGCGCGCCAGCGTGCAAACGCGTCCGCGACGAAGCCCCAGATGCCGTCGGGCATGAAGCGGATGATCAGGATCACGAACAGGCCGTAGATCGCGAGGTAAAGCCCCGGCACGCTCTTGAGGAAGCGCAGCCATTCCGGGATCAGGATGAGCAAGCCCGTGCCGATCGTCGAGCCGATCGGCGAGGCCACGCCGCCGAGCAGCGACATGGTCAGGAACACGATCGATTCCGCGAAGGAGAACTGATCGGGGCTGACATAGGCAAAGCCGCCGGCGAACAGGCCGCCCGCGAGCCCGCCGAGCAGCGCACAGAGCGCGAAGGCGTAGATCTTGGTGCGGAAGACGTCGATGCCGTTGACGCCGGCCGCAAGCTCGTTGTCGCGCACCGCGCGCATGGCGCGGCCGAGCTTGGTGTCGGAAAGGTGCCAGACCAGGTAACCGACGATCGCCAGCATCGCGACGCAGAAGGCGAGATAACTCTGCGACGACTGGAACAGGTCGGGACGCTTGATGTTGGAGACGCCGTCGGGACCATGCGTCAGCCAGATCGCGTTGATCATGACCAGCGTGACGATCTGCTGGAACGAGATCGTGACCATCGCGAGGTAATGCCCGCCAAGCCGCAGGGTGGACATGCCGAGGAAGGCCCCCGCAAGCAGCGAAATCAGGCAGCCGCCGACGAGGCACAGCCAGAAGCTGGCATGCAGGTCCGTGGTGCCGATGCCGACCGCATAGGCGCCGAGCCCGAAGAACGCCGCCTGCGCCAGGTTGATCTGGCCGCACAGGCCGAGCACCACCGAGAGCCCGAACACGGCGATCGAGAATGTGGTGGCCTGGAGCAGGATGTTGTGGACGTATCCGTCGAAGCGCATGTTGGCCGCGAGCGCGACCAGGATCGCCGCGCCGACGAAGTACGGCAGGTGCCGGATCACGAGCGGTTTCGAACGGATGGCGGGCGCCGGAATCGGCATGTTGTCGCTGGGAGCGCTCATGCTTTTTCCGCCACGCGTTCGCCGAAGATGCCCTGCGGCCGGAAGATCAGGAAGGCGACCAGAACCAGGAAGGCGAAGCCGTCCTTATAAGGCACCGAGATGTATGCCGCGCCAAAAGTCTCGATCACGCCGAGCGCGAGACCGCCGATGATGGCGCCGGCGACGTCACCGAAGCCGCCGATGATGGTGGCCGCGAACGCCTTCAGCGCGATGGTCGAGCCCATCTGGATCGAGACGAACAGCACGGGCGCGACGAGGATGCCGGCAAGACCGCCGAGCACCGCGGAATAGATGAAGGTGATCATGATCATGGTGGAGACGGAGATGCCGAGCAGCGAGGCCATCTCCTTGTCCTGCGACGTCGCCTGCAGCTTCTTGCCGAGCAGCGTCTTCTCGAAGAACCAGAAATTGAAGATCACGAGGCAGATGGTGACGCCGATGATCAGGAGATACTGGCTGTCGAGATAGACCGGGCCGACCTGAATGCCGGGTGTCTCGAACCAGCCTTCCAGCACCTGCGGCTGCGGGCCGTAGATCGCAAGCACGGAATTGGCCAGCAGGATCGAGGCGCCGATGGTGGCGATGATCACGGGCAGATAGGTGCGGTGACGCAGCGGATAGTAGACGCCGAGATTGAAGACCACACCGAGCAGCGCCATGCCGAGCAGCGCCACGATGAAGGCCGCCCAATAGGGCAGACCGGCCTCGACCGCGACGACCATCAGGTAAGCCGCGACCATGGAGAATTCGCCCTGGGCGAAGTTCACCACATTGGTGGCACGGAAGATCAGCACGAAGCCGAGCGCGACCAGCGCGTAGACGGCGCCGATGCCGATGCCGGTAAAGAGCAGTTGGAGGGCGAGATCCATGACAAGCTTCTGTTGGAGAGGCGGATACGTTCGACGAAGGACGCCACGACCTCCCCGACCGGCATCGGGGAGGTCGTTTCAACGTCAGTCGTTGAACTCGATGTGCTTGTCGAACTTGATGGTGCCCTTCTCGTTCTTCACGATGTTGTAGCCGTGGAGACCGTCGCCGTTCTGGTCGAAATTGTATTCACCCTCGGCGCCGGCGAACTTCTTCGTCGCGAGGATGGCTTCGCGGATCTTGCCGGGATCGGTCGAACCGGCCTTGTTGATCGCCGCCGACAGGACGTTGATGGCATCGAAGGTCCAGGAGCTCTGGTTGTCGGGCGCGACCTTGACCGCGTCGCGGTAGATCTTGCCGAACGCCTTCGAGCCCTCGCTGGAATCCTCGGCATAGTCCGCAACGCCATACGTATTGTAGAGCGCGGGACCGGCGAGCTTCAGCGCGGTGATGTTGACGATCGAGGGCGAGCCGACCCACGGAATGTTGACGCCGAGCTGACGCAGCTGGCGCGCAAAGATGCCGAGATCGTTCTCGAAGGTGAAATAGGAGCCGAGGATGTCGGCGCCCGATTGCTTGATCGCGAGCACGACCGGGGTGAAATCCTGGCTTTGGTTGGCGTAGCCCTGATCGAGCACCGGCGGTGCGCCCAGCTTGCCCAGCGCTTCCGTCAGCGCCTTGCCGCCGGCGGTGCCGAACGCATCGGTCGAGTGCAGCACGGCCCATTTCTTCTTGGCGAGCGTATTGACACCGTATTCGGCGATGACGCGTCCGGAATAGCTGTCATTGGGTCGGCAGCGGAACAGCCATTGATTGCCCATGTGGGTGAGGTTCGGATCGGTGCCGCCGATCATCACGGGCTTGCCGAGCTTGATCACGTCGGGCGCCATCGCGTGCACCTGGGTCGAACGGATCGAGCCGAGGAAGCCGACGATGTCAGGCTGCGAAGCGAGCTTGGAGAAAGCAAGCACGATGCCGGGATTGGTGGTCTGGTCGTCCTCGACGATCAGCTCGCCCTGTTTTCCCAGGATACCGCCGGCCTTGTTGACGGCTTCGAGCGCGAGCTTGGCGCCCTTGATGGCGTAACCGCCGGATTCAGCTGCGGGCCCGGTGACGGGCGCGCACATGCCGATCTTGATGGTGGCGCCTTGCGCATTCGCGCTCTTGATGAGGTAGGGCGCGGCAATGCCGGCAGCAATTCCGGCAGCGAAGTCGCGTCTCGTCAGTCTCATTCATTCCTCCCTGGGACCGGACATCCTTGTCGGCCCTTCTTGTTTTGGCTCTATCGCTGAATACAGAGCCGGATGCTAGTTACGAATTCTCGCCGTGTGAGTAAATTGATATTGAGCCGTCATCGACTAAGTGTGCAGAAGCTCGCCCAGCAGGGATTAACACCAGCAGCGGCGATCTATTCTCAGCCATTTTTGCCGGGTTTCCTCGTAGCTCGCGGTGCTCACGCGTTAAGCAATGACGACAGTCATGCGTGACGGACAAGTCATCATGCAAATTTGCCGTTACGTATCGTCCGTGATCTCGTCACTCGCCCCCACGGAAGCGAGGCACAATTCCAGCTCTCCGAGCATGTCCTGCAACTCGGCGAGCTTGCGCGCACCGAAGCGCTGCGTGATCTCGGCATAGATCGCCTCCGAGGATGGCGCGACGGAGGCCATCAGCTTCACGCCCTCCTTCGAGATCGAGACCATGCTGCGGCGCTGGTCCGTCTTCGCCGTCTTGCGCTCGATCAGATTGCGCGCTTCGAGATCGCGCAGGATACGTGACAGACTCGGCCCGAGCAAAAATGCCGTGCGCGCGAGTTCCGTGACCTCGGCCGCCTCGATCGACGCGAGCGCGCGCAGGATCCGCCATTGCTGCTCGGTGAGGCCATGCTCGCGCAGATTGGGACGAAACTGCCGCATCACGGCCTCGCGCGCCCTGAGCAGCGACATCGGCAGCGAGCGCGAGAAGTCGCGCATCGGCACCTGCCGTGCAGCGGGCTCGCCTCCGTTCGCGGGATCAGCCGGTCTCTTCGCCATGATGCCCTTTCAAAGCCGCCCTTTCAGATCGCAAACCGTTTGCAGTGCAGCAAGCCCGAATTGTGTTTGACGCATACACTTAACATGTTAAGCATCTCCCGGCACCACGAAATCGGTCGATCTGCAATGGCGCTTTCCAGAGACGATATCCACGCTTGCGCGAGCCGTCTGCACCAGGCGGAGAAGACCCGCGTGCAGATCCGGCAGCTCTCGCAGGATTTCCCCGACATCACCATCGCCGATGCCTACGCGATTCAGAAGGCCTGGGTCGACGTCAAGATCGCCGAGGGACGTGTCGTCAAGGGCCACAAGATCGGCCTGACCTCGAAGGCGATGCAGAGCGCGCTTGATATCGACGAGCCGGATTCCGGCGTGCTGCTCGACGACATGTTCTTCGCCGACGGCGGGATCATTCCGACCGAGCGCTTCATTGCAACGCGCGTCGAGGCCGAGCTCGCCTTCGTCATGAGCAAGCGTCTGTCGGGGCCCGATTGCACGCTATTCGATGTGCTCAACGCCACCGACTTCGTCGTGCCGGCGCTGGAGATCCTGGACACGCGCATCGAGCGCGTCGATCCCAGGACCAAGGCCACGCGAAAGATTTTTGACACCATCGCCGACAACGCGGCGAATGCCGGCATCGTGCTTGGGGGACGGCCGATCCGTCCACTCGATGCGGATTTGCGCTGGATCGGCGCGCTTTGTTTCAGGAACGGGCAGCTGGAGGAAACCGGCCTTGCCGCCGGCGTGCTCAACCATCCCGCGACTGCGGTCGCTTGGCTTGCGAACAAGATCGCACCGCTTGGGCTCGCGCTCGAGCCGGGGCAGGTCGTGCTCGCGGGGTCCTTCATCCGTCCGATCGAGACCCGCAAGGGCGACACAATTCAAGCCGACTATGGCGCCTACGGCTCGGTGAGCTGCTACTTCGCTTAGGCGAACAAGACTGCACAGGGAGTGAAACCGCGATGCCGCATTTCACGATCGAATATTCGGCCAATCTCGACAACCGGCTCGATATCGGCGCGGCCTGCGAAGTCGTGCGCAAGGCGGCGGTCGAGACCGGCATCTTCCCACTCGGCGGCATCCGCGTCCGCGCTGTCCGCTGCGAGCATTACGCAATCGCGGATGCGCGGCAGGATTACGGCTTCCTCGACATGGTGCTGCGCATCGGCGAGGGCCGCGATCTCCCGACCCGCCAGAAAGCCGGCGACCACGTCTTCCAGGCGCTGTCAAAACATCTCGATCCCGTCTTCGCCGCTACCAAGTTCGCTCTGTCGTTCGACATGCAGATCAACGACAAGGATACGAGCTGGAAGCGCAACAACATCCACGACGCCCTGAAAGCGGAAGCTGCCCATGGATAAGCCCACGCCGAAAGCCGATGTGTTCCAGGCCAACCGCGACCGCGTCGCGCCGCTCTTGAAGACGCTGCGCGCGGACGGCATTGGCCATTTCATCGACGGCAAGACCGTCGCCTCGATCTCCGGCGAGACCTTCGAGACGAAATCGCCGGTCGACGGCGCCACGCTCGCCAGCGTCGCGCGCGGTAACGCCGAGGACATCGACGCGGCAGCTACGTCCGCTGCCCTCGCCTTCAAATCCTGGCGCGACATGGGGCCGGCGATGCGGAAGAAGCTGCTGCATCGGGTCGCCGACGCGATCGAGGACAATGCCGAAGACATCGCCGTGCTCGAATGCATCGACACCGGGCAGGCCTATCGCTTCATGGCCAAGGCCGCGATCCGCGCCGCCGAGAATTTCCGCTTCTTCGCCGACAAATGCGCCGAGGCGCGCGACGGCCAAAACACGCCGAGCGACGAGCACTGGAACGTCTCGACGCGCGTGCCGATCGGCCCGGTCGGCGTGATCACGCCGTGGAACACGCCGTTCATGCTCTCGACCTGGAAGATCGCTCCGGCGCTGGCGGCCGGCTGCACCGTCGTGCACAAGCCGGCCGAATGGTCGCCGGTGACGGCGAGCATCCTGGCGAAGCTCGTCAAGGAAGCCGGTGTGCCCGACGGCGTGCTCAACACCGTGCACGGCTTTGGCGAGGAAGCCGGCAAGGCGCTGACCGAGCATCCCGCGATCAAGGCGATCGGCTTCGTCGGCGAAAGCGCGACGGGCTCGGCGATCATGGTCCAGGGCGCGCCGACGCTGAAGCGCGTGCATTTCGAGCTTGGCGGCAAGAACCCCGTGATCGTGTTCGACGATGCCGACCTCGACCGCGCGCTCGATGCCGTCGTGTTCATGATCTACTCGCTCAACGGCGAGCGCTGCACCTCGTCGAGCCGCCTGCTGATCCAGCAGAGCATCGCCGGGAAATTCGTGGAGAAGCTGACGGCGCGCGTCAAGGCGCTGAAGGTCGGCCACCCCCTCGATCCCTCAACCGAGATCGGGCCGCTGATCCACGAGCGGCATCTGGCAAAAGTCTGCTCCTATTTCGACGTCGCTCGGCAGGACGGCGCAACCATCGCCGTCGGCGGCAAAGCCCATGACGGGCCGGGCGGCGGACATTATGTCGAACCTACCTTGGTGACAGGCGCGCACGGCAAGATGCGTGTGGCGCAGGAAGAGGTGTTCGGACCGTTCCTGACGGTGCTGCCCTTCAAGGATGAAGCCGACGCGATCGAGATCGCCAACGACATCCGCTATGGCCTCACCGGCTATGTCTGGACCAACGACGTCGGCCGCGCCCTGCGCGTCGCAGATGCGCTCGAAGCCGGCATGATCTGGCTCAATTCAGAGAACGTCCGCCATCTGCCGACGCCGTTCGGCGGCATGAAGGCCTCGGGCATCGGGCGCGACGGCGGCGATTACTCGTTCGACTTCTACATGGAAACCAAGCACGTCTCGCTGGCGCGGGGCACGCACAAGATTCAGAAGCTGGGAAACTAGAACCGCCGTCGTTCCGGAGCGTCGAATCCGGAACCTCGAGATTCCGGGTTCGGTTCTGCGAGCCGCCCCGGAACGACGGGGGCCTCAAGAGGGGAAACGCAATGCCGGTACCGCAACACATCTTCGAGCCGCCGTTCAACATCATCCGCTCCAGCCACGTCGTGCTTGACGTCACCGATCTGAAGCTGAGCCGCGAATTCTACGAGACCACTGTCGGCCTGCATGTCGAGGATGCCGACGACAGTTTCGTCTATTTGCGCGCGGCGGAAGAGCATCAGCATCACTCGCTGGTGCTGCGCAAGGCGGCCGCGCCCGCCTGTAGCAGGCTCGGTTTCAAGGTCGGCAATGACGGCGATCTGGACAAGGCCGCAAAATTCCTGTCCGAGAACGGCCTTGGCTACGCCTTCGTCGATCAACCCTTCCAGGGCCGCACGCTGCAATTCACCGACCCCTTCGGCTTCCAGATCGAGCTTTACGCGTCGATGGACCGCCGTCCGCATCTGCTCCGCCGCTACGACCTCTACCGGGGGTGCCACCCGCAGCGGCTCGACCATTTCAACGTCTTCGCCGCCGAGGTGCAGGACACGGTCGAGTTCTACGCACGGCTCGGCTTCCGCCTTACCGAATATGCCGAGGAGGACGGCCCGAACGGCCGCATCGCCGCCGCCTGGATGCATCGCAAGGGCAACGTCCACGACTTTGCCATCACCAACGGCAGGGGTCCTCGGCTGCACCACTTCGCCTACTGGACGCCGACGGCGATGAACATCATCCATCTCTGCGACGTCATGGCCTCGCAGGGGTTCGTGAAGAACATCGAGCGCGGCCCCGGACGCCACGGCATCTCGAACGCGTTCTTCCTTTACGTGCGCGACCCTGATGGGCATCGCCTGGAACTCTACACCAGCGATTATTTCACCGGCGACCACGACCATGAGCCGCTGCGCTGGTCGCTGCGCGATCCGCGCCGGCAGACGCTGTGGGGCGCGCCCGCACCGCGCTCCTGGTTCGAGCAGGGCTCGCCGTTCTCGGGCCAGGCCGTGCGTGAGCCGAAGTTCGTGGCCGATGTGTTGGTGGCGGATTGATGTCGATGACAGACGCGGCTTCCTCCCCCGTCGTCCCTGCTAAAGCAGGGACCCATAACCACAGGGAGCAGTTTGGCGAAGGCCGTTGTTCGGTACACCGACCTCGTCGAATCGATAGATCACGCGGTATGGGTCTCTGCTTTCGCAGGGACGACAAGAGAGATTGCCGATGAAGCTCCCTCGCCTCGCCACCTATTCCCTCAAGGGTGATGTCAGCTACGGCGCCGTCCTGGAGGGCGGCATCGTCGATCTCTCCAAGCGCTACGCCAAGGACTATCCGACGTTGCGCGAGGTGATCGCGGCCGGGAAGCTCCATAGCTTTGCCGAAGAAGCCGCCGGCCGCGCGCCGGATCATGCACTCGGCGACATCATTTGGCTGCCGCCGGTGCCTGCGCCGGAAAAGATCATCTGCATCGGCGTCAACTATCCTGATCGTAACGCCGAGTACAAGGACGGCCAGGACGCGCCGAAATATCCGAGCATGTTCATGCGCTCGCCCCGCTCCTTCGTCGGCCACGACACGCCGCTGGTGCGCCCGCGCGCATCGGCCCAGCTCGACTACGAGGGCGAGATCGTGCTGGTGATCGGCAAGCCGGGCCGGCACATTGCGGAGAGCGCGGCGCTCGATCACATCGCCGCGCTCACGCTCTGCAACGAAGGCTCGGTGCGCGACTGGCTGCGCCACGCCAAGTTCAACGTTACACAAGGCAAGAACTTTGATTCCAGCGGCAGCCTCGGCCCGTGGCTCGTGCCCTACATGCGGGAAGCGCAGATCGCGGACATCCGGCTCACCACGCATGTCAACGGCGAGCTCCGACAGGACGACCGCACCAGCCGGCTGATGTTTCCATTCCGCTATCTCATCAGCTACATCTCGACCTTCGCAACGCTGGTTCCCGGTGACGTCATCGTGACGGGTACGCCGACCGGCGCCGGTGCGCGGTTCGATCCGCCGCGTTATCTCAAGCCCGGCGATGTCATCGAGGTCGCGGCCGAAGGCATCGGCAGCTTGCGAAATGGCGTCGTCGACGAAGCCTGACCAACAATCGAAGTGGAATGATGCAATGACCACCCTCACCGGCGGCGAAGCGATCGTCAGCGGCCTTGTCGTCCACGGCGTCGATACCGTGTTCGGGCTGCCCGGCGCGCAGGTCTATGGCCTGTTCGACGCCTTCCACCAGGCCCAGCTCAAGGTGATCGGCGCGCGGCACGAGCAGGCCTGCGGTTACATGGCGTTCGGCTATGCGCGGTCCAGCGGCAAACCCGGCGTGTTCAGCGTGGTGCCCGGCCCCGGCGTGCTCAATGCCAGCGCGGCGCTGCTCACGGCCTTCGGCTGCAACGAGCCGGTGCTGTGCGTCACCGGCCAGGTGCCGACGCAATTCCTCGGCAAGGGCCGCGGCCATCTGCACGAGATGCCGGACCAGCTCGCCACGCTGCGTACCTATGTGAAATGGGCCGACCGGATCGAACATCCCGGCAATGCGCCGACCACCGTGGCGCGCGCGTTTCAGGAAATGACGTCCGGGCGGCGCGGACCGGCCTCGGTCGAAATGCCCTGGGATATTTTTACCCAGCGCGCCGACACCGCCGCCGCGCAGGTGCTGGAGCCGCTGCCCGCGCCACCACCTGATCCTGATATGATCAAGCAGGCCGCAGCCCTCATCAAGAGCAGCAAGGCGCCGATGATCTTCGTCGGCAGCGGCGCGATCGAGGCGCGCGAGGAGATCCTCGAGCTCGCGGAGATGATCGACGCACCCGTCGTTGCCTTCCGCAGCGGCCGCGGCATCGTCTCCAACGCGCATGAGCTCGGCCTTACCATGGCCGCGGCCTACAAGCTGTGGGCCAAGACCGATCTGATGATCGGCATCGGCACGCGGCTGGAGCTGCCGACCATGTCGCGCTGGCCTTATCGCCCCGACGGGTTGAAGAGCATCCGCATCGACATCGATCCGGTCGAGATGCGGCGCTTCATCTCCGACACGGCGATCGTCGCCGATGCCAGAACCGCAACCGCCGACCTCGCCGCCGCCGTCAGCAAGACCGGCTACAGCAAGGTCGCCGGTCGCCGCGCTGCGATCCGTGAGGCGACAGCGGCCGCGCAGCAGGAGATTCAGCGCATCCAGCCGCAGATGGCCTATCTCAACATCCTGCGCGAGGTGCTTCCGGCGAACGCGATCGTGACAGACGAATTGTCGCAGTTCGGCTTCGCCTCCTGGTACGGCTTCCCGGTCTACGAGCCACGCACCTTCATCACGTCAGGCTATCAGGGCACGCTCGGCTCGGGTTTCCCGACCGCGCTCGGCGCCAAGGTCGCCAATCCCGACAAGCCGGTGGTCGCGATCACCGGCGACGGTGGCTTCATGTTCGGCGTGCAGGAGCTTGCCACCGCCGTGCAGTTCAACATCGGCGTGGTGACGCTGGTGTTCAACAACAACGCCTATGGCAATGTCCGCCGCGACCAGCGCGAACGTTTCGACGGTCGCGTGGTGGCGTCGGACCTGGTCAATCCGGATTTCGTCAAGCTCGCGGAGTCCTTCGGCGTGGCGGCCGCGCGCGTGACTGCGCCCGACCAGTTCAAGGCGGCGATGGAGAAGGCGCTCAGCCATGGCGGGCCGTATCTGATTTCGGTGGAAGTCACGCGAGATTCGGAAGTGAGCCCCTGGGCGTTCATTCATCCGCCGAAGCCTTAAAGCAAGATCACCGTGTCCTGCGAAACGTCAGATTGATGCGCTTGCGGCCGAGCAGCGCGTGCTCGCCCTCGGCGAGCGGCGCCACGCCGTGATAGGCAAGCCGTGACGGGCCGCCCCAGACCACGACGTCGCCATGGACCAGCCGGAAGCGGCGCGGCTTGTCGTTGCGTGCGAGGCCGCCGAACAGGAAGGTCGCGGGCAGGCCGAGCGAGACCGAGACGATCGGGGCCGAATAATCCAGCTCGTCCTTGTCCTGATGCAGCGACAGCCGCGTGCCGGGCTCGTAGCGGTTGACGAGGCAGGCATCGGGCGCGAAACCCTCGAAGCCGCCCTGTTCCGCCGCGTTGCGGGCGAGATCGCGGAGCACGGGCGGCATCGGCGGCCATGGCGCGCCCGTGCGCGGATCAATGGGATCATAGCGATAGCCGGTGTGATCGGTGACCCAGCCGCGCTCGCCGCAATTGGTCATCGCGACCGACATCAAATGGCCGCCGGGCGTGGTCATCCGCCGGAACGGCGACTGCGCCACGATCGCGCGCACGGCATCGATCAGCTCGCTCTCGATCGGCTTGACGAAGCCGCGCAGCAGCACGGCGCCGTCGGCGATCTCCTCGCGTGACGGCTGCGCTTCGGCGACGCTATCGAACAAATCGGCCGTCAACGGCTCCGCTCATTTGGCATCATGAAAGATCACACCCAGCGTGTGGCGCTGGCCGGACCTGATCCGGCTGACGCCATGTCGCATATTAACGCGGTAGGTCCCGCGTGTCCCCTGCACCGGACGATGATGCACGGCGAAAGCGACCGCATCGCCCTGCGTCAGCGGAACCACCTCGGCGCGGGACTGCATGCGCGGGCGCTGCTCGGTCAGCACGAACTCCCCGCCGCTGAAATCACCGCCGGGTTCGGACAGCAGGATCGCGACTTGCAGCGGGAACACGTGCTCGCCGTAGAGGTCTTGGTGCAGGCAATTGTAATCGCCGGCCTCATATTGCAGCAGCAGCGGCGTCGGCCGCAGCTGCCCGGCCTCGTGGCAGCGCTTGAGGAACGCCGCATGCGCGGCGGGATAGCGGATCTCGATTCCCATCGCCTCGTTCCAGCGATTGGCGACGGCTTGCAGGTGCGAGTACAGCGCCGGGCGCAATTCGGCGATCAGGTCGGGCAGCGGATAGGAGAAATATTTGTACTCGCCGCGGCCAAAGCCGTGGCGACTCATGACGATGCGGCTGCGGAAGCCTGCATCGTTGGAGTAGAGCGCGGCGATGGCGCGGCATTGGTCGGGGGTGAGCAGGTTCCTCAGGACGGCGCAGCCCTGGGAGTCGAGTTCGGCGTTGATTCGGGGCCAGTCGAGGGTGTCGACGTGGGCGGCGAGGTCGAGGGGTGACGAGGAAGGCGATTTGCGTGCTGATACGGTCATGGCCCCTACCTTCGCAAGACGGGCTCGCCCACCGCCACCCGATTTCCGATGACTTTCACCCCGTCATTGCGAGGAGCCCTTGCGACGAAGCAATCCAGACTGGTTCCGCGGAGAGATTCTGGATTGCTTCGCTGCGCTCGCAATGACGCGGAAAGCCTCAGCCCCTCACCGGCAGCGTCACCACGTCATACCCATGCTTGATCGTCCGCTTCAGCACCGGGTCTTCCAGCTCAAACTCGAAGCGGTCGGCGGGGCGGATGCCCCCCTTCGCCGCAAAGGTGCCGCCGAACATGGCGCAGCCGTCGGGTAATTTTCCGCCATCGAAGCCGCGCGCGATCAGGTCGGCGACGGGGAGCATCGCATCCAGCGTGCCCTCCTGGTAGAGCACGCGCTCGCCCTTGATGGTGGCGAAGGAGCGCAGGATCATCTTGTCCCAATGACCGATGACGTCTTCGAGCTCCCATAGCGTGGCGGCGATCGGCTTGTCGCACATCTGCTTGGAGACGGTGACGTTGTAGGCCTCGACCTTGCGGTCGGTGTGGTCGGAGCCGCAGCCGACGAAGATGCGGCCCTGCCAGCCGAGCAAGACGAACTCGACCTCGCCGGAGGAATCGCCGCCGGTGCATTCGATGCTGTCTTCCTGGGTCAGCCGCCGCGCCGAGGCGCGGTAGTAGATCGGCGTCGAGGCCGGCGGGGCGATGCCCATCTCCTGTAGCTCTTTGATGTGCTTGTCGCGCGCGACGGGATCGCGGCCGGTCCAGCCGGCGATGACCATCTGGTCGATCGCCAAGGTCAGCGGCGTGGTGGTGTCCTGGGCGTCGACGGTGAAAGTGAGATCAAACACGAACAACGGCCTCCATGCCGGCAGCAAGTTCAAAGATACGGCGGTCGGATCCGCCCGCCCCCGCCAGCATCAGGCCGACGGGAACGTCGCCCTCGCGGTGGGCGGGCAGCGAGATGGCGCAGCCGTCGATCATGTTGATGAGCGTGCAATTGCGCAGCGCGCGCAAGTTCTGAGTGGTGAACGCCTTGTCGTCGGCGAGATCGGCGATCTTTGGCGGCGTGTTGGCGGTGGTCGGCAGCACCAGCGCGTCATAGGGCGCGATGCGCGCATTGACGCGGGCGATCAGCGAGCGGCGCTCATTGAGAAGATCGATGTAATCGGCCGCGCTCTGCGCTTCGCCGCGCATGATGCGGACGGAGACTCTGGGATCGTACACGTCGCCCTTGGAGGTGATGAGATAACGATGCCAGGCGTAGCTTTCGGATGCCGCAAAGCCGCCTTTGGCGTTCATCGGGCCGATGTCGTGGAATTCGGCCATCTCGATGCGCTCGATGATCGCGCCGTGATCGGCGAGCGATTTCAGCGCGCGCTCGAAGGTTTCGGACACCTCCGCGTCGAGATCGTCGAGCGCGATCGTGGTCGGCACAGCCAGCCGCATGCCCTTCACGGGACGCGGCTTGAGCGCCGTGATCGGCTCGTTCGCGAGCACCGCGTCGAGTATGGCACAGCAGCTGACCGAACGCGCCAGCGGCCCGATGCTGTCGAGCGAGAACGACAGCGGCACCGAGCCGTCGAGCGGCACGCGCCGCTGGGTCGGCTTGTAGCCGACGATGCCGTTATAGGCGGCAGGGATGCGACAGGAGCCGCCGGTGTCGGTGCCGAGCGCGCCATGCGCCATGCCGTCGAGCACGGAGACCGCGGCGCCCGAGGACGAGCCGCCCGGCACATGGCCCTCGGCCCGGTTCCAGGCGCCTTTAGGCGTGCCATAATGCGGATTGATGCCGATGCCGGAATAGGCGAACTCGGTCATGTTGGTACGGCCGATCACGACGAAGCCGGCCTTGCGCAGCCGCGCCACCGTCGCGGCGTCCTGCGCAGCCGGCGGGGAATCGTCGAGCGCGCGGGAGCCGGCGCGCGTTACCTGGCCCTTGATGTCGAAGAGATCCTTGATCGAGACCGGGATACCGGCATAGCACGACGGCGCCGCCTTGGCCTTGCGCAAGGTGTCCATCGCGTCTGCCGCTGCGAGCGCGGCGTCCTTGTCGACATGGACGAAGGCGCGTTGGCCCTCGCCGGCGGGATCGGCGATTTTGGCGATGCAGGTCTCGACCAGTTTTCGGGAGGTGGTGCGGCCGCTTTCAAGGTCGTCGGCGAGCTTCGCCAGTGTCGGAAGATCGGGCATGTCTGTCTCACGGAATATTGCGCGCGCAATCTATAGCGCCGGCTCAGTTCGACACAAGCATTGTGCGCATGATGGCATGCATGCGTATTGCTGGACCGTTGACGCACCATGGTCGATTGTCGCATCAAGATTGCAACAGGCGGGCATGAAGCCTGACTTCTGGGAGGGCGTTCCGACATGGCCGAACCGCAGCGCGCGCGACCGAAACCGACGCCGGAGACCCAGCACTTCTGGGACGGCACCAGAGCGGGCGAATTGCGGCTTCAGCGCTGCGACGCCTGCGCGCATGTCTACTTCCCGCCGCGCCCGTTCTGCCCGTCCTGCGCCTCGCGCAAGGTCTCCGTCTTCAAGGCGAGCGGCAAGGGCTTCCTCTACAGCTACGTGATCAACCACCGCCCGGCCGCGCCCGGCTTCACGCCGCCTTACGCGATCGCGGTGGTCGAGCTCGCCGAGGGGCCGCGGATGATGAGCAACATCATCGACTGCCCGCAGACGCCCGAAGCGCTGGAGCTCGACATGCAGCTCGAGGTCGCCTTCGAGGCGCTCGACGACAAGATCACCCTCCCCGTGTTCCGTCCGGCGAAGCGGTAAGCCATGCGCAAGAACCAGGTTGCCGTCGTCGGCGCGGCCGAGACCACCGAGCTCGGGGTCATCCCCAACGCCTCGCAGCTCCAGCTGCACGCGGATGCGGCGCTCAATGCCATCGCGGATGCCGGGCTGAAGCTCTCCGACATCGACGGTTTTGCCACCGCGGTCGAAACGCCGCAGCAGGTCTGCCACTATCTCGGCATCAGGCCGACCTGGGTGGACGGCACCTCGGTCGGCGGCTGCTCCTTCATGCTGCACGTCCGCCATGCCGCGGCGGCGATCGAAGCCGGCCTGTGCAAGACGGTGCTGATCACCCATGCCGAGAGCGGCAAGTCGATGATCGGCAAGGCGCCGCGCTCGACGGCGCCGGACAGCCTCAACGGCCAGTTCGAGGCGCCGTTCGGCGTCTATGGCCCGCCCAGCATGTTCCCCATTCCCGTGCTGCGCTTCATGAAGACCTATGGCATCACCCATGAGCAGCTCGCCTCGGTGGCTGTCGTGCAGCGGGAATGGGCGGCGAAGAATCCGCG
>Ga0065165_1002223_pt1 | contig 17324 bp, 15 predicted proteins | sample AraplaMF_Cvi_mMF_FD_63813 | JGI IMG/M metagenome (GOLD analysis project Ga0065165, IMG submission 63813) | Arabidopsis root microbial communities from the University of North Carolina, USA - plate scrape MF_Cvi_mMF (version 2) (version 3) | ecosystem: Host-associated > Plants > Roots >...
CTGGCTGCTCGATCCCTCGATCAGCACGACCGGCTTGAGCCACTGGTCGAACAGACGCTGGCCAGCAGAGCGCCGCAGGTTGCCGCGCACATGGCTCCACGCCTTGCTGACTGCCTCCATGTCACCCCGCTCCAGTGTCTGTACCTGAGTCACAACGACGCACCCCTCCTCCGTGGAAAGCAGACCCTTTCCACGCGTAAACCCGCTACGACCTAAGGCCCCCCGCTGCCGGAATCTTGCCCCCCGGGCTGGCGCGTTGAGCTTCAACTAACCCCGGCACGAACCGACCGGGAGGACTGTTTTAGGAACCGAAAACTGAGTCGAGCAAGGCCCCGGCATGCAAAGAAAGTGAAATAGTTTTGTTGACTCGCCGGAACCCACGGATTTCCGTCATGTCACAATTTTCCACCTGAAAGTTCAACGACTTACGACTATCTTCATAAAATTGAAGCATGCGAATCGTTGGATTTCCGCCACTTATGCCGTCCCGATCGGTGACACCCGCCAAGTCCCTTGCTGCACACGCGAAAAACCCCGCCGGACAAGTCCGGCGGGGCAATCGTTACGGAAATGTGACGATTAAGCGAGTGCTTGCAGGCGCTTGTTGAGGCGCGAGAACTTCCGGCTGGCGGTGTTCTTGTGCAGCACGCCCTTGGCGACGCCGCGCGCGATCTCGGGCTGCGCAGCGGCAAGCGCGGCGCTGGCGGCGGCCTTGTCGCCCGATTCGAGCGCCGACTCGACCTTCTTGATGAAGGTGCGGATACGGCTCACGCGGGTGCCGTTGATCTCCGCGCGGCGGTCGTTCCGCCGGATACGCTTCTTCGCTTGCGGCGTATTCGCCATGCCGTCTCGTTCCTGCTCAAAATAGGAGAGGCGCGGGAAGGCCCACGCCGGGAAAGGCAGGCCCCTTAACGCCTGTGGTGATTCGGGTCAACCACTATGACCCCTTCCCTCTCCTGGCGCGGATATCATTTCTGGCAGGCCGGGCACCAGAAGGTCGAGCGCCCCGAATCGATGCGCCGCTCGACCAGCCCGCCGCATTCGCAGGGCTCGCCCTCGCGGCCATAGACGCGCCATTGCTTGGCGAAATAGCCGAGCTCGCCATCGGGCCGGGCATAGTCCTTGAGCGTCGATCCGCCGGCGCGAATCGCTGCCTCGAGCACTTCGCGCACCGCGGCGACCAGCTTGGTCAGCCTGGCCCTGGAGATCGTCCCGGCGGCACGCGTCGGTGCGATCCGCGCGAGATACAGCGCCTCGCACACATAGATATTGCCCAGTCCCGCGACGACGCGCTGGTCGAGCAGCAGCGCCTTTACCGGCGCGATCCGGTCCTCGAACACGGCAGCGAGGTGCGCCGCGGTGAAATCCGGTCCGAGCGGCTCGGGGCCGAGCGCCTTGAACGCCGGCCATTCGTCGAGCGAGTCGGTCGGCACCAGATCCACCGAGCCGAATCGCCGCGCATCGTTGAGCGCGAGGCGATGCTTCGCGGTCTCGAGGATGAAATGGTCGTGCTTGCCCAGTTCCTCGGGATCGATCCGCCAGCGCCCCGACATGCCGAGATGGAAGACCAATGTGTCGCCGCGATCGGTGTCGATCAGCCCGTATTTCGCCCGCCGCCCGAGCCCGGTGACGGTCGCGCCGGTCAGCCGCTGGCCGAGATCCTGCGGAAACGGCCGGCGCAGGTCGGCGCGGCGCAGGGTCACGCGCTCGATCCGCGCGCCGTCGAGCACCGGCTCGAGGCCACGAACCGTCGTCTCTACTTCGGGAAGTTCTGGCATGCCAAACCCCTAGCCGTGCATCCCCGCCGCCGCTAGAGCACCGCGCATGCCCGACACCGTCTCCTTCGGCTATGAAGACATAGCCGCGTCCGAAAAGACCGCCCGCGTCGGCGAGGTCTTCTCCAGCGTCGCCTCCAAATACGACCTGATGAACGACGCGATGTCGGGCGGCCTCCACCGGCTGTGGAAGGACCTGTTCGTCCGGCGGGTCAAGCCGCGCGCCGGCGAGCACATCCTCGACATGGCCGGCGGCACCGGCGACATCGCCTTCCGCATGGCCCCCTCGGGCGCGCAGATCACCGTTGCCGACATCAATGCCGAGATGCTCGCGGTCGGCGTCGAGCGCGCCGCGCAGCGCGGGGTGGACGGGCTGGTGTGGAGCGAGGCCAATGCCGAGCGCCTGCAATGGCCCGACCGGTTCTTCGACGCCTATACGATCGCCTTCGGCATCCGCAACGTCACCGACATTCCCGCGGCGCTCCGCGAGGCGCACCGCGTCTTGAAGCGCGGCGGCCGCTTCTACGTGCTCGAATTCTCGACCACCCAGTGGCCAGGCTTCGCCGAAGTCTATGACGCCTATTCGCACCATCTCGTGCCGCGGCTCGGCAAGCTGCTCGCCAGCGACGCCGACAGCTATCGCTATCTGATCGAATCGATCCGTCGCTTCCCGCCGATGCCCGAATTCGAGCGGATGATCCGCGACGCCGGCTTCACCCAGACCAAGGTCGAGCCGCTGCTCGGCGGGCTGGTCGCGATCCACAGCGGCTGGAAGATTTGAACCGCCTGTGACCGCGCCCGCCGTTCACCTCTACCGCCTGCTCAAATGGGGCCGCATCCTCGCGCGCCACGGCGCCCTGCGTGGGATCGAGCGCGATCCGAACACGCCCAGGCCCGTCCGTCGCGTCGCCCGGCTCGCCCGCTTCGGCGCGCGCGTTCCCGAGACCCCGCGCTACGCCGACGCCTTCCAGGCGATCGGCCCCGCCGCGATCAAACTCGGCCAGACGCTGGCCACCCGCCCCGATCTCGTCGGCGAAGCCGCGGCGAGCAATTTGCTGCGCCTCCAGGACGCCCTCCCGCCGCTGCCCTTCGCAGTGATCCGCGAGCGGATCGAGACCAGCTACGGCCGCCCGCTCGAGACCTTCTTCGCGTCGATCGAGGAAGCGCCCGTCGGCGCCGCGTCGATCGCGCAGGTCCACCGCGCCGTCACCACCGACGGCCGCCAGGTCGCGGTCAAGGTGCTCCGTCCGGGCATCGAGACCGAGTTCGCCAAGGCGATCGAGACCTATCAATGGGCTGCAGCCCAGGTCGAGGGCATGGGCGGCGAGGCGGCCCGGCTGCGCCCGCGGCTGATCATCGAGACCTTCAAGCGCTGGACCGCGCGCGAGCTCGACTTGCGCCGCGAGGCCGCCTCGGCCTCCGAACTCGCCGAGGGCATGACCGCCGAGCCCGATTTCTACGTGCCCCAGATCGACTGGCAGCGCACCACGGGCAAGGTGTTGACGCTGGAATGGCTCGACGGCATCAAGCTGTCGGACCGCGCCGCGCTGATCGCCGCGGGACACGACACCACCGCGCTCGCCGGCAAGCTGATCCGCGCCTTCCTGCGCCAGGCGATCGCCGAGGGCTTCTTCCACGCCGACATGCACCAGGGGAATCTGTTCGCGCTCCCCGACGGCCGCATCGCCGCGATCGACTTCGGCATCATGGGGCGGATCGACCGCCGCGCGCGCGTCTGGCTGGCGGAAATCCTCTACGGACTGATCACCGGCAACTACAAGCGCGTCGCCGAGATCCATTTCGAGGCAGGCTACGTCCCCGCGCACCACAACGTCGCCGAGTTCGCCACGGCGCTGCGCGCAGTCGGCGAACCGATGCGGGGGCTGCCGGTCAAGGACATGAGCGTCGGCGCGATGCTCGACGGCCTGTTCAACATTACCCGCGACTTCGACATGCAAACCCAACCCCACCTCCTGCTGCTCCAGAAGACGATGGTGATGGTCGAGGGGGTCGCGCGCGGGCTCGATCCCGATATCAACCTGTGGGAGACCTCGGCACCGTTCGTCAGCGAATGGATCCGCACCGAACTCGGCCCCGAGGCCGCGATCGCCGACCGGCTGATCACCGACCTGCGCACCCTGGCGCGACTCCCCGAGCTGATCCGCAACATCGAGCTGCGCTATCCCGCCCCGGGTGGTGCACCGCCCGCCCCGCCGCTGAAGGAAATCGAGATCGTCCGCGTCGGCGGCGGCTGGCGATACGCAGCCGTCGCAATGGCTGCGGCTGCGGCGAGCGCAGCAGCGATGTGGATGCTCTTCTAGGCGCTCAGGGGCGCCGCATCCGCAGCACGTTCGCGTCGGGCTCGACCAGGTCGGCCAGCGCGGCAGCGATCTCGGCCTGACCGAACGGCTTCGATAGCCGCGGCAGATGGTGGGTGTCCTCGGTGGTGCCGGTATAGCCGGTGATCAGCAGGATTGGCACGTCGGGAAGCACGCCGCGCACCCGCTCGGCGAATTGCGCGCCGTCCATCCGCGGCATCTTATAGTCGGTGATCACTACGTCGGGCCTCAGTCCGGCGTCGAGCTGGGCAAGCGCCTCGGCGCCGCCGCTCGCCGGCGTCACTTTATGGCCCAGGTCGCGAATCATTTCGGCAGTGCCCAAGCGAACAAGATCCTCGTCGTCGACCAGCAGGACCGAAAGCGCGCGTCCCCTGGCGAGGAGCGGTTGCCGCCGCCGGTCGCCGTCGCGGGCGACTTCGCCTTCGGCGACGCGCAGATAGAGATCGGCGCGCGTGCCCTGCCCCGGCGCGCTCGACAGCGCAAAGCCGCCGCCCAGCTGCGCCGCGAGCCCATGGACCATCGACAGGCCGAGCCCGGTGCCGCGCCCGGTCTCCTTGGTCGAGTAGAACGGCTCAACTGCGCGCGCGAGCGTCTCGGCGTCCATCCCGCAGCCGGTGTCTATCACCGACAGCCGCACATAGAGCCCGGGCTTGAGCTGCGGCTGCGCCCCCGGCCCGAAGCTCACTTCCTCGGCGACGATGGTCAGCGTGCCGTTGGCGCTCATCGCGTCGCGCGCATTGACGCACAGATTAAGCACGGCGAGCTCGAGCTGGTTGGGATCGGCGCTCGCTGCCGGCAGATCGGCCTCGTGGCGGATGCGCAGGTCGATCTCCGGGCCGATCGAGCTGGCGATCAGGTCGCGCATCCCGTCGACCAGCGCGCCGACATCGACTGCCTTGGTCTCCAGCGTCTGGCGCCGCGCGAAGCCAAGCAGCCGCTGGACCAGCGTCCGCGCGCGGTCCGCCGATTGCAGCGCATTGTCGATCAGCCGCGCCGAGCGCGCATCGCCCTCGCCATATTTGCGCTGGAGCATGTCGAGCGCGCCCATGATCGGCGTGAGCAGATTGTTGAAGTCGTGCGCGACGCCGCCGGTGAGCTGGCCGAGCGTCTCGAGCTTCTGCGCCTCGTGCAGCTGCGCCACTGCGGCGCGGTACTCGGCACTGCGCTCCTCGACGCGCTGTTCTAGGTCGGCGGCGAGCTGGTGAAGCTCCTCCAGCCGCGCCCGCGCCTCATATTGCCGCCGCCGGCCGCGCACCGCCGACTGGGCGAGGCTGACCAGGGTGGTCGGATGGAACGGGCGTTCGAGGAACGTCACGTTGCCGAGAATATGGAGGTAGCGCGCCGCGGCAGGATTGCGCTCGAGCCCGCCGCCGCGCTGGGTCAGCAACACGAACGGGAAGTCCGACCATTCGGCCTGCTCGCCGAGCCATTCGGAAAGCTCGCGCAGATCGGCTGAAAGCAACGCTTCTTCGGTCACGAGCGCGAAGCCGGCGCCTTCCGCGAGCAATTGCACCATCCCGCGTATCGATGGTGCGATCGCCGCGCGCAGCCCGGATTCCTCCATCATGGCTTGCGCAACCAGCGCGTCGCGTCCCTGCGGCGCAAGGATCACGCCACGCTCGGATAAGGAAAGACTCAACCGCTACGCTTTTCGAGCAGCATGTTCATGTCGCCGATCAAGGTAGGAACGCCGCGCAGCACCCCCTGGAAGTTCATCAGCGGCTCACCCAGGGTGATCCCGCGATGGTCGATCCGATATTCGCGGATCGTGTCCTCATGCGCGCTGGTACGCTTCTTAATCACCGAGATCGCCCGTCGGACCCGCCCCAGCGCCTCGAAATAGCGCAGCAGAATCACCGTGTCGGCGAGATAAGTGACGTCAACCGGCGCCTTCATGTCGCCGACCAGCCCGTGCTGCGCGACGGTGAGGAAGGTCGAGGCGCCCTGGCGGTTCAGATATTGCAGCAACTCGTGCATGTGGAGCACCAGCGACTGCTCCTCCGGCATCGCCGCCTGATACCCATTGAGGCTGTCGATCACGACGGTTTTCGCGCCGCTCTCCTCGACGCAGCGCCGCACCTTCTCCGAAAGCTCGCCCGGGCTCAGTTCGGCCGCGTCGACCTGCTCGATTACCAGACGGCCGCTGTCGGACATCGCCTGCAGGTCGATCCCGACCCCCTTGGCGCGCTCGAACAGCAGCCCGAGCTCCTCGTCGAACACGAACATGGCGGCATGCTCGCCGCGCTTGAGCGCGCTGGCGATGAAGGTCAGCGTGAGCAGCGACTTGCCGGTGCCGGCAGGGCCCAGGACGAGCACGCTCGACCCCCGTTCGATCCCGCCGCCGAGCAACGCGTTGAGCTGGCTCGATTCGCTCGTCAACACATCGCGCGTGAACGCGGTCTTGTGCTCGGCCGAGACCAGCCGCGGGAAGACGCGCACGCCGCCCGTCGCGATGATGAAGTCGTGATAGCCGCCGCGATAGCGCTGCCCGCGATATTTGATCACGCGCAACCGGCGACGCTCCGAACCATATTCGGGCGACAATTCCTCGAGCCGGATCACGCCGTGGGCGACGCTGTGCATCGTCCGGTCATTGGCTTCGCTCGACAGGTCGTCGAGCATCAGCACGGTCACGCCGCTGCGTGCGAAATAATGCTTGAGCGCGAGGATCTGGCGCCGGTAGCGCAGCGAGGACTGCGCCAGCAGCCGGATCTCCGACAGGCTGTCGAGCACCACGCGCTGCGGCTTGACCTTTTCGAAGGCCTGGAAGATCCGCCGCGTCGTCTCGCCCAGTTCGAGGTCAGACGAATAGAGCAGGCTCTGCTGCTGCTCCTCGTCGAGCAGGCTCTCGGGCGGCACCAGCTCGAAAATGTCGACGCCGTCCAGGTCCCAGCCGTGGGATTCGGCACCCACGCGCAGCTCGTCTTCGGTCTCGGACAAGGTGATATACAGCGAGCGCTCGCCCGCAGCCGCGCCCGCGCGCAGGAACTGCGTCGCGACCGTCGTCTTGCCGGTTCCGGGACTTCCTTCGAGCAGGAACAACCGCCCCCGCGACAGGCCGCCGGACGTGATGTCGTCCAGCCCGGTCACCCCCAGATTCGCCTTTTCCACCAAGCCGCAAACCTCGTTCGTTTCGATTCGCCAGTGTAACGCAGATTAGGGCGAAGCGATCCCGCGACCGTCAGTAGGGCGCGCTCAATGTCGCGCGAACGCCCTTGCGCGCGGGATCGAAGGCGATGTCGGCCTGCAGGCTGCTCGCCATCGCACGGACCAATTTGGTGCCGAGTCCGGTGCCGCGGATCACGCCGTCCGCCGGCATCCCCACGCCGTCGTCCTCGACGCTCAGGCTGAAGCGCGTGTCCGAGACTCGCGACAGGCTGATCCGCACCTCGCCCTCGGTCTCGGGCGCATAGGCATATTTGCAGGCGTTGCTGACCAGCTCGTTGACGATCACGCCGAGCGAGACCGCGCGGTCGGTCTTGAGCTTGATCGGCTCGGCGATGAGCAGCATCCGCCGCGGCGACATCGGCGTCGACCAGGTCTGTTCGAGCTCGACGATCAATGCGCGGAGATAATCGTCCATCGAGACGAACTCGACATCGCCCGAACTGTACAGCCGGCGGTGAACCTGCGCGATCGCCTGGATGCGTTGCTGGGTCTCGAGCAACGCGCCCTTCGCCACCGTGTCCGACAACACCGACGCCTGCATGTGGACGAAGGCCGACACCAGTTGCAGGCTGTTCGACACGCGATGGTTGACCTCGCCGAGCAGGGCCTCGAGCCGCGCATTGCTCGCGCGCAGCTCTTCTTCCGCCACTTCCTTGGCGCTGCGCAGCCGCACCTTTTCGAGCGCCTGGTGGAAGCTGCTGGCGAGCAGATCGAAGAAATCGTCGCCGACCGCCTTGACCACGTAATCGGCCGCGCCCGCCTTGAGCGCCGCCACCGCGATCCGCGTCTCGTCCGATCCGGTGACATAGACCACCGGCGGGCAGTTCGGCAGCGCGTGGAGCAGGTTGAGCGTGGTTAGCCCGTCCTGCCCCGGCATGTAATGGTCGATCGCGACGAGGTCGTAGCCGCCGCCGCGCACCATTTCGACGCCCTCGCCGCCGCTCGCCGCAAGGCTGACCGTAAAGCCGCGACGCGTCAGCGCGCGCTGGACCAGCCGCCGCAGCCCCTCGTCATCGTCGATGTAGAGAATATGGGCGGAAGGTGCGCTCAATCGGCCTCCCCGACCTCGGGGACCTGGATCACCGAGAGGAACAGGCCGAGCTGGCGGATCGCATCGGCGAAATTCTCGTAATTGACCGGCTTGGTGATGTAGACGTTGCAGCCGAGGTCGTAGCAGCGCTGGATCTCGACCTTGTCGTCGGTCGTGGTCAGCACCACCACCGGCGTGCGCTTGAGCGGGCTGCCTTCCTTCTTGATCCGGGCGAGGATGTCGGTGCCGCTCATGTCGGGCAGGTTGAGGTCGAGCAGGATCAGCGCCGGGCCGTTCTGCGCCGGCCCCTCGGGCGAATCGTAAAGATAGGCGAGTGCCGTCGTACCGTCGGTGAAATGGCGGATGACGTTGGAGATGCCAGCGCGGCGGATGTTCTTCTCGATCAGACGGGCATGACCCTCGTCGTCCTCGATCATCACGATGTTAACGGGCTGATGATTCGTCATTTTCACTCTCCCCCCGGGTTGAGCACCTTTGGCAGCGAAAGCCTGAAGGTGGCGCCGCGGTCAAGCTCCGATCGTATTTCGATCAATCCGCCGAGCCGATAGGCGAGCGCGCGAACGTGCGCGAGCCCGATCCCCTCGCCCGGCTGGTCCTGCGTGCCCGATCGGCGGAACAGGTCGAAGATGCGCTCATGATCGCGCGGATCGACGCCGCGGCCATTGTCGATCACTTCGAGCACGACGCGCTCGCGCTCGTCATGCCCGCGCACCTCGATCAGTCCGGGCCGGCCGGGCTGGAGATATTTGAGCGCGTTCTCGATCAGATTGGACAGGATCTGCTCGATCGCCAGCCGGTCGTTGGCGATCGCCGGGAGCGTGCCGATGCGGATCTCCGCGCCGAGATCGTTCACCCGCGACTGCATGCTGTCGACAATCGCCTGGACCAGCACCGCGAGATCGATCGGCTCGACCAGCAGCGTGCGCCGCCCCTCGCGTGACAGCCGCAGGATCGCGTTGATCAGCCTGTCCATTTTCTGGGTCGAGGTGCGGATGAAGCCGATCGCCTCCGGCAGATCCTCGCGCACCGCCAGCCGTACCGGTTCGTCGACCAGCTCGGGCGCCTTCTCCTCGACCGTGTCGAGATGCCCTTGCACGGTCTTGCGCGCCGCATCGAGCTCGGCGGTGAACCCCATCACGTTGACCAAAGGCGAGCGCAGATCGTGCGACACGATATAGGCAAAGCGCTGGATTTCGGCATTGGCGCGCTGCAGCTCGGCGGTGCGCTCGTCGACCATCCCTTCAAGCCCGGTATTGAGCCGACGCAGCTCGGCGCGCGACGCGGCGAGATCGCGCGTGTAGCGCAGCATCAGCATCAAGGTGAGCGTCGCGACGAGGATCACCAGCGCGCCCGCCGCCGCGAGCACGATATAGAAGACCCGCTGGGTCTGGACCTGGTTGCGCTGGCGGCCAGCGAGGAGCTCGCGCTCGGTGACTGCCATTGCCTCGGCAACGGCCCGGATTTTCCGGATCAGCTGGACCGCGGGGTCGTCGGCGAGCTGACCTGCACGAACGGCACGCGCGCCCTCCAGCATCCGCGGCTCGCGATAGATGCGCTGCTGCTCCATCAGCGCGTGGATCGCCAGCACGCGCTCCTGCTGGACCGGGTTGTCGAGCGTGAGCTGCGATATCTCGCGCAACGTAGCCTCGGCTGCGGCCACGGCTTCCTCCATCCGCTGGCGGAACAGCGGACCGCCCCCCAGCAGCACGCCGCGCCGCGCGGTCTCGGCGCGCTCGTTCGCGCTTGCAAAGGCGCCGAGCTTCGACTGAAGGCTGAGGGTATGCTCGACCCAGCCGGCATTGTCCTGGTTGCGGATCTGCACCCAGGCGGTAGCGATCCCTGCGGCGATCAGCGCGAGGAAGCCGATCGCAACGAGCGCGATGACACGGCGGGCAAAGGTCGGCTGGAGCTTTTCGAGGGAACGATCGGGCATTGCGCGCTTCTCTAGGGGGTAGCGCGTGCGCTTCCAAGCACTTGCTGCACCCGAAGCCTAGTTCGGCTGGCGCCCTGGCCGTTTGCTCGCCGGCCACATCGCCGCTATCACGCGCGGAGGACGCACGGTCGCGAGGTTAACCTGGTGTTTGGATCGATGAGTCCGGAACTTCAGCTCGCAACGGCGTGCTGTCATTTCCCGCGTGGCCCCGCCGCGCAGGAAGCGATCGCTGCCGCCCTCGCCAAGCCGATCGATTGGTCGGCGTTCGAGGAGATTGTGCGACGGCACCGGATACCGGGCCTCGCCGCCGCTGCGCTTTGCTCGAACGATAACGATGTTCCGGCCGATGCCAGACAGCGTCTCGCACAGGCCGGCCGCGAATGCGCGACGCAGGATCTGATCCACGCCGCCGAGACCGCACGCCTTCAGCGGCTGTTCGATCAGGCGGACATACCGGCCATGCTCCTGAAGGGGGTCCCGGTCGGCATTCTCGCTTATGGCAGGATAGGCGTGAAGCAGTCCTGGGACATCGACCTGCTCACTACCGAAGCCTATTTGATGCCGGCGTTCGATTTGCTCGAGCGCCATGGCTATCGGCTTGCCGAGCCCGCAGACCTTTCGCGACAGGCACTGTCGCGCTTTGCGCGCTTCACGCACGAGGTGCAGCTGCGCGACGATCGCGGGATCGCCATCGAGCTGCACTGGCGCCTGTTCAGCAAGCCTGTCCTGCCGGGTATCGACGGCACTTCGGACACGGTTACCGTCGAGGTCGCCGGCTACCCCGTGAAGACACTCCGCGAAGACCTTCTGATCGCTTATCTCATCGCCCACGGCCAAGAGCATGGATGGGGGCGGCTCAAATGGCTCGCGGACCTCGGCGCCCTGCTCGCGCAGAAGAACGAAGCCGAGCTAGGCGCTCTATATGCCCAAGCACTGACGGACGGGCGGAGCACCGAAATGGCGGCCGCCTACCTGCTCTGCGCCCGGCTGCTCGGATTGAACCTGCCGGTCGCGCTGGCCGCCACGATCGAGAACAATGAAGCAGCCGTGCGTCTCGCCGGGATCAGCATGGATTGTATCGCCCATCCTTTGAGCGGGATCGAGCTGCCGGTGCTCTCACGCGCCAGCCTGAACCTGATTGCGTCTCGCTTTTTCCCCGTTCGCGGATGGCGGTTATTCTTCGCCGAGCTCGCTGCGATCTGGACGCAACCGGCGGTTCGCGTGCGTTACCCGGCGAACGCCGATTTTCTCTATCATCTGCTTCGGGTTCCCATTTGGCTGCTGCGAATGCCGATGCGGCTAGGTGCGCTTCGGCAAACCGCGCCGGCTCGGGAATCGGGAAGCGAGCGCTGAACCGAGCGCAAACATGCTATCTACACGATGGATTCTTCGCAGTAGACCGGCGCGCATGAAGGGCGACTTTCGCGAACTGCGCGACTTTGTAGGGGATTTGCTGCGGAGCGACCCATCCCGGGGGGTGCGTCCGCTGTCGCTTGCGGTCGTCGGGGCGGCCGTCGAGGGGGTCGGACTGGTCCTCCTCGCACCGATCATCGCCGTATTCAGCCAGGCGCCGGGCACTCCCGGCAATGCCGGTCATCGCCTGATCGCGCTGGTCCCGTGGCTTCCCCCGGGCAAACTGCCTCAAGCCCTTTTCTTGATCGGCGCCCTGGGTGCTTTGCTTCTGCTTCGATCGACGATCGTCATTGCGCGAGACGTCAGCCTTGCGCGGCTCCAGAACGGCTTTCTTGAACGCACCCGCATGACCGTGCTCGAGCGTGTCGCCGGCGCGGGATGGGAACGGATCGCGGCGCTTCGTCACGGTCGTGTGGCGCATTTGCTGAGCGCCGACTTCCACGCCTGCGCGGTCGCCGGCACGGCGTTCGTGAACCTCTGCCTTTCGGCGATCCTGCTCGCCACGCTGGTGGGAGTCGCATTGATCCTCTCGCCACTCTTGGCGGTCACCATGCTGGCGCTTCTCGCGCTCCTCGCCCTCATCGTATATCCCAGCGTGACGTTCGCGCGCAGCAGCGGCGCCGATCTTGCGGCGCTCAGCCTGCGCATGACGAGCGACCTCGGCCAGTTCCTGAATGGGCTGAAGCCCGCGCTGGCCAGCAATCTCGAGAATGAGTTTGTCGCGCACATCCGCCGACTGCAGAAAGATCAGGCACGCCAGCACATCGCCTTCGCGCGCAAGCAGAGCGAGGCGCGGGCCGCCACCCTGATCGCAGCCGGCATCGTTGGAGCGGCGGCGTTGGCGGCCGGCGGGCTGGCCTTCGACGTCGGTGCGCCTTCCCTGCTGGCGATGCTGGTGGTGCTTGCGCGCCTCAGCGGCCCCAGCCTGCAGTTCCAGCAGAGCCTGCAATTGCTGCAGCACAGCCTGCCTACCTATGCACGGGTCAAGGCGCTGGAGCGCGAACTCGCGCAGGGCGCGCCGGCGAGCCCACGATCAGCACCGCCGCCGCCGGACGGCGGCGTGACGCTGCGCGGTGTGACCTATCTGCATTCCGGGTCGGGCAAGGGCGTGCGCGCGCTCGATCTCGCCATCGCGCCGGGCACCACGGTCGCGCTGATGGGGGAATCGGGATCGGGCAAGACGACCTTGACGGATCTCCTTGCCGGCTTGCTCGTCCCGCAGTCCGGCACGATCGCAGTCGGCGGAGCCCCACTCACACCCGCCAACGCCGCCGGCTGGCGCGACAGGGTCGCGTACGTCCCGCAGGATTCCTTCCTGCTCAACGACACGATCCACAACAACCTGCTCTGGGGCGCCGCCGAAACCCATGATGCAAGGATCGCGGTGGCGCTGCAGACCACCCTTGCCGACGCCGTCGTCGCTGCACGCCCGACGGGACTGGAGACCGTCGTCGGCGAGCGCGGCACCCAATTATCGGGAGGCGAGCGACAACGGATCGCCCTGGCGCGGGCGTTGCTGCGTCAACCGCGGCTGATGCTGCTCGACGAGGCGACGAATGCGCTCGATCCGGCGATCGAGCGTCGGGTGCTCACCAACCTCCTCACCCTGCCCGATCGACCGACGATCGTCGTCGTTTCGCATCGTCCCGGCGTGCTGGACCTGTTCGATTTCGTCTATCGAATGGAAGCGGGGTTGCTCATTCCCTCAGGCGGGAAACTCGCCACCGGCACATAATCGCCGGCATTTTCGCATCCGATCACGTCTAGCCCGGCCGTGCGCACCCAGACATGCGCCGCCAACCCGTCGGCGCGCGCCCTGTCGATGCCGTAAAAAAGGGTCGAGGCGACACCGCGTCGCCGCAACATCCATTGCGCAGCGAGGCCCCGTTCGAAGCATAACGCGCGAAACGGTACGCGCCGCGCCACCGCTTCGATGGCCCAGCGCAACTGGCGGATCCTGGCTGGCACCGCTGGCGTCGTCAGCCGACGCTCTCTTCCGACCGCCATCCGCGCCACGCGTGCGAAGGGGAGCAGGGCGACCGCCGCCGAACCGGCAGCCAGAAACACTCCCGCTTCGGCCAGCAAGGCCCATTGCTGCACCGTCAGGCGCCGTCTCATGCGCGCAGCCTTGCGGTGTCTTGAGCATTCCAGCGCAAACGGTGTACCCCCCGCTTCGTCGACAATCCGGCAGTGGCTGCCGGCAATGGGAGTTGTCCATGCAGCAAGGCGGTTCGAATCCCCTGATCAGTCGCCGCGACGGCCTGATGGAGGCCGAAGTCGATGGTGAGATGGTCGGCCTGCATGTCGAAAGCGGCACCTGTTATGGGTTCAACGGCACGGCGTACCGGATATGGCAATTGGTCGAGCAGCCGCTGCATCTTTCTGAGCTCTGCGCCGCATTGTCGCAGGAATATGATGTCGACCCTGCGACCTGCGAAACGGACGTCCGCGCCCTGCTCGACGATCTCGGCAGGGACGGACTGGTGACTGTGTCGCAGCCCTAATCCTGCCATTGCGCGACATGCGCCTCGACCTGGGTAACCGTCGCTGCAATCACATCCGGATCCCATCGCCGCGACAAAGCGAACACCGGAACCCGTTGGCTCAGCGCCAGACATGTCGCGAAATGGGGCTGCGGATCGCCGAACTGGGTGATGAAGCTGCCGCGATAGGTGTTCTGGATCAACGCCTCGACGGCGGCGAAACCCGAAAGGCGGCGGATCTCCGGCGCCCGGTCGGCATCGTCGCGTGCCAGAAGGTAAATTGCCGCGAGAGGCAGGGCCTCGGCATGCTCCACGGGGGCGACGGGGAGGGTGTATTTGTCGAGGGTGTCGAAGGCGGGCTCGCAGTCTGCGACCGCGCGACCCGTCCGTTCGACCGCGTCGCGCCACAATCGCAGCCGCGGAACGCCCGCCTGCGCCACGAATCCGTCCCCCTCGCGCACGATCGCGCAGACGTCGTCGGACAGGATGCACCGCCCGTGATCGAGAAATGCCGCCGCGAGCGTCGACTTTCCGGCACCCGACTTGCCCATGAACGCAACCGCCTTGCCGTCGATGTCGATGGCGTTGGCGTGCAGCGGCAGGATGCCGCGCTGGTGGAGCAGCATGCCCATCGCCGAGCCCAGCAGGAACAGGCGGACGTTTCGACCGGACGCGCCCGGCTCGGGCTGCACCACGATCTGCCGGCCATCGCTGATCCGATACCGCGCGACGTTCTCGATCGACAGCACGATGCCATCGGGCATGGCCGCCAGCGCTTCTCCATCGGCCGGACCCGCGACATCCCCTAGCCGGATTTCGACCTGCCCGGCCCCGCCGAGCGTGCGCGGCTCGAGTTCGGGAAGCGCGATCTGCGAACGGAGGTCGAGCCCGAACAACCGGTATTCGTGCACCCCACCCTGTTCCGTCGTCATGCATCGTTCCCAGGCATGAGTCCCCGTCGGAACTGCATCGATCAACTGCGCCGTCGGCCAGACTTGCATAGCGACTGGCGCGATGCAATGCTCGGCCGGTGGTCTGCGGCGGTGCGTTTCTGGGGGTGAATACATGACCGCGCTCGCGGGCATCTGGAATTTCGCCGGCCGCACCGATGCCGCCGGCGCGCTCGATCGCATGCTCGCCGCCCAACGCATCTACGGTCCGGACGGCGCCGCCCGCTGGGATGGCGGCAATGTCGCGATTGGACGCGCGCTGTTCGAGATTCTGCCAGAAGACATGTACGATCGCGGGCCGATCACCAGCGGCGACGGGCAATGCCGGCTGGTCGCCGACGCACGCCTCGACAATCGCGACGCGCTCGCCGCGGCGCTCGGCATCGATCCCGCCGAGGCGCGGACCCTGCCCGACGCGGCATTCATCCTGCGCGCCTGGGAGCGCTGGCAACTCGACCTTTTCGAGCACCTGTACGGCGATTATGCGTTCGCGATCTGGGACGAAGCGGCGCAGCGGCTGGTGTTGGCGCGCGATCATATCGGCGGACGGCCGCTTCACTATCACCAGGGCGACGGGTTCTTCGCCTTCGCTTCGATGCCCAAGGGCCTGCACGCCCTGCCCGACATACCCTACGCGCCGGACGAGGTCCGTGCCGCGGCGTTCCTCGCGCTGATGGCCGAGCGCGGTCCGCGCAGCTTCTTCGCGGGCATCAGCCGGGTCGAGGCCGGGCAATGCGTGATCGTCGATCGCACCGGCGTGCAGACGCTGCAGCACTGGCATCCGCCGGCGCGCGCGACGAAGCTGGACCCCGCCGTGGATTACGCCGGAGGCCTGCGCGCGCATCTCGAGGCCGCGGTCGCCGCCCGCCTGCGCGGTGCGGGCGGGCGCGTGGGCGCACATCTTAGCGCCGGTTTCGACAGCAGTTCGGTGAGCGCGACCGCGGCGCGGCAGCTGGCGAAGTCGAACGGCAGCGTGGTGGCGTTCACGTCGGTCCCTCGCCCGGGATACGACGGCGCGGTGCCGCGCGACCGGCTTGGGGACGAAGGCGACCTCGCCGCCGCGACTGCGGCGATGCACCCCAATATCGATCATGTCCGGGTCCCTTCGAATGGCGTCTCGCCGCTCGACGAGCTGGACCGCGACTTCTTCCTGTTCGAGCGCCCGCTGGCCAATGCCGAGATCCAGCATTGGTGGAACCAGATCAACGCGGAGGCGCGCGACCGCGGCATCCGCGTGATGCTGACCGCCCCCGCCGGAAACGCCACCATCAGCTTCTCCGGCATTTCCCTGCTCCCCGAGCTTGCCGCACGAGGCCGGTTCATCGAACTGTTTCGCGTCGCGCGAACCCTGGTGCGCAATCGCGAACTGCGCTGGCGCGGAGCGCTGGTCCACGCATTCGGACCCTGGATGCCCAAGGCGCTCTGGGTCGCATTATATGGCCGACGCTCCGGGATTCGGCTCCGGCTGTCGAGTTACAGCCTGCTCAACGAGGATCGCATCGCCGCGGTGCAGGCCGACGGCAATCACGAGGACTATGATCCGTCCTATCGGCCGCGGCGCGATTCGGCGGATCTCCAGCGCTGGATGCTGGGTCGGGTCGACTTCGGCAACAATCAGAAGGGCGCGCTCGCCGGCTGGGGTGTCGATCTCCGCGATGCGACCAGCGATCGCCGGCTGATCGAATATTGCATGTCGATTCCGGTCGAGGCCTATCTCAAGGACGGACGATTGCGCGGCCTCGCCAAGGCTGCGTTCGGCGAGCTGCTCCCCGCCAGCGTGCTGACCGAACGCCGCAAGGGGACGCAGGCGGTCGATTGGCACGAGGGGTTCGCGCCGCAACGCGATCGGGTTCGCGACGAGGTCAACCGGCTCGGCGAAGTCGCAGCGGCCTCGACCGCGCTCGACGTCGAGGAAATGCGCAGACTTGTCGAAGACTGGCCCAGTGGCGACTGGGGCGAACCCCGTGTCGAGATGCGTTACCGCTATGCGCTGCTACGGGGCTTGGTGAGCGGGCATTTCCTGCGCAAATCCTCGCGCAGCAACGCCTGACGGCCACTGTCTTTATCCTTCTTATTAAAACCTTCCCCATGGCGAAGATCGGTGATACTGCTCACGCCTCCACCAGGCATATCAAGGGGAACTCATGAGCCAGCAGCAGACCAAGTCCGCCGAGCGTCAAAAGCGTGCCGAATGGAAGCGTCCGGAAGTTCG
>Ga0065165_1002225_pt1 | contig 17321 bp, 7 predicted proteins | sample AraplaMF_Cvi_mMF_FD_63813 | JGI IMG/M metagenome (GOLD analysis project Ga0065165, IMG submission 63813) | Arabidopsis root microbial communities from the University of North Carolina, USA - plate scrape MF_Cvi_mMF (version 2) (version 3) | ecosystem: Host-associated > Plants > Roots > Endosphere...
CAGTGTAACCGCTTTAACCTTGCCGGGAAGTTTGCCCGGCACAAGTTGTTTTAACAAAACGCTCTTATCGGCTCCCGGCCAGTCCAGGAAAATAGCGTATACGTTCTTGCCTTTTTGCGTATACCGCACGCGGTACCTGGTATCGGCCTGCTCGCCAAATACGGAGAACGGCCGTGTCTCGTAGATCGATTCACCAAACGTCCACAGCCAGCGGCCTACGCCGTAAACCACCTGCTTCTGCTCTTCGGGAAACGTCCCGTCTGATTTAGGCGACAGGTTCAGCAATAGTGTACCGTTGCGGCTCACCACTTCGATGAGGGTATGAATAATGTCGTTGGCGGTACGCATCTCCATCCCTTCGGTATAGCCCCACGAGAACGAGAAGCCGGTGCCGATGGAGTAATCGCACAGAAAAGGTTTCTCGATAATCTTATCAGGATTGGTATTTTCAAAATCAAGCATGCCCACGTCGGTCGGCAGGTCTTCCTCTTTATAGGTAACAATCACATCCTGGCCGCGTTTCTCGGACTCGGTAAAGTAATGCGCCAGGTATGTTTGCAGTTTAAGCGGATCGACCTGTTCCAGCCATGCGTCGTGATAGATAATGTCCGGGTGATACTTGTCTACCACCTCGATACACTTGTCCATCCACATCTTCTGCCATTCTTCGCGGGGCATGGTCGATCCATAGAGCCTGGCATACTTCGGGTTGGCTGCGGCCCACTCCGGTTTGATCTTCACGTTGGTATAGTTCAGCTCGTGGTGCAGCGAGGTAAAGAACTTCATACCGCGTGCGCGGATAGCTTTCTCCAACTCGCCTACCACATCGCGGCGTGGTCCCATATCCTTCGCGTTAAACGGCGTCAGGCTGCTCGCCCACATCGCGAAGCCGTCGTGGTGTTCGGCCACTGGTCCGGCAAAGCGTGCGCCGCCTTTGGCAAACAGTTCAGCCCAGGCTGTGGCGTCGAAGTTCTCGCCTTTGAACATCGGTATAAAGTCGTGATAGCCGAATTTGTCGAGTGGTCCGTACAGCGCTACATGGCGTTTGTGGGTGCCTAGCTTTGAATAGACGGTCTCGTTATGCATGTGCTGTATGTAGTGCTCGTTGTTATACGCCGGTACCGAGTACACACCCCAGTGGCAGTAAATGCCGAACTTGGCGTCGCGAATCCATTCGGGTACTTCTGTGTGGCGCGCCAGCGATTTCCAGTCGGCCGTGTACGGTTGTTGCGCGGCCAGCGTGGTGGCGATAGCGAGTGACAGTATAAAGCAGTATAGTCGTTTCGTCATAGCAAAGTGGTGGTTAGCGTTCGGTGATGCGCAATAGTACTACGGGGCCAAGCAGACCGGCCCTGGCCAGCGGTTTGTTATCCAGCCGATACGGTGCGGTGGTCCTGGTAATGCGTTCGGCTTCCGGAAGGGCGTGGTCGCCGATCAGGCGGTTGTGCCAGGTATTGGTAACGGCAATGTCCAGTGTATTTACACCACGTTTCAGAGCCTTCGTGATGTCTACACGGTGCGGTGATGTCCAGGCGATACCGCAGCGTTTACCGTTGATCGTTACTTCTGCAATATTGGCTACGTCGCCGAGGTCAATCGCCATTTGAGGGGCATTTTTGCCGTCCCATATAAATTCGGTGTGGTAGGTTGCCGTGCCCGAATAATACCGGATGCCGGGTTGTGTATGCGTGGACCAGTCGGTAAGCTCGGCGAATGTTACGCTGTCGGCCGGGCCTCCGTAGGTTGAATCGAAGCGTACGAACCACGGCCCGGCTATGGTTTGAACCGGCTCTGCCGATACGGATTTGCCAGTCTGATGCTTCCCCTTCCCGGCGGGTTTCTCCAATATGATAAACAGCGATCCGTTAGCCGGTATGGCCGTCGTAAAGGTTGTGTGACCGTTCTCGATTTTCCACCCGGCGGCTACACGGGTTTCTCCGGTAACGGCATCGTATAGCTCGGGTACACGTCCGGTTTCCCGCAGCGACACATCCAGCGATTGATCGACAGGACTTTGATTAGAGATGAAATAGATGTCCTTATTACCGGCCCGACGGTGTGTCCAGGCAATTTCTGAACGAACCTTTTTCTTTGAAACCGCTGTAAAGTCGCGTGTCAGGCCGAGGCTTGCGAACGAGCTTGCCGTATACGGGCCGGTAACAATACGACCCTTTCCTAACGTCTTTATCAGCATACCATCGGCCGATGTTGTGAACGATCCACCACTGAGCTGCTCGAACAGGGGCTGTGTATTCGGCCCTGCCTCAAGGCCGGGTTCATGTTTCGGCGCTACGGTTACAATAATGGTGGCGCCGGCCTGTACAAGGGCCAGCAGTTTCTCCGCCACCTTTCCAGACATCAATGAAGCATCTGGCGACATGGGGTGATTTCCAGGAAGAAGTAATACGCCATAGCTTGCGCCACCCGGCAATACAATCCTGCCGTTCTGCACCGTAGCCTGCTGCAGGGCATCCTTATTGAATGAATCAAACGCATAACCACGCAGCGGATCAATCCAACGTTCCGGATCGGCCATATTTGCCGAATGGGTAACGCCGTCGGGTATAGCACGCAACGGTTCGCCTGTATTCTTTAGCCGTTCCTTCTCGCGGGTAACCACTGCGTCGCCAAAAATGCCCGGCATACTGCTCACCAAACGGTCTGGTAGCATTGCCCTACGCGGAAGCTCCTCGCCTGTAAATACTGCAACGTCTACCACGGGTACACCTTGCTGCAATAACGTTTGGCAACGGGTGGCATACTCAACCCATGCACGACCGGGCTTCCACCACGTTTGATCGCGTTGAAAATAAAGACCTACACCATCGAGCGTCATGCCCGGTTTGCGGTCAAGCCACGGGTTATGTGTAAACACGTGATATACCAGGCGGTTTACGCCCAAGGTGTAATTACGGTCGCCCAACGTTTTCAGCATGCCCGGGTGCTCGTCCCAGGTCATACGTACGGTAGTAAACGCTTCGGCCTGAACAATCGGTTTGCCATACACGTGAGCGCCGGAGATAGCATCGGCCATATCGTTGGGCTTGTCGTGTGTAGGGCTGTTAAGCCAGAACTCTCCCATCGGTAAATCGGCAACGCTGTAGTGCAGCATGCCGTCGCTCATCATTGTCGGGGCTATGCTTTCGGCAGAGAACGTCATGCCGGCCTTATGGGCCAGCCCGGCCAGCGTTATATAAAAGTTATCGCGTACTACGTCAGCAATCGTTTGTCGGATATCATACAAAAAACGTTCGGAAGTCTCTGCGTCGTCAACCGGTATTCCGGCCATCGCGGGCAGGTAGGAATACAGATCGTAGCCCCTACGTTTTCGGAATTCGTCGCGGAAGTTTCGGGACCAGTTCTGGCTGCCACACTCCCAGCTGTCTACGTGAAACATACTGAGCACCCGTGGTGCCAACGTCGGTCCTACCTGGCGTACGGCTTCGCCGAACCACTGGTTATATTGAAGTGTTACAGCTTCCGGATCGAACTTATCACATTCAAGTCCCTTGCCTGCGCCGCCCGTGGCATTGGTATGCCCGGTGGAGGTATGGCCCATCCGTAAGATGGTCCAATGGCCTGCCGGTGCCTGCCAGGTCAAACGACCCGAAGCATCGAGTTTATCGGTAAGGTCTATGATCTGAGTACGGGGCACACACAGGGCGTTGGGTATGTCTTTCGCTGTGCTGCGCGTGCTTACACGCCAAATAGCCCCGCTCTTGCCTTCGTACTGGTGAAGGGTTGCAGCAGACGATAATACGAGGCCGCGTAGTTTAAGCACGGGCTTCCACTTGGCGGCATCAAGGTCTTCAGCACCGGGCTCGGAGCCTGTCTTATCATATCGAAAGCGAAAGAACCTTGCCGTAACGGCCGGTATACTATGTGTAACATTGGCATCGGTATCCTGCCAGCCGTGGCGTGGTGCCGTGAGCTGTGCAGCCGGGCGAAACGTCTTGCCGTCGTCGCTCACGTCAAGGCGCAGGCGGTGCGCCTGGTAATTATTGCCCGGTGTAATAACATTTACCGATCGTAACGTAAACGGCGTGGCAAATGCATACTGTATCCAGCAGGCATCGTCGCTACGGAATGTCTGGTCGCCCTTACCTGTGGCCAGGAATGACGCGTCGGTTCCGGTGCTGGTCGTTATAACCGGTATAGCGGTCAGCGTAGATACGGTGGAGCCTTCCGGTGTTGGGAATGCGAAAACCGCGATATCGCGGTAGTATGACTCCTTCGTCTCGGGCTGTGGCAGCACATCATTGAACGGCTTGCCACCTGCGGCAAAGGTCTTTGTCCATACTACCTTTTGCATCGACTTCTCAGGTGTAATCCAGGGGCCACCGGCTAGTGCAAATCCATCGCTTACGTGCATGCCGAGTTTAAGCCCGAGGCGGTCCGCCTCTGCTACGGCGTGGCGTACGTGTGCCCACCACTGCGGCGTCAGTTGTTCTGACGCGGGCGTATAGACCGGTGGTGTACCGGCGCCTTTGATCGGCATGAGGTACGCACCGCCCAGGCCGTTGGCCTTCATAGCTTCCAGGTCGGCCGTAATGCCTTCGCGGCTCACACCTGCCTGCATCCAGTACCAGAACACCCAGGGCTTGGCCGTCTCGGCATTTGGTACAACCGGTTTCTGCGCATTGGCAGCGCCGAAGCAAAGCAGTGTGATAACCACTACCATCCATAGACCGGGAAGTGTTGCTTTATACAATCGTATTTTCTCCTTATCGATCATTTCGTCTCCAGCGTTATGTGTGCCGGGGCAAGGCCCGCGGCAGTTGCCTGTACGGTTATACTTCCTTGTGCGCGCGATGCCCGGATAATGGCCAGACAAAGCCCGTTGAACGCCTGACGCTGCGGACCCTGGAATGATTCGTGGCTTGCCGGGTATCCATTGTCGGTACCCGCCAGTACACCTTCGCCCGTTACGGTAAACGTAACACGGTTCGACGCATAGGGCACGAGTGTTCCCTTCTCATCCACAATACTCACTTTCACAAACGACAGGTCCTGACCGTCAGCACGCAGTAACGTACGGTCTGCTTCCAGTACAATCCGCGCCGGGCGACCCGCTGTACGGACTTCATGCTCCAACACCACGGCACCGTTTTTTCGCGATACAGCTTTCATGGTACCCGGCACATACTTCACACGCCACTTGGCATGCAATGTATCGGCCGACTTCTGGCGTATGCCTTGTGAAACACCGTTCACAAAAAGCTCAACAAGATCAGCCTGGTTATAATAGGCCCATACATCCACTGTCTGTCCGGGTGTCCAGTTCCAGTGTGGAAATACGTGCAGCACCGGCTTGTCGGTCCACTCGCTTTGATATAAGTAGTACGCATCTTTCGGGAAGCCTGCCATGTCTACAATACCGAAGTACGAGCTGCGCGCAGGCCATGGGTACGGAATAGGTTCGCCCAGGTAGTCGAAGCCCGTCCATACAAACAGACCCGCCATAAAATCGTAGCGTTTAATCAGCTTCCAGGTTTCCTCGTGGGTAGAGCCCCAATAGGCCGACACGTTATCGTAAGCCGATACCGTCCAGTCTGCATTCCCCGTTGTTAACGGCGTCTTGAAGTCGACCGGCCACCGGCGCACACTGTCTGAGGGCATGTTGTACGAACCCCGCGTAGCCAACGCCGACATGGTTTCGGCGCCAATCAGCTTCGCGCCGGGGAACCGCTTGGGCAGCGATACATAATCCTGCTGCTTGTAGTTGAAGCCCAGCACATCCAATGCGCCGGACTGATAGATGAAATTCTTTTCCGGAACGGTCTCTGTCAACGCACTGGTTACTGGCCGGGTGTTGTCCAGCGACTTCACAAGGTTGGCCAGCTCGCGGGTAATGGTAATGCCCGTGCTGTCGAACTGTTCACGGATCTCATTACCGATACTCCAAAGAATGATCGACGGGTGATTACGGTCGCGCAGCACCATGTCGCGCAGGTCGCGCGTGTGCCAGGTATCCCAATCCACGTGATAGTCCTGCTTCGTTTTTTTCTTACGCCACATATCGAAGGCCTCGTCCATCACCAGGAAGCCCATGCGGTCGCAAAGGTCCAGCAGTTCGGGAGCCGGAGGATTGTGTGCCATACGGATAGCATTGCAACCCATGGCTTTCAGTATTTCTAACTGGCGCTGCATCGCCCGAACGTTCACCGCCGCGCCGAGTGCGCCCAGGTCGTGGTGATTACACACGCCCAGAATCTTTGTAGGCTTTCCGTTCAGCGAGAAACCTTTCAGGCTGTCAAACGCAAAAGACCGAACGCCAAACGGCGTCTCATAAACATCGGATAATTTCTTGCCCTGGTAAACCGATGTTACCGCCTTATAGAGATACGGTCGTTCAATAGTCCAAAGGTGAGCGTTGGCAATTGTGAATGTCTGCTCTGGTGTAGCCACCGAGTCAAACGTAAGTGCGTCGGCTTCTGCGCGGGCTACCTCAGCACCATCTTCGGCGAGAATCTGTGTTGTGATCCGCACGGGGTCTGACTCGCCGGCAGCTTTGCGCAGTTGCAGTTTCAGATTTATGGCAGCCGAGCCATCGGTGCCCGGTGTGCTGGTTACAAACGAACCCCAATGATCTACCGCTATACGGCCTGTGGTAACAAGCCATACGTTGCGATAAATACCCGAGCCGGTATACCAGCGCGAGTTAGGCTGTGCCGAGTTATCTACACGAACAGCCAGAATGTTCTCCTCTTTTTTGCCGAACTTCAGGTACGGGGTAAGCTCATAACGGAACGATGAATAGCCCGAAGCCCGTTTGCCTAAATAATGCCCGTTGATCCATACCGAACTGTTGCGGTATACGCCGTCGAACTCGATGAAGACCGACTTATCGGACGATGATGCCGGCACCACAAATGTTTTGCGGTACCATGCCACGCCGGTAGGCAACGCGCCGCCTTCGGGTTTGGCCGGATTGTCTACGCGAAACTCACCCTCGATACTCCAGTCGTGGGGCAGATTCAATGTACGCCACGCCGTATCGGTATAGGCTATCTGCGATGCCGTGCTGTCGTCGCTCAGCGAGAAGCGCCAGTCGCTTGTAAACAACTCCCGCTCGCGCCCGGATTTGTCGCCGCATGCGCTTAGCATAATCAGTAAACTAAAACACGCCGCCAGGGCGCGGTAATGAATGTTCTTAACTGTCATAGTCCTGTTCAACAAGAGATCGTTTTTCGGAGGTTTTCCCATGCCGTATACGAATTTATTTAAAGGTTAAACCACTCTTACCCTGATCGACCGAAGTCGCCACCGCGATTCCCCGGTGATCCTGTTTATCGACCGCACAATAGAAGTGATAGACCACGCCGTTGTGTTTTACCACAAACGACTTATGGGCAAACATGGCGTCGTACGATTCGCTGGGCGCGATCAGGTCGTCTCCCGCCCATTCTGTCCAGTGTACAAGGTCGTACGAGCAGGCAAACCGGTTGAAGGCATTCGACCGTTCTTTGCTCCAGAACGCGCCGAAGTAGAACATCACCCAGGTATCGCCCATCTTTTGTATAAACGCGTCGCCCGAAATGCCCCGGTGGTGGTTTATAACCGGATCTTTACGGAAGCGCTCCCAGTGCACCATATCCTTCGATACGGCCATGCCGATGCGCTCCGCACCCTTGTGAGGTTTCAGGCTGTCGCCGCGTGCGTTGTAATACATAACGAACGGATAGCCCGTAGTCTTGTCCTTATCCCAAATCACCGAACTCTTATACATCGTACTGTTTTCCCACCAGCGAACATCCTTGTCGGTAGACATCAGCACCGGCTTGTCCAGCCGATTCCACTCGTGTATCGTCGAAGGATCTTTTGTTGTATTCGCGATGCTGATCGACAGCAGACCCGCTTCATAGCCGCGTTTATTCCCGCCGAAGTACGACATCCAGTACTTGCCATTGTATTTGTTCCAGGCATAACTTCCACCCCATGTATAATCTTGCAGGGCCACATAACCCGCCTTCTGATTATAATCCCACTCGGTAGTGTCTGAAGAGAACGACATCAGTTTGCCCATGTGTTCCCAGTGTAACAGATCGTTACTTTTGGCAAGCCACGTTTCGTAACCGCGTCCGTCGTACACCAGGTAGGTCATAAACCACTTCTTGCCTTTGCGGAATACGCTCGGGCAATCCATCTTTTTCGAAGCGTCGGGTGGTGTTAGTACCAGACCATACTTATGCGGCGTTTTGATTGCGTCGTACACTTCGTTCATACGTTTCTCGGGAACAACCTGGCCGTGCACGGTTAAATGCACAAGCGTGAGAATAAACAAGAGTCCGAAAAGGATGTTGCGTTTTGCCATACTATTGTTCAATGTGTTCAGGGAATACTAGTGTGTTTTAGCAACCGGGCAGGAGAACTCATGTTTGCCCGCGCTTATCGTGCGACGGCTGCCGTCGGGTAATACCACGGTGGCCGTGGTGTTCACCGGAACTTCGACCGATAGTGCAAAGGTATTATTCCGGATCGTCCAGTCAGACGATAGTTTGCCATAGAACGTCGTGTGCGATGCCCGGGCAAACGTAAGATCACCGGCCGGCTGTGGCTTGATAAAGAAATGTTTGAAGCCTGGTGCGTTGAGGTCTGGCGTAATGCCCGCGACTGAGGTATAGAACCACTCGTCTATCTGCCCCATCATGAAGTGATTCCACGAGTTTCCTTTTCGCGGGTCCCACTGTTCGGTAAGGGTTGTTAAACCGAACTTGATCTGGAAGCCATACCCCGGAGCGTCTTCGTGGTTGTGCAGCGCGTACATAACATCATTGCGGCCGCTGTTGGCCAGTGTCATATACAAATAGCGGTTGCCGATGTCGCCCGTAGTGAGGCGGTTGCCGCGTTGGCGTACATCGGCAATCAGGTTTGCCAGCACGGCCTCGCGGTCGCTGTCGTTTACAATGCCCAGGTAGAGGGGGATAGCGTTAGAGTATTGGCTGCCGGTGCCGTATTGTTTTGTATCGGCGTGAAAGAATGTGTTGTTGAAGGCATCGCGAATGTTGTTTGAAAGCGCGGTGTAGGTGTCCGCGTCGATGGTATGCCCCAGTAACACCGCGGCGCGTGCCACCAGCGTTGCGCCCAGGTAGAAGTGCGCGGTAGCCGAAAGCGGAATGGGACTGTTTTTAGCATAGCCGGCCGCGTGATCGCCATAGTCGTACCAGTCGCCCAGACCGTGCGAAACAATGTACGTATCGGCACGGCTGGCCAGGTAATCTACGTAACGCTTCATTACGGTGTAATGCTTTTGAAGCAGCAGTGTATCGCCATAATATTCATAATACATCCAGGGCAGCACCACAGCGGCCACGCCCCATTCGGGCGAGTCGGTAAAGTCGCCGCCGAATACAACGTACTCCGGTACAATGCTGGGCACAAGGCCATCGGGCCGTTGGCCATCGGCAATGTCCTGCATTACCTTCGGGATAAACTGTGCCAGGTTATAGTTGAAGAACAGCGCCGGGCCGTTCAGGTATGTTTCTTCCAGCCAACCCAGTTTCTCGCGGTGCGGGCAGTCGGTAAACACACCTTGCCAGTTGCTCAGCACCGCGTTGTGAATGAGGCGGTGCGCATTATTAAACAGATCGTTAGAACATGTAAACGGGCCGTTGATGATCTCTCCGTTCGCCCCGTTGTTGTAAATGAAATGCGATTGAATGTCGAGCAGCACAGGCTTATCGCCCGTTCCCGTTTTCAGGTCTACGCCTTCTACCTGTATGTATTGGTAGCCATAGTAGCTGAAGCGTGGCTTCCACTCTTCAACACCGGTGCCCTTTAACGTATATTCAAAATAGTATGGGCTGCCGGAGCGTTTCTGGTTCACGGTGCTGTCTTTGCCCAACGCCTCGCCTACTACCAGCTTCACAACCTGACCGGCCTTACCGCTTACACGTATCGATGGATAGCCCGACAGATTCTGGCCCATGTCAAGTACATACATGCCGGGCTTGGGTTGATGAACCTTCTTAATACCATAGCGTTGAAACTCTTCTACCGGCGGGGCTACCTGCGCCCGCAGCACACCCTTGGGAGCTTCCTGAATCACGACGGGTTTCCAGGATGTCGCAGTGAAACCAGGCTTATCCCAGCCGGCTTGTTCCAGACGGGCATCGTAATCTTCGCCACCGTAAATACAGTTAAACGTAATGGGGCTTTCGGAATAACGCCATGATCCATCGGATACCACGCGCTCGGTGGAGCCGTCGTTGTATTCCAGCTGAAGTTGAAAACGCAGCGTTGGCGGGCCGAAGCTCACCCACAGCTTACGATAGCGATCGCCGGTAACATTATACATACCGTTACCCAGTATGACGCCAATGGCGTTAGTGCCCGGCTGAAGCAGTTCATGTACGTCGTAGAGATTGTAGTATACCGATTTATCGTAATCGCTCCACAGCGGAGCGAACACGCTCTTCCCTACCCGCTTGCCGTTTAGCATAAGCTCGTAGTGTCCGAGTCCCGCAATAGCCACGGTGGCCTTCGTTAGTTTCTTTTTTGATTTTACAGTTATTTCCTTCCGCAGCAGAATGCTTCGTTTGGCCAATGGGTCTACATGGCCCCAGGCCGCGGCCACGGCAGCGTTCTTCATCGAAGGGCTGTGAAACGTTCTTCCTTCGGGTAGTCCGCTTTGGGCTTTAGTAATCGCGCCGATCCATTCGGCGTTGCTGCCGGCAAAGTCGGGTGCCATTTCCCAGTAAGCGGTCTGGCTCCATCGCGAAGGCTTACCGGTGGTATCCCATACGCGTACGCGCCAATAGTATCGTTTGCCCTTTTCGAGCGATTTGCCATGGTATGGAATAAACTGGCTCTGTGTGGAGGGTACCTTACCGCTGTTCCAAACATCGCCCTGCTCGCGTGAGGCTACATTTCTCCGATCCGTTGATACAATGATCTGGTAGGCGCTCTGGCCTGTTGTTGTGCCTGTGTTTGTTGCTGGCGCTATCAGTGTCCATCCCAACCGCAACGTCTCCGTTTCCAGTCCTACAGGGTTTTGGGCCAGTTCGCACCACAGTGCACTTGCCTCCAGTCCCTGTCCATAGCCCGCCACACAAACCATCCAAAACACCGCAATCGCAACTATACGCTTCATCGTAAACTTCGTTTTACTCTCGGTTCAAATCCCTCGTCGCTTCCCAACACACTAACAATCAACACCCTGCCCACCGGGCAGCCACCGTTCGGATCAGCCCGGGGCGGAAATGGTGTTTAAAATACACTTATTATTCGAATGACGCTAAAATCACCCCGATACCCCTATATTCACCCCATGAAGATACAAAACCGGCTGCTCCCCGTCATCCTGTCCCTTCCTGTATTGCTGACAATAGCGCACCTTTGTTCAGGGCAGGTGTCCCCGGCATACGATCTGACGTGGACCACCCAAAGCCACAATGCCGGAGAATCGATGCCCTGCGGCGGCGGCGACGTAGGCCTTAATGTATGGGTAGAGCAGAACGAACTATACTTCTATATTGCCCGAAGCGGAACCTTCGACGAAAACAATGCCATGCTCAAGCTCGGCCGGGTACGCGTGAAGCTCACGCCCAACCCGTTTGACGGCAAAGACTTTCGCCAGCAACTCAAACTCAATGAAGGCCACGTTATTATAAACGCCAGCAACAACGGCATAGACGCAACGCTGAAGCTATGGGTAGACGTAAACAACCCCGTAGTACACCTCGACATAACCAGCAACAAACCGCTCAGCACTGAAGCCGCCTACGAAAGCTGGCGTGCCGAAGACCGCGTTATGCGCGGCAAAGCCAACAACGCCAACGCCTACAAGTGGGCCAGGCGCCAGATTGTAACCTATAAAGACAATATTACCTTTACCGACAACAGTATCCGGTTTTACCACCGGAATAAAAACGACCAGTCTGTATTCGATGTAACCGTAAAACAGCAAGGTCTCGACAGCGTGAAGGCGCAACTGTATAATCCGTTACACAACCTCACGTTCGGAGGTGTCCTTACAGCGCCAACGCTTAGACCTGCCGGTACCTATACCGGTAAATATCAGGACACACCGTTTGTGGGCTGGAAACTTGCCAGCACAAAGCCGGCCCGTACGCACAACCTTACCGTGGTATTACAGACCTTACAGGCCGAAAGCCCGGAGCAGTGGAATACGGCACTTCGCGAAACACAAGCCCGCGCCGCCGCCGATAAGAACGCCTACCGCAAAACGTCGGACTGGTGGAAGCAATACTGGCAGCGAAGCTTTATCGAGGTCAACCCCGGCAAAACCGATCTCAATTCGCCCGAGTGGCAGTCCGCACGCAACTACACGCTATTCCGCTACATGCTCGGCTGTAACGCGTTCGGCCAGTGGCCCACCAAATTCAACGGTGGTCTTTTTACCTACGATCCTGTTTATACCGACACTACCTTTCACTTTACCCCCGACCACCGTAACTGGGGTGGCGGAACGTTTACCGCACAGAACCAACGCCTGGTCTACTTCCCGATGCTTCGGTCGGGCGATACCGATGCGATGATTCCGCAATTCGAGTTCTACCGCCGTATCCTGGCCAACGCAGAGCTCCGCTCACGCACCTATTGGAACCATGCCGGTGCTTGTTTTACAGAACAGATGGAGAACTTCGGTCTGCCCAACCCCACTGAATACGGATGGGATCACCCCGCCACGTACGACAAGGGCGTGGAATACAACGCCTGGCTGGAGTACGAATGGGACACCGTGCTCGAATTTTGTTTCATGATCCTCGAAACCGAACGTTACGCCAATCGCGACATCACTCCGTACATACCCCTCGTTGAAAGCTGCCTCACGTTCTTCAACGAGCACTATCAATACCTGGCCGCCAGCCGTGGGCGTAAGTCGCTCGACGGCAGCGGTAAACTCGTGATATACCCCGGCTCTGCCTGCGAGACCTACAAGATGGCCTACAACCCCACGCCTACGCTGGCGGCGCTGCGAACGCTGCTCACGCGCATGCAGGAACTGCCCGAGCGCTACGTAAGCCCCACGCGCAAAGAGCACTGGCGCACAATGCTGAACCGTATTCCCGAGCTTTCTCTTCGCGAAAGCCAGGGCCATAAGACCATAGCCCCCGCCAAAGTCTGGGAACGCATCAACAACCAGGAAACACCGCAGCTTTACCCTGTGTACCCCTGGGGCCTCTACGGCGTTGGCAAACCCAACCTCGACCTTGCCCTCAATACCTGGAAATACGACAGCGACGCCGTACGCTTCCGCAGCCACATCGGCTGGAAACAAGACAACATCTTCGCGGCCCGCCTCGGTCTCACCGAAGACGCCGCCAGGCTTACCGTCGCAAAACTGAAAGATTCCGGTCGCCGCTTCCCCGCCTTCTGGGGCCCAGGCTTCGACTGGACGCCAGACCATAACTGGGGCGGTACCGGCATGATCGGCCTCCAGGAAATGCTCCTGCAGACGCCCGGCGACTCCATCATCCTCTTCCCCGCCTGGCCCCCCACCTGGGACGTGCACTTTAAGCTCAACGCGCCTTATAACACGATCATTGAAGCAACGCTTAGGAACGGGAAGGTGGAGTCGTTGATTGTTACGCCGGCCAGCCGCCGGAAGGATGTTGTGTTGTCGACGCCGTTTAAGTCAAAGTGAGTTACTATACCAAGCACGAGAAAAATGGAAATAACACAATTGAACGAGATTGGTAATAAGGCAGTTAGAAGGCTTCGAATGCAGAAACTGAGAAGCGGCAGGCCGTTCATGATAAATTCTAATGAATTGTCTGGAAAAAAGTGTTATCTCGAATACCCTGATGGACGAATCCATCTCGTAACAATTTCGGACTCAACACAAGATTTTGTTTCTCTTCGTGAATTATCAGCAGAGGAAAGCGCAAAACTTCGGGCAAAATATCATCTGGACAGCTTTTAGTGCCTGGACTTTATATTATCACTGGTTCCAATGGAGCTGGTAAATCTACTGTTGGGGGCGATTATCTTCCTCAGGAAATACAAAGCAACTATACTATTTTTGATGGCGATAAGCTTTTTATGCAAAAACGTAAAGAGCTCTATGGCTCTGTAACGCGATCTCATAAAGAAGCCAGAAACCTGGCCTACGAATGGCTTCAACGAGAATTCGAATCCCTTGTTGAGAGCGCTTTGACGCATAATCGTACGTTTGTCTATGAGGGGCATTTTACATCTGATTCTACATGGGATGTCCCCAAACGTTTTAAAGATTGTGGATATGAAGTAAACTTGATATTTTTTGGACTAAACGATCCAGACCTCTCCGAACTTCGTGTATTAAACAGGTCTAAGGAAGGAGGGCACTATGTTAGCCGACTTGAAATCGAATCAAACTTCTTTGGAATCTAAGAAAGGATCAATATTTTGACCTGCTTGATACTTTGAAAATTGTTGATACTTCTGAGACGACGCATAGACAACTGGTGTCAATAGTAAAGAATGAAGTCATGTTGTATTTACACTACGCTGCACTTCCTGAATGGTTCCTGGTTAATCTTCCCAAGATATCAGCCAAGATAAAACCAGGGTAATTCTCTGAGATTCCTCCCCCATTGCCTTACCGTTGCCCTGTGCTAACATTTCCTTAAAAGCGCTGGCAGTAATATTATTTTTTTATGGAATTAAGCGGTGCCACGCATCCTTACGCCAGACCGCGCCGTTAAGCACCCTAACTCCTAACCGTTGCCCCGACGCATTCTTTGCAGTACTTTAACAACTCCAACGCAAAACCAGGTATGCAAAAATCACTTTGTTTTACACTACTGTTTCTTATCTTCATTTACTCCGGGGCTTTTGCCCAACAAAAAAAAGCAATGAACACCTACGACTACGCCAAGGCCTGGAAAGAGGTCGCGGAATTTGACGCGAAGCAACTGCCCGAGTCGGCACTGAATGTGGTAAACACAATCTATGGCCACGCCAAAACGGATAAGAATGCGCCCGAGCTTGTAAAGGCCGTTATACACAAGCTTAAGTACGTAAACTATAAGGAAGACAATGGGTTTGTAAAGAGCCTTATAACCCTTCGCGAAGAAGCCCGTGTGGCGGAGTTTCCGGTAAAGCCAGTGCTGCATTCGATGCTGGCCGAGTTATACTGGCAGTACTACGCCAACAACCGCTACCGGTTCTATAATCGATCGGAGATCATTAACGCGGTAGACGATGATATTGAAACGTGGAGCCTGGAAAAGATAGTACGTGAAACCTTGCATCAATACGATTTGTCGCTGGCCGATACCGACCAGAGCAAACGGACGCCGATAAATCTCTATACGACCATTTTGCACACCGGCAATGATAAAGGCCGGGCCTTCCGTCCTACCCTGTATGATTTTCTGGCACATCGCGCCGTTGATTTCTATGCCAACGAAGAACCTTCGATAACACGGCCAGCCGCAGCCTTTACTCTCAGCGACGAGCGTTACCTGGGCGATAGCCGCGCATTCACGTCCCTTAAACTTGAAACGACTGATACCTTGTCGCTTAAGTTTCATGCGCTCGTCGTGTTACAAGATCTTATCCGTTTCCACAGCACGGATGCAGATCCGTCTGCACTGGTTATTGCGGACCTGGAGCGGCTGCGTGTGGTAAAGAACAACTTCACGCTGCCAACCGGCACAACGTTATACCTGGCTGCGCTGGAAAAGCTGGAGATGGCCTCACTGAAGTATCCGGTATCTACCCAGGTAACCCATGCCAAAGCAGCCCATTATGTGGAAACGGCATCGAAATACGAGCCGCTGAAGTCGGCCGATCATAAAGACGATTATAAGACGGCATACGCCCTTTGCGAAGAAGCAAAGAAACGCTTCCCGGAATCTGACGGTGCCCAGGCTTGCCGGAATCTTCAGAACGGCATCACGATAAAAACAGTAAACGGCAAGATCGAAGAAATCAATGTTCCCGGTCAGCCGTTCCGTTCGTTTGTGGAGTATCGTAACTTCAAGACCCTGCATTACCGCATCATTAAAACAACCCGGGCCGAGGTACGGGCCTTGCGGCGGAAGTGGTATAGAAATTACGAGGTAGACCAGGAAGAAAAGTTTGTACTCGCGTATGCCGAAAAGGTGCCGTTGTTCAGGGGCAGCTATACGTTGCCTGACGATGGCGACTATCACCAGCACAGCATTGAACTGAAACTCGATGCATTGCCCGAAGGCGAATACATGGTGCTCTTCAGCAATACTCCGGAGTTTAACACTGGGCTCAACGGGCTGGCCTATGCGTTTACGACCATAACCAACATAAGCTATGTGCACCGTAACGCGGCCGATGGAGGAACCGAGTTCTATGTGTTGCATCGCCAAACGGGCGAGCCTCTGTCGGGTGTGAAAGCCGATGTATTCACGTACAAGTACAACTATAAGGACGGCTCCAGCAACGTTGTGAAACTTGGCAACTACACCAGCGATGCACAGGGGTACTTCAAAATACAGTACATGTCGAAAGACGATCGCCGGAACCTGTTTATAAACTTTACAGACAAGAGAGATTTTGCCAGCACCGAACAGATCGATAACAACGACAATTATTACTACGGCGGTATATACCAGGGCGGGCCGCACGAACCTCCTCATCCGTCAGAACATACGTACTTCTTCCTGGACCGGGCCATCTATCGCCCGGGGCAAACCATTTACTTCAAGGGCCTCATGGTTACGACCGATGGTAAAACATCGACTATCGCACCGAAGCGAACAACAACCATTACGCTGTACGACGTAAACCGACAGCAGCGTGGCCAGGTAACGGTTACCACCAATGAGTACGGTACCTTTAGCGGCACCTTTACCGCGCCGGCCAGCGGCCTTACCGGCAACATGCAGCTGGAAGATTCCTATCGCGGTAACATAAGCTTTTCGGTAGAAGAATATAAAAGGCCTAAGTTCGAAGTACTGTTCGATACATTGAAAGGAACGTATCGCCTCAACGATAACATTGCCGCCAAAGTACTTGCCAAAGCGTACTCCGGAGCCAACATCGATGGCGCGATGGTAAAGTATCGTGTGGAACGTGAGGCGCGCTTCCCCTTCTGGTGGTGGTGCCGCTGGGGCTACTACCCCACCTCACCGGCCGTGGCCATTACACATGGCGAAGGTACGACCGATGCAAGCGGCGCCTTTACCATAAACTTCACAGCTATTCCTGATCCTACGATAGACCGTGCGTCAGAACCAACATTCAGCTACACGGTATATGCCGATGTAACGGATATCAACGGAGAGACACACAGCGCTACCACAACGGTGTTGGTAGGCTATAAGTCGCTTAAACTAGGTGTGCCTGTTACCAACATCAACCGAGATGATAGCAAGCAGGTAACCCGCGATATC